>OLXA01000606.1_pt1 | contig 17171 bp, 9 predicted proteins | sample 1644551 | NCBI WGS metagenome assembly OLXA01 (sample SAMEA103958150, study PRJEB25191) | human gut metagenome | biome: human-associated habitat [ENVO:00009003]; feature: intestine environment [ENVO:2100002]; material: feces | place: Germany | collected 2013/2015 | reverse complement strand
TGGCCGGTATGGCGATCTACTTTCCGTTACTGTTCCGCATGAAGTTTCGTTTTACCAATAAAACCCTGCTTACATCGGCCGCACTGGGAGTATTACTCTGCAACCTGATAGCACCGCATATCACCTTTCTCCCTCTATTGTGGTTGGTCTGCTTCATCGAAGGTATGTGCAAAATACAGGGAACTTTCGAGTGTATGTCAAACATTCAGCTGTGGATGACTCCTAAACGGGATTTCACCGTTTTCTTTCCCTGGCTTCATATTGTTATTTTGGGAAGCATCCAGCTATCCGACCTGATTACGACCCGTTTGATGTATCATTATCACTGGACATACATGAACCTGTTCGTTGCCGGTCTGATGCTGATTGTCTTATTGATACAGTTCACTTGTGTGAAGCATTTCCGGTTCATGCGCAAATTTCCTCTGTTTGGTATCGACTGGCTGGGCGGGATACTATGGGCTGCCTTATTAGCGGAAATCGCCTTCCTCTTCAACTACGGAGACTGGTACGACTGGTGGAACAGCCCGGTCATCCGCCAACTTACCATCGTGATTTTCATCACTTTAGGAATTTGTATTTGGCGCATGATGACCGTTCGACACCCATTTCTCGAACCAAAGATGTGGACGTACCGCCATTTTTTGCCTTTATTGGGATTAGTCACTTTAGTGGAAGCGTTCCTCGCCACGGAGCACGTGCTGGAGGAAGTCTTTTACGAGGAAGTAATGAAATATGAAGAACTGGTCAGTTCCCAACTCGATTGGCTTGCCATTGTCGGTATCGTATGCGGTTGTGTGTTTTCGTATTGGTGGATGCACGTCAAGCAGTATAATTATGTACGCCTGGTCATTGTCGGCTTTATCGGGTTGATCGGTTACCTGATCGGTTTCTACCTGACTTTATCCACCGACATCCATATTTCACAGCTTTACCTGCCGACCGTATGTCGGGGCTTCGCTTATGCCGTATTGAGTGCTACTTTTATGGTGTGTCTGGAGGAAATCATGACTTTCCAGCATTTCTTCCAGGGATTAAGTGTGTTCAATATGCTGCACATGGTAGTAGGCGGCGTAGTGGGAGCCGCAGTCTATGCACAGGGATTGGCGTATTATGTTCCCGACAATCTGGCCCGTTACGGTTCAGCCATCGATCATGTAGCTTTCAGCAGTAGTCCGTTCAATCTGGGTCACTATATGGAAGAGTTTATCAGTCAGATGATGGAGATAAGCATCAAGCAGATTTACGGCTGGGTGGCTTATGCCTGCATTTTCCTCTTCCTATTGTTATTGCTCTACGATTTCCCGGTTCGACGCTCATTAAAAAGTATGCCAAGCTGGAAAGAGGTGGCAAGGGAGGTGAAAAATACGTTCTGGCGGACAACACACATGCCGTCGGAGAAAGAAAAATAGGAAGACTGTTTACCTGTATATTTATTGAACTGATAATCAATAGAGTTTATGCCACCCGGCTACGAAAACAAACTGCCGTAGCTATCCGGCATAAACTCTACCTTTTTCTAACTAGTCACTTACCTTCTATATCTTTATAAATAGTTGCTTTTTGTACAGCCCCCATACAATCAGATAATTGAATCCGATAAACAGAAGGCCGTAAATCAGAGAGGCCAGATGAGCATCGGCAAGAACGCTCCAAATGGAAGTGTAAATCTTCTCCTGCAAGCTACTCTCCCCAACTGTAATTACCTCCAGCAAAGTAGCTAACACACCGGCCACTATATAAATAAACAATGGATTCGTACCAAAAACATGGAAAGGATATCCCCATTTCTGCTTTTTACGAATATCAATCAGCCAGGTGAGAAACACAAGCAACAAGGAAGCAAAACCACAAGTCACCAGCACAAAAGTCGGACTCCATACTTTCTTATTCAACGGGCAGCCGTAACTCAACAACCATCCTGCAAACAAAAGAGCAATACCCAGTATGGAGATCTGCAACAGCCGGTGATGGATTTCAGTCTTCTCCCGCAAAATATTTCCGCAGAAATAACCGATAATCACTTGCGCAATGCACGGCAAGGTACTCAACAGGCCTTCCGGGTCGAAAAAGATACGCCCGCCATCCGGCAACCACTCCCGATACAAATGGGCTTCTCCGAATAGTGTGCGATCTGTAACGGCAATAATATTCTGTTCGGAAAGTTCAAATCCGTGTCCCAAAGCCAGCAAGATGGAATAACCTGCCAGAATGATCCCGGAGATCCATGCCAGATTTGCCGGACGCCGGACACCCACAATCAGCAAGGAACCAAAGAAATAAGCCAATGCCAACCGCTGCAACACTCCCAGAATACGTATGTGCGAGAAAGGTTGTTCTACTCCTGTGCACACCAACGAGAACCAGGAAAGAAAAAGTCCCAACAAAAACAAGATCACCGTGCGCCGTACCAGTTTGATGATAAAACCGCGACTGAAATGATGATCGAACCGGGATAAGGCAAAACTCATGGAAACGCCCATTATAAACATGAAGAACGGGAAGACCAAATCAGTCGGAGTCAGTCCGTTCCATTCGGCATGTCGCAAGGGTGCGTAAATGGATTCCCATGTTCCGGGGTTGTTCACCAAAATCATTCCGACAATGGTGATTCCCCGGAGTATATCTAATGAAAGTAAACGTTCTGATTTCATATTGTTCTTAGTGTACCGGGATTAAAGAAATCCCGGTTTGGTGAAATAGAATCCATTCGCATTCAACCATTTAACATGCCATTTCAGGCGATTGGTAAAATCAATCCAGTTACGGCTACTTCCCCACGCCAACTCCGAAAATGCTTGAAGAGAGGGAAACACGTGCTGGCCAAACTTCCGTTCATTAGGAATCATCTCCGTCCATACACAAGCCTGGAAGCCTAACACATTTTGCTTCACGATGCCGGGAAACTGGGGTTCGAACTCGAAGTTATACAAAGAGCTTAATCCTTCGTCTGAAGGCGTTGCACTCAAATAGAAACGGGACCATTCCATGAATATAATCGGATACCCTTTCTGGGTAATCTTTCCCGGCTGATCGGGCAGCCAGTCACGCCAATAAGTATAAATCAAATCCTGTGGCTCTTTTTCAAGAAAAGCATCGTCCCATCCCATCACTTTCTTGCCTTTACCCTTCACATAGTTCGTCATAATCTTCACAAAACGGTTTTGCAGTTCATCCACTTTCTGATAACCTTCCTGCTGCATCAATCGCTGACAAACTTCACACTGTTCCCAGTTATCTTTCTCCACTTCATCTGCTCCGATATGGAAATATTCCGAAGGGAAAATCTCGACCATCTCATCAATGATGGACTGCACGAACTGATAGTTCTCCGGGCGCGAGGGACAGATAGGATAAGAGAATTCTTCTCCCCATCCGGCTTCTCCCGTGCACGACAACTCGGGATAGACTTTGATAGCCGCCGAGAAATGACCTGGCATGTCAATTTCGGGTACAATATCGATCCCTCTTTCCAACGCATAACTTACCAAACCTTTCATCTCTTCCTGCGTATAATGACCGCCATATTGAGAACCGTTTCTCACGAAACGGGGATCTATCTCATAGTTATAATCCTGTTGGGAAAGTTCTACGCATCTCTTGTCATATTCGTCAAAGTCGCGCCAGCTGCCTTCCTGCGTCAGCAACGGATATTTTTTCACTTCAATGCGCCAACCCTGATCGTCCGTCAGATGCAAGTGAAGCTTGTTTATCTTGTAGAAAGACAAACAGTCTATCACCTTTTTCAGATAATCAACCGTAAACATGTGGCGGACTACATCGATATGAAATCCGCGCCAATCATATTTGGGAGCATCTTTTATATCGACCATCGGAAGATATTTAGCACTTCCGGAAGTGAAGAAATTTGCTTGTTCGAGCGCTTGTCTCAATGTCTGGATTCCCCAGAGAAGTCCGGTTTCCGTTGAATAATAGACGCAGGCTCCCTCTTTGGTAACGGTGAGCCGGTAAGCCTCTTTAGCCAGATCCGCTTCCTGTTTCACACGGATAAAGGCACGATCGTTGGAGGCATCACTGACGGAAAGAGAAAGTTTCTCTTCCAGGGTGGATTTCAACAGTTGCGACGTGGAAGCCGGAATGTTCTGGCTGACAGTCACATTCTGCGGAAGAGAGACAACCGATTCTTTATAATCGACTCTTTCCGGCAAAGGCATCACCGACAGGCGGGTGGGCACTCGCTCCGGGTAGTTCGCGTTATCATTATCATTGCACGACAACGATGTGATCGCACCTATTCCCAACAAGAATAATATTCCGGTTCTTTTTATCTTATCATAGTTCATAACTTATCTACTTTTGTGGATTAATCTACTTTGAGAGTGCTTGTTACACTCTCTTTATTTAAATAAAACAGTTTCGCTTTCACAACGGAAGCATCACAGGCTACGGGAGCTTTCCAAAGTTCCGAACGAAGGGTCGGTTCCGTGCCATCGGTCGTATAGCGTATTTCACCTCCCCGGATAGGGGTACTGGCATGGAGTTGCCCTTCTTTGATGCAAAGTCCGGGATGAGGTAAACGGAAATTGATACTTCGGGACGCCCAGTGAGGCATTTCTTTCTCACTCACTTTGGAGTAGAACAGGCCCAGTTCTTTATTGAAAGCCTGACGTTCTTTCTCTCCTGTTAAAGTGCTCCAGGCGGGAAAAGCGTTCCAACCGCGTTCCACCAATCCGAGGATTTTGGGGAAGGTGTAATATTCCACCCATTCAAAATCACGGATGGTTTCAGCAAATAATTGTGCCTGCACTCCCTGGATATGTTCCTTTCCGGAAGCGGTCAAAGTCGTTTTTCCCTTTCCTGCGATGTCAGGATCGACCGGATTGCCTGCCATATCGGTACGCGAAGAACGATAAATGCTATATGGAAGCATGGAGAAACCTTTGGACTCGTCGACATATCCCGCCCACGAGAGACCTCTTTCGTCGGGATGAGCGTCATAGGCCAAATCCAGATAGAAATTGTTCACGTTGCAGAGAATCACCGGATATCCTTTGTTAGCTATCTGGTAAGGTATTTCATCCGCTTCCCATTCAGGAACCGTATTCCAGCAATACACTCCTGCTGCAAGTTGGTTCAAATGACGATCGGTTGTTTCCGGATGTCCCAACGCTACTTCCTGCCAGCCGCTGAATTGCAAATGATATTGTTGCAGATAGTCTGCCATCTTCGTAATATAGTATTCAGACAGTTCGTGGGCACTTGTCATCCCGTTTTCATCCATAAACGTCCGGCAGACAGGAGAACCCATCCAGGCTCCTTCGGGTACTTCATCGCCACCTAAATGAATCGTAGTCAAAGGTACCTCCGCTTCCTCATACATGGCTATCAACTCACGAATCACTTTTTCCATAAACCGGTATGTAGAAGGCAATGCTACATTCATGACATTATCCGTATAAGACTGCGCGGAAACATAACGGGAAGTGTCTTGTGCGTCACTTAATAAATATTCGTTGGCCTTTTCAGGGGCAGTATTCACATACTTATGATAGCGCGCTTTCATGGACACGATTGCCGCACGGGCATGTCCCGGAGACTCAATCTCCGGAATCACACGCACATGTCTTTGAGCTGCATAACGCAATAAATCGATAAATTCTTCACGGGTGTAATATCCGTTGCCGGAGGTAGCTGCAGACGGATCATAGTTGCCATCGTAGCCCGGATATAAACATTCCAGTTCATCCGTGGTATGTCCCCGGCGTGCGCCAACCGAGGTCAATTCTTCCAAGCCGGGAATCTCCAGACGCCAGCCTTCATCATCCGAAAAATGGAAATGCAGTACGTTCAGTTTATAAGAAGATATTACATCTACCAGCTTTTTCAGATGTTCAACAGTCGTAAAGTTCCTGGCAATATCGAGCATTTGCCCGCGATACGGCAAATCGGGATAATCGCGGATGGAGAGAGCTTCCAAACGGAACAGCTTTTCCTGACCTTTCAACAGGGAGAGCAAGGTTTGCGTCCCATTGAATATGCCATGTGAAGTGGAAGCTGAAATATTTATTAGCCCGTTTCCCGTATCAATCCGATAATATTCGCCGTTCACTGCTGTTTCCCGTTCCGGCAAATAATCCAGATGAACTGTTACCGGTGCTTCGGATACAACTTCCAGGCCATGGATGGTTGCCAGCTTTTCTTTCAGTAATTCAGCTTCGTTGGCAAAATCGGGATGGAAAGTCAGTTTTACTTTATTTTCTATAGCAAAACCCTCTTTGCCGGTAGCCGGCACCGCTTCTTTCACTGACGGAAAAATATCAGTTTGCTGCAACTGGGCTGTAGTCTCCAACGCCAAATTCGAAGCATATATCTTATCAGGTGCGGGATACCAGTCTTCTGTCTCCATTCCTTTCAGCGGCTGTATGGTCAGTCCGACAGGCAAGGGAATACCTTGCTTACTGCCTGACTGACTCACCCAGTAAGTGCCTTCGGGAGCATGTGACATTTTTTTCAATCCGTTGGTACAACAGAATTTGACGGTCAACGAATCTCCCGGAGCCAGTGGTTGAAAATTTTCTGCCGGATACATCCGGAAGAAGTTCGCATTCACCACTTCCACTTTGACCGGAGCAGACTCTTCCTGCAGAATCTCACGAGGCAGCTGCGAATAATAGATGATCCAATCCTTTTCTAAAGGAACATCTGAGATGTTCTTCAGGACAAATGAATTCTCATAGTAACCGGGCTGTACTTCCACAGCTCCCATCTTCCAAGTCAATGACACGGGGGCTTTCGCCCCGTCAGTCGATTTACAACCGGAAATGACCAGCAGGAGGCACAGACTTCCCCATATTATATATAGCATATTTCTCATAGGCTTTCCTGTTTTTCTATATATCATTCTTTTAGGTATTAATCACTCAATCGTTCGATGTGCAAAGTTTCTTTGCCTACTCCCTGCGAGGCGTCGAAAGTCAGACGATAATAGCCGGGAACGAAACCGTCGCCACTCGTTATTCCATTGGAACCAGATAGTTCAATTCCATCCGTATCGCCGGACAATGAACCCTCTTGCAGTAGCATGCCTTTATCTTTATTCCATTGCAAATCGCTGTAAATTTCAATTTCGAAGGATTCCCATTCATGAGTGTTACTCAAATACACGGTGGTCTGGTATTTCTGTTCACCGATTGGCACAATATATCCTAACTGTGATATGTCTTCCAAATTCCAGCCTCCACTATTATATGCTTCATTCCAGACGGGTGCGCATGTAAATCCGTGTCCTACCAGCCAGAAGCAAGTGGGAGCCGTATCACCCATCCGTGCCACCCAGATATAATTATACTTAGAAGAATAATAGATCTCCCAGGTTCCTGATTTGCGCAAGAAGGTAAACTTGCCATTATCCGGATTATAGTTAAAGAAGTCGCGATTGTAAGCGTGTTCCACATCTTCAAATCCACTCATTTCGAACTCTTCCCCCTGCGTAAAGCTAATCTGTGCACGGAAAAATCCCTCACTGGCTATCAACTCGGTTTCTTTAATTTTCAGGTTCTTTTGGTAGCCGACTACTCCCAGTTCAAAAGTCATCACATTGAAAGTGATTTGTTCGACAAACCAATCCCGGTAATCAAAAGCAAAGCTAGGGCCCGACGCTTCAATAAGGACTGCCGTATTGCTTGCTTCGGCAGCTCCCCAAATCAGTTTTGCATCATCCAATGATGCTGTGGTTGAGATCTTTCCGGATAGCTCCATCGGATAACCCTCTTCCGAATCGGAAACTTCCGTAAGGTACAGGTAAGGATTGTCCTCACTCCGGGTCATTTCTACCACCTCACCGTTATAGTGAAGATAAAGCACTTCGGGAATCTGCGGACGGGTGATATGGAAATCAAATGTTTGAGTGACTTCACTACCTTCCACATTAATGGCTGTCAGAATCACCTTCGCTTCCTGATTCTCTTCAAGTCCGGCTTCAAACGGGATATAAATCCCTTTTTCAACAATCGAAACATCAGTGCCTTTCGTACGGATCGACTGCGAACTGACCAAAGTTTCACCTGTCATCAATTTCACTTCCAGCGTAGACAAAGGAGTCTGCGGATCGTGAATCTTCACAGAAAAATAAAGAGAATCGGCAGCAGGTGTCTGATCGGTAGTTGAGAATTGCAGTTCCGATATTTCGGGACACGAATATGGATACGTCACCCGGCCATCTTCTTCGCTGCATGAAGCCAGCCAACAAACAGTCAGCCCCAGCAGCCATAAAAACAGATTATTGTGTTTCATCATTTTTTCTTTTAAAGTTTTACGTTCCTCTTTTCATTAATAGCCTTCATTTTGAGTCAGATTGGTGTTCTTATCTTTCTCTCCTTGAGGAATCGGCCACAACTGCCGAAAAGCCTGCAAACCTGCAAACAGCAATCTGCCGTCTTTGTCTTTATGCTTCTGCATCACTTCCAGCAAACGATTATTGCGTACCAGGTCGAACCAGCGCTGACCTTCCATATACAACTCTAATTGGCGTTCGTTCTCTACCGCCAGGCGTCCTCTGGCCTGCCCCATATTTTCATCTAAAGAAGAAGGAGCAAAACCGGCACGTTCTCTAATACTATTTACAATCCGGATGGCTTCCGGGGTGCGGTCCAACTCTACCAGTGCTTCGGCTTTCAACAGCAGTATATCTGCCAACCGCATCAAAATGATATTGGAAGTCTTCTCGCGAATCTTATAAGACAACGGGTAACTGTCTGCCGGCCAATAGGTATCATAAGGCACTGATTTCCAAAGAATACTGGATGCATAACGGGTATCTTTCTCTTTGTCAAATTTAGCAACCAGATCATGAGTAGGTGTACAATAACGTCGCCAGGTTACTGATCCGTCATCTTCTTTCAGCAATACCCAGTAAGCCCAGTTGGGTGCATCGGAGGTGTAATAGACTTCGAAGATGCTTTCTGAAGAAAATTTCTTGTCGGGTTGCCACAACTCGTCAAAATTGCTGACCAGCGTATAGCCTTCTGCTATTACTTTGTCACAAGCCTCAACCACTTTGGTATAGTCGCGTGTTGATTTCTCCCCTCTCGTTGCTAACACTTTGGCACGTAAGGCATAGGCTGCTCCCTTAGTTGCCTGGAAAATTCCTTTATTCTTGCTTACCAGGTAACGAATGGTATTTTCTTCATTCAGGTCGTCCAGGATCTGGTCATATATTTTATCTGTGGCAGAACGTTCCGGATACATCACCGGATACCATTTATCGAGGTTTTCGGCTGTAATGGTCGGAATCAAATCCAGCACCATCGGGGCATCACCCCATAAACGGACAATATCAAAATACGCCCATGCCCGCAAGAACTTGGCTTCTGCAATAACACGATTACGTTCTTCTGCTACGGTAGAAGTAGGATCCATCATCTTCGTATTTTCAATCACACTGGTTGCAGTGCCCGCCATCGAATAATACTGTGACCAGACCAGTTCTACTTTATAATTGGTAGAGGTCAGTTTCAACAAATCAAACTCCTGTTCGGCCACACCATCTCCGCCGATATAACAATTATCGGACTGCACATCTCCAATAGTATAATTTTCCGACTGGAATATATCTGCTTTAAAACTCTCATACGCACCCTGCAACTCGGCCTGTGCATCTGCCAGACTTCCATATTTAGACTCCTGATCTTCCGTTCCGGTACCTTCCTGCATAAAATCCGATTGCGGTTTCTCATCTAGGAAACTACTGCATGAAACGACTAATGTACAGAGTACGACATACGCTAACTTTATTATATTTTTCATTTTCGCAGCTATTAAAATTCAACATTCAAACCAAAAATTACCGCCCTCGATTGAGGATAAGTACCATAGTCCACCCCTTGAGCAACGGAGTCTCCGCCAAAAGCATTTACTTCAGGATCGTATCCTTTGTATTTAGTCAGTGTGAAGAGATTCTGTCCGGTGACGTAAGCCTGCAATCTGGACAGATGTATCTTATTCAACCATTTCTTAGGAAAATTATAGGATAAAGTGACTGTTTTCAGGCGCAGGTAAGATCCATCTTCTACAAAGCGGTCGGATACACGGCAATTCTGGTTAGGATCGCCGAACACGGCACGCGGCATGGAGTAGCTTGTCCCCTCTCCGCGCCAACGGTTCAACACATCAGTCGTCTGGTTGTATGCGGCAGCCATACCTACATTGTCGATATTGTTGGCATTATAAATCTTATTGCCGGCCACTCCCTGAAGGAATACGGAAAGCTCGAATCCTTTATAAGACAAGTTATTGTTCATTGAGAAGAACCAACTGGGATTGGGATTGCCAATCACTGTGCGGTCACTGTCGTTGATGACACCGTCGTTGTTCAAATCCCTGAAACGGATATCACCCGGTTCAGCTCCCGGCTGCACGGCATGCGCATCCACTTCCGCCTGGTTTTGAAACAAGCCATCCGTCACGTAGCCGTAGAAGGCATTAATCGGATAGTCTTTTGCCAGCATCGTGACATACGAGTTGTTGATCTGGTTGATATAGTAAGGAACCGCGCTGTTCAGGTCCTTAATCTTATTCTTATTATAAGTGGCGGTCACGTTTGTTTCCCAACCCAGTTCTCCGGTCAGGTTGATGGTGTGCAGACTCATTTCCAAGCCTTGGTTGCGTACTTTACCGGCATTCGTATAAGTAGTGGTGGTATCTTCAAATCCCGATGTGATGGGGATGGATGCCTTCACCAACATATCCCTTGTCTCTTTCAGATAAGCATCCAGTGAGAATACGATCCGTGAATTGAACAGGGAAGCATCAAAACCGATATTCGTCTGTGCCACCTCTTCCCAATGGATGTAAGGATTGGCAAGCGTAGAGGAAACCAATGCGGTCTGATTGCCACTCGTTGTTCCGAATGGATATACACTGGTGTTGTAAGATGCCAGGTAACTATAATTGCCGACACTTGCCTGGCTACCCGTCACTCCATATCCTACACGTATTTTCAGGTCGTTCACAACGTCATTCTTCGGGAACCAGCTTTCCTGCGAAATGCGCCATGCGGCAGATACAGAAGGGAAAGTACCCCAACGGTTCTTTTTACCGAAACGGCTGGAACCATCGCAGCGGACAGTTGCCGTCAGCATATAGCGGTCTTCGTAAGAGTAGTTGATACGTGCCATGTAAGAGAGCAACGCCCATTCATTGGAACTGCCGCCAATGGCGTACATCTCCTGACCGTTATCCATTTCATGCACATTGTCGAACATAAAGACATTCTTCTGTGCATTCAGGTAATCATTCTCATTCCACTGTGCAGATGATCCCGCCATCACTCCCACACGATGCTTTTCTGCAAAGGTATGGTCGAACAGGAAATAGTTATCCCATAGGTACGTGAATGATTTATTATCGCTCTTGTAACGTGAAGTTTCTTCCGTCGGAATAGGCTTCCAGTTATATTTCGGCGTGAAGTTATCGATGAACCAGAATTTGGCATCGTAACCGAAAGTGCTCTTGAATTTCAGCCATTTGGTAAAAGTCAGTTCCGCCGTCAGGTTGGCAAGGAAGTTATAACCTTTCGTCTGGCTCTTGTTCAGTTGCGTAGGCCCTATCGGGTTGCGGATGCTACCGTACCATTCCGAATTACCTTCCGGTCCACTCCATGAGCCGTCTTCATTCTTCACCGGAAGAACGGGAAGAGCTTTCAGTGCATCACCGATATTATAGCTGCCCGAATCCTTCGTATCAGTGCTGAAAGTGATATTATTGGAGAACTTCAACCACTTCAGCACTTGTGCGTCGCTGTTGGACTGAAACGTAAAACGGCGATAGTTTACACTGCGCACCGTACCCGACTGATCGAGAAAACCACCGGACACATAATAATGAGACTTCTCATTTCCTCCGGAATAACTTACCGTATAGTTCTGCATCACACCCGTGCGCAGCAATTCGTCCATCCAGTCGGTACCTGCACCCAGTTCCGAAGGATTTGCCCAATTCGGATTCGGGTTGCGACCGCTGTTCACCATCATATCATTACTCAAATCGGCATACTGGCTTGCGTTCAGCAAAGAAGGAACGTTCGTGGCATTCTGGAAAGCACAATTAGCCGATACCGACAATTTGCCTTTCCCTTCCGTTCCGCGCTTGGTGGTGATCATCACTACCCCATTGGCTCCACGCGAACCGTAAATGGCTGTAGCCGATGCGTCTTTCAATACGTCCAGGCGTTCCACATCCGCCATGTTCAGTGAAGACAGACCCAGGTCGGTGGGCACACCGTCAATCACCACCAGCGGATCGCAGTTGTTAATGGACCCCAGACCACGAATCTTGATAGATACATTGTCACCGGGCTTTCCGGCATCCACTACCTGCACACCGGAAATGCGGCCCTGAATGGCTTGTCCCAGATTAGAAACGGGAGCATCTTTGATGTCCTTGCTTCCCAAAGAGGAAACAGCACCGGTAAGGTCTTTTTTCTTCTGTACACTATAACCTACCACGATAACCTCGTCTAGGTTCTGGGTGTCATCCTGCAATTGGATCGTGAGGGGAGAACCATTCCCGGCTGGAATCTCCTTGGTGTTATAACCGATATAAGTAACGACCAATATGCTTTGCTTGTTTTGCAGCGAGAGAGAAAATTTGCCGTCAAAATCGGTTACGGCTCCATTTGTAGTCCCTTTCTCAATCACGTTAGCCCCGATAATTGGTTCTCCGTTCGTATCGGTGACTACGCCACTTACCGTGAATGTCTGTTGGGTGATCGTCATTCGTCCAGTAACGTTTGGCAGATCCTCCGCTGGTGCCGCATTGATTGGCTGTAAGTATGCTACGCCTAGCAAAAGAGCGGGAATCGCCATCGTAAAGTAATTTCTGTTGTCCATCCTTTTGTCCTTAAAATATATTAGAATTAATCTATTTTTTCAGAACGCAAAGGACGTGTGATTGTATTACGATGATATGTCTATGTTATTAAAAATGTGTTCACGATTGTATTGCCTTTCAGTGATATGACGATTAGGCTACGATTACAAAAATGATGTCGGTTGTCTTTTGCGTATTGGTTAATGACGTTTTAGTACTAGTGAATAAAATGTAAGAATTATGAAAGTAACTCATTTTAAGAAAGTAAGCGAAACAAGTGGTGTGTGTGTCCTGTTAAGATTGTACTTATTTATAATCGAATAATTTATACTGTGCGTAGTCTTTACGAGACATTCAAGTAGCCTGTGAGGGCGAAAAAGCAGTAATATTAATACTAGTGTAATAAAATAAAGTTCATTCAGCCTGTTCTTCTGTGAAGAAAAACAGGCTGTGTTTTTATTGCTTGGCAGGATCTTCGTCTTTATTCCACTTATCTCGCATTCTCAGACGTTTGACTTGCAGATAGCGTAGAAGGATGATGATGACGAGCGTAGCGCCGATCATCAAGAAATATTCGGTATAATTATTCCCCGAATTGTTTCCTGGCCAGCCGATGATACTCATTACGATTAAGTAGACAAGTAAGGCAATTGTTGTGATGTTGATCTTCTTCATATTCGTTTTATTCTTAAAACAGGGCAAAGATATAAGATTGTTTCGGGCTTTAGGAGGTTAAAACGCATTTGTACTGTGCCCGATAATGTTCTGTTTGAATAATTAAGATATATAAACCTTGTGGGAGGGGAATCGGGAGGATAGGGTTCCCAGCCTGTACCGCTTGCGTAAATACCAATATGCCTGCCGGAGTAAGTAGTTTGACTTTACCGGGGGATGGAAGATTATTAATGAATAAAGTCTTGTTCTCTAGCTGATAGCTTAATTCCGGAAATGAAAAGGCTTGATTGGAAACAGGAGGATCTTGTCGGGCTTGAGGTTCCGATGTTGGGAAAGATATGGGTGCATTCGTTGATAATAATTTATAATTGGCTGGTTCGGATGTATTATATACAGATAGGCTGGTACTATTATTCGCTTTGACAAAGAAAGCGGAGAATGGAGGGATGGCGAAATCGCTACCGATCACGTAGGGTTGGTAGGTGGAGCCGTCATATATATAAATGTATCCGTCTAAGGCCGAGTTTGATTCTATTTGACTAAGAGATAAAGGAGCCGGCAGAGGATTACCGCATAGATACCAGCCGTTGTGATTCTGGTTCTGGCTTTGGTTGTTAATGCTTACCGGAATAGAGGCTTGACCGTTTTTTCCGAAATCTATAGGGATATCTTTTGCTTTCGAGGAGAAACGAAGGTTCTGACGATCGGCGGAAGCGTCAATAGCGATCAGGTACCCCTTGTTCTTCTTGAAGATGGGCTGGGATGTATTGATTATTGTTTGTGGTATGACTTCCCAGTTGTTGGAAGGGCTTTGTGAGTTGGCTCGCTTTTCTCCGTTATAGGTTTGTACGTAAAAGTAGTTACCGTTTGTATCGCTTTTGTCATCACCCAGTTGGAAATCCGGGTCTATGCCGGAAGCGAATACATCGAAGGGGAAGGAGATAAAATACCATTTGCCTTTTTGAGCGAAGGTCTTCTCGATTGTTATTTTGCCGGAGATGTTAATAGTTCCAGACGATCGCAAGGTGGAGGAAGACGCCAAGATACCATCATTAGGATAGATGGTAAGGTTATTTGCGGATAGATTTCCGGTTGGTAAAATATGGATATTTCCATTGCCAATAAAGATATCTTTACAGCTGATATTTGTATTTATGGAGATATTGCCGTTAATCAAGGCGTTGCGGTGACGGTAGGCGGGTAGGTGGCTCCAGCGATCCTCATGGTTCCAATCGCTGTTTCCGGTAAATAGGGAATAGGTAGGAATCATACCGTGTGCGTAAACGCTGTCTACATAATAATAGCCGTTTTTGGTATTGGCGGCCGGTGTGGGGACGATAAGATCTAAGCCCGGAGGATTGTTTTTTATATCTGTGGTTTTGAAAGGATTGATGCCACTCTCTCCTATGGTTGGAACTAAGGAGGGATAACTTGTTTCCCCTTTTCGATAGGTTCTGGCTCTCATGCCTTCTCCTTCTACTAGAAGGATGCCCCCTTTCCGTATACTGATTTTTATATCTTGATGATCTGTTAACGTGAAATGCTCGAAAGCCACTTGCGTATTCATTGGCATTCGTAACCCGTAGTTTCCGTGGCTGTTAGGAATATCTTTCACGCCGGAGATATCTTCAATAAGGGCTTCACCTGTAATGGCATAATCCCAATTATCAGAAGCAAGTCCCTCAAATGTCTGCATCCGAAACGTATCTCGAATAGATATATTTGCGTTACTTTGCACAAAACTTTCCCATGTAGACGGATTTGAAACTTGTGACTGGATAAATTGTTGTACGAATAGGAATGCCGTACAAACGACAACGCATCTGGATAGATGCCAAATTCTCTTTTTCATAGCTAAGTTGATTTATATTTGTAAATATGTTCGCAAATATACGTAAATAATTGAAATAATATATCTTTGTGGCATGAAAGAATTTATCATATCTGAGGCACAGACCGAAAAGGCCGTTTTGGTGGGTTTGGTTACCCCCGAGCAAAATGAGCAAAAGGTTAAGGAATATCTGGACGAATTGGCTTTCTTGGCCGATACGGCAGGGGTGGATGCGGTAAAGCGTTTTACCCAGAAAATGGATTACCCGAATTCCGTCACTTTTGTCGGGACCGGTAAATTGCAGGAAATTAAGGAGTATGTGGTAGAGAATGAGATCGGCTTGGTGATCTTTGATGATGAGCTGAGTCCGAAGCAACTCCGTAATATTGAGAAAGAATTGCAGGTGAAAATCTTGGATCGTACGAGCTTGATCTTGGATATCTTCGCTAGCCGTGCACAGACCGCCCATGCGAAGACACAGGTGGAGCTTGCACAATATAAATATATGTTACCCCGCTTGACTCGTCTGTGGACACACTTGGAGCGTCAGCGAGGCGGCGTAGGTATGCGTGGTCCGGGTGAGACACAGTTGGAGACTGATAAACGTATTATCTTGGATAAGATCGCACGATTGAAGAAAGAGCTGGTGGATATTGACAAGCAAAAAAGCGTACAACGGAAAAACCGGGGTAAGATGGTACGTGTAGCGTTAGTCGGATATACGAACGTAGGTAAATCTACCTTGATGAACTTATTGAGCAAGAGTGAGGTCTTTGCCGAGAATAAGTTGTTCGCTACGTTAGATACGACCGTACGCAAGGTCATTATCGAGAACTTGCCGTTCTTGCTGTCCGATACGGTCGGATTTATCCGCAAGTTACCGACCGAGCTGGTGGAATCTTTTAAATCTACCTTGGATGAGGTACGGGAGGCGGATTTGCTGGTACATATCGTGGATATCTCACACCCGACTTTTGAAGAGCAAATAGAGGTCGTGAACCGTACGTTGGCGGAGATCGATAAGACCGAGAAACCGATGATCATGGTTTTCAATAAGGTGGATGCATTTACCTTTGTCCCGAAAGAGGAAGATGATTTGACCCCTCGTGGTCGTGAGAATATCGATCTGGATGAACTGAAACGTACGTGGATGGGAAAATTGCAAGATAATTGCATCTTTATCTCCGCCAAGGAACGTACGAATATAGAGGCGTTGAAAGAGATGTTGTATGAACGGGTTAAACAAATCCATATCACCCGTTTCCCCTACAATGACTTCCTCTTTCAGCAATATGATGAAGAGTAGAGTCTTACAAAATTAGTACCAATGAATCATTTGAGAAATTTGCGGCCGGATGAGATCGCCACCTTGCGATCTCAGGCTTGCCGGGCCGATGATTGGAATCAAGTTTGGGTTCCAGAGGTGTTTGATATTGAATATGTGAACCACGTGCGTTTTTCGGGAGTGGTTAAGTTAGGAGCTTTTCGTAAAGCGTTTACCCTACCGGGAGGATTGGTAAAGCATAGCGGGCTTCGTCATGTTACCCTACATAATTGTACGTTGGGAGATAACGTGTTGATTGAGAACGTACAGAATTATATCGCTAATTACCGGATCGGTGATGACTGCTTTATCCAGAATATAAATGTTATGTTGGTGGAAGGCAAGGCTACGTTCGGGAATAATGTCGAGGTGTCGGTCTTGAATGAGACCGGCGGGCGTGAGGTTCCGATTTACGATGGCCTGTCGGCTTCATTGGCTTATATTATCGCATTGTACCGTCATCGTCCGGCCTTGATCGAACGCTTGCGGGATATGATTACCGCTTATACAGAG
>OLXA01000572.1_pt1 | contig 17930 bp, 10 predicted proteins | sample 1644551 | NCBI WGS metagenome assembly OLXA01 (sample SAMEA103958150, study PRJEB25191) | human gut metagenome | biome: human-associated habitat [ENVO:00009003]; feature: intestine environment [ENVO:2100002]; material: feces | place: Germany | collected 2013/2015 | reverse complement strand
CTTAGTGTTTAATAATATATTATTAATGTAATTTTTAAGTAGTTATGAAGAAAAATTTTGTTAGGGTAATGCTTTTCGGGGCATTGACGCTTGCTACTGTCACTTATGTAGGCTGTAAAGACTATGATGATGACATCGACAATCTGCAAACGCAGATTGATGCCAATGCGGCAGGTCTTGCTGAACTGCAAGCAAAAGTGAATGCAGGTAATTGGGTAACAGACATTAAAAGTATCACTGGTGGATTTGAAATTACTTTCAACAATGGAAATAAATATTCTATTGTGAATGGTAAAGATGGATCTGTCGTTGAAATTGGAGAAAATGGAAACTGGTTTATAGACGGTGCTGATACTGGGAAACCGGCACGAGGTGAAAAGGGTGAGACCGGTGCTACTGGTCCTGTTGGCCCCGAAGGTCCTGTTGGTCCCGAAGGTCCTGTTGGCCCCGAAGGTCCTGTTGGTCCTGAAGGTCCTGTTGGTCCTGCCGGTCCTGCCGGAAAATCTCCTTTTATTGGCGATGGAACAGGTGAATTTGAAAAAGATTATTGGTATTTTTATGATGACGTTACAAATAAATGGGTAAAAGGTGATTATTCGTCAGCCACTGTTTATGCTGTACAGAATGAGGGATTACCTAGCTTCACTCTACATGTAAAAGATAAAACTACTGGAACTGAATTAACAAGTATTTTGCCTACTGCAGCTTTGATTAGTAGCATTGAAGGAGTGAATATTAATAATGGTAAAATCACTACAGGCGGAACAAAGGAACTTAAATTAAGTTATGCTCAATGCAAAGCTGATTTCACTTTTGGTATGGGTGATGAGAAAAAAGAATTTAAGAAAAATGACCTGTTAATAACTAATTCCGGCGTGTTGAATGCGTTGATTAATCCGGTAGGTCCTGACTTTACTGATAGCAAATATCAAATCTATTTGATGAATTCTCAAAATGAAGCTAATTTTGTTATCTCTAAGATCGAACAAAATAAAACTGCAAAACCATTGACACGTGCTACCGAAGCTAAAGTGAATCGTGGTGTTTACGACCTTACTGTTACACTAAAAGATGGCTTGAATTTGGAAACTGCCCTTCCTGCAGATGAAGCATACGCATTCTGTACAAAAGACGCATGGAACAATGAAATAATCTCTGCTTATGATGTTAAAATCAAACCAGAAGCAGTTACAAGTGCTACTAAACTGGTAGATGCAGCAGTGTCCGCAAAAGTTGGTGAGGTACAGGTTTTGGATGACTTGGCAGCTGCAGCTACCACCACTCCTATGGATTTGAGTACAGTCTATGCATATTATTATAAGTTGGCAGCCGATGCTCCTGAAGGTGTAACATTGGGGACGAACGAAGCCGGCAAACAAACCATCACTTCTACCAAAGGGCAAGAAGCAAAGGTTGAAGTCTGCTATATAACTACAAATGGTATTCCTTTTGATGGAGAAGCTCATGAGGGCATTGATTATTCTAGCGTCGGTGGCTCCTCTGCTCCGGCTAAACTGACTGTCACCTTTAAGCAAATAGAAACAAAATCTTTGGCAGCACAGACGGTAGTTTGGAATAAATCAGAAAAATCCGACATTGTTGTGTCAGCAGCTAATATTAAGGCAATCAAAGACGCTATTACAGCTGCTAAACTTGCTAGCTCAACTGCTACGGTTAACGATGGAGACAAAGTGAAGTTCAGTGGTATTGGTGCTTCTGGTGATACTAAATATGATAACCTGAAACTGACAGTAGCCGCTGCATGCAAGGGTACTATGGAAGTCGTATTGACAGTTGACGTCGACGCAACGAAGCAAATTATATTCAAAATGCCGGTAACTGTTGACTATAAGATGCCTGTATTTACAAAAACTTCAGGTATGTGGACTGAAGATGACGAGGTATCTCTTCTGATTAATGAAACTAAGAATGGTGATAAGATTCAGAGCATCAGCCTCGAAAGAGAAATGGGCTCAATCTTTACTACATGGAGCGCTATTACTGAAGGAGTTAATGCAGGTATATACAACAATATTACGTATGCTATAGACAAGAATGGTGAAGATCCTGTAGGAAGTGAATCTAACGGTAAATTCACAGTAGACATGGATCACGCTAAAGACAATATGGCATTGACCGTAAATGTAAATTGTCAACCTAACGATGCTGCTGAACCTGCTTCAATTGCTAACCAAAAGGTGAAATTTATCTCATTATCAAAACTGCTTACATCAACATTTGGTGCAACGGACGCTAAAAAAGGTATCACAACAGCGTATACAGCTGAAACCATAGATTCAGAGATTGATGTATTAGGTGACATTGTATGGAAAGACAGAAAAGGCAAGGCAATGTGGCCGACTGCAGATAATAACACTTATGACACTGGTACTTTGACTACCGCTGACGCTGTTCTTGCTCTTTATGGATATTCTATTAAGGTAGAACTAAGTGATAAAGTTAACTTCGAGTTTGATGCTAATAAGAAACTGAAATTAACAACAGTTGGTAAGGCCTTGAAGGGTCTTGTGCAAGATTTGGTAGTGACGGTTACTATTACTCCTTCAATCAGCTGGAGCGCAACATCTCCTGCACCTGTGGTGAAGACAGTAACATTCCCTACTGCTCTCTTTGCGGATTAATTTGAAATCCTTTAATGTTCTATTAGATAGTTCCTCTATATTTGCCTCTGGCAGAGGTGGGAGCTATCTCTAGAATGATATAACATAATAGGAGAGCCCGTGCTTGTTGAAGTGCGTTCTCTCCATAAATATGAAACCCTTCTTCACCGAAGTGTGAAGATTATATGTTGAGAAGTGACAAAGCGAAGAGACACAGCTTGTGAAAGTCCATCCTTCTATCTTTATTCTTCTATTAGAAAAGGGATGCCTCCCCACATTTCCCACTGGCATCCCTTTTATCTTTACTCTTGGAACGTCTTTTTTGTTGTACTAGAATCAAATTGCTAGTCGCCCATTTCCCTATAGGTAAAGGAGATGTCCCCAAGATACAGAAAGCCCGAGCTTGCGAAAGTCCGGGCTTTTCGTAATTTTGTGCAGTCATCATCCCCTTATTTTATCGTCCCTAAGTTTCCGGGGAAATGTGCAGAATGAATGATTGAAAAGAATCTTTTAACCTGCTATGACAAAGAGTTCTATTAAAAATATATATCTTTGCAAGAAAGGCATTGATTAATAAAAGAAGAGAATATGAGCCATAAAATTTATCCGATCGGCATTCAGAATTTCGAAAAAATTCGTAATGACGGTTATTTCTATATTGATAAGACAGCACTGATGTATCAAATGGTAAAGACTGGAAGTTATTACTTCTTGAGTCGTCCGCGCCGTTTCGGAAAGAGTCTGCTCGTCTCCACCTTAGAGGCCTATTTTCAAGGAAAGAAAGAACTGTTTGAAGGGCTGGCTGTGGAAAAACTGGAAAAGGACTGGATAAAATATCCTATACTGCATCTGGACCTTAATATCGAGAAATATGATACATCCGAAAGTCTGGATAATATACTTGATAAATCGCTGACAGCATGGGAAAAACTATATGGTGCCGAGCCGTCCGAACGTTCGTTTTCTTTGCGTTTTGCCGGTATTATAGAGCGCGCCTGTAAGTTGGCGGGGCAACGTGTGGTTATTCTTGTCGATGAATATGATAAACCCATGTTGCAAGCCATCGGTAATGAGGAATTACAAAAGCAATTTCGGAATACATTAAAGCCTTTTTATGGAGCGCTTAAAACAATGGACGGTTGCATCAAGTTTGCATTCCTTACCGGTGTGACAAAGTTTGGCAAAGTCAGTGTGTTTAGTGACTTGAACAACTTGGACGATATATCCATGCGAAAAGATTATGTTGAAATCTGTGGGGTTAGCGATCAGGAACTTCATGATACTTTGGATGCCGAGCTTCATGAATTTGCGGACGTACGCGGTGTGACGTATGATAAACTCTGTGCAGAATTGAAAGAATGTTATGACGGCTATCACTTTACACACAATTCAATCGGCATGTACAATCCGTTTAGTTTGCTCAATGCTTTTAAGTATAGAGAATTTGGCAGCTATTGGTTTGAAACGGGCACACCGACCTATCTGGTGAAATTGCTGCAAAAACATCATTATGACTTGGAGCGGATGACGCATGAAGAAACCGACGCCCAAGTATTGAATAGCATAGACTCTGAATCTACTAATCCCATTCCGGTGATTTATCAGAGTGGTTATCTCACTATTAAAGGGTATGATGAAGAATTTGGAATGTATCGGTTAGGTTTCCCGAATCGTGAAGTAGAAGAAGGATTTGTCCGTTTCCTGCTTCCTTATTATGCGAATGTAAATAAGGTAGAATCTCCGTTTGAAATTCAGAAATTTGTTCGTGAAGTACGTTCCGGGGATTATAATTCTTTCTTCCGTCGTCTGCAAAGTTTCTTTGCAGATACCACCTACGAAGTGATTCGCGATCAGGAATTGCATTACGAGAATGTGCTTTTCATTGTCTTTAAACTGGTCGGCTTCTATGCCAAAGTGGAATATCATACAAGCGAAGGGCGCATCGATCTTGTCTTGCAGACAGACAAATTCATTTATATCATGGAATTCAAGTTGGAAGGTACTGCCCTTCAGTGAGAAAACCCGGAACATTGAAAAATGGGTGGTAGAATAAAAAGAGGGCATCACCTCATTTGAAAGTGACGCCCTCTTTTCTTTACTCTCTAACAGACCTCAGCACAAGCTTACCAGATTTCACCCCTTTAGCCTTAGCCTCGAAAATAATTTCACCGGGCTGTTCGGTCATTTGAACAATGGCTGTCAGCTGACCACTGAAAGCGGGCATCTTCGGCAAGTGGAATAAATCAAGTGAAGTTGCATCTCCATTAGCGGCAGCACGATAACGTCCCGCGCCTTTCACCGTAAAGTTTACAAGACGATTATCAGCAGGACAAAGGTTTCCGTCTTTATCAACCACACGAACAGTGATGTATGCCAAATCTTTACCATCGGCAGTGAGTTGGTCACGGTCAGCAATGACTTCCAGATGATGAGGTTTGCCGGCAGTACGAACTACTTTTTCTTCAGCAGGTTTGCCGGAAGCGTCATAAGCCACCACTTTCACTTCACCCGGCTCATAAGGAACGTCCATCCACATCAGGCGGTAACGACGCTGGAGGGCAAGTGTATCTTTGTCCTGAATAGCTTTACTCTCTTCGGCTGTCAGTTTATGCTGTTTACCATAGCTTTTTCCATTAACGAAAAGTTCGGCAGCAGGATAGTTTGTGTAAACAAAGACAGGAGTATTCTCTCCTTCCCTACCCGGCCATGTCCAGTGAGGAAGTATATGGAGTGTATTCACATTCTTATTCCAAAGACTACGGTACAGATAGTAGCGGTCTTTTGGCAAACTGGCAAGGTCAATGATACCAAACAAAGAGCTATGACTTGGCCATGCATCCGTATCATAAGGAGAAGGCTCACCCAGATAATCGAATCCTGTCCAAACGAATTGGCCGATAGTCCAGTCATAATCATCCGCTAAAGCAAAATCTTCATCTGGAACATTAGACCAGGCACAATGCTCCAAGTCATATCCGGAAGACTGGTGATCATCGTACTTCGCATCCCCGCGTTTCTCTACAGGGAATTTATATACGCCACGAGAACTAACGGTAGAAGATGTTTCAGAACCAAGTACTATATTCTGCGGCAACAGTTCATAAGCTTCCAGATAACGGTGTGCGCGATAATTAAAACCGGGCACATCAATCATGGCGGCAAAACCATTAGCAAGAACACAAGTCACCTGATCCATGCCGCAAGTAACAGGACGTGTCGGATCTTCACGATGACAGATATCCTGCAAGAAAGAAGCGACTTTATAGCCTACAGGACTACATTGGGTAGGAACTTCATTACCGATACTCCACATTACGACACAAGGATTGTTGCGGAATTGATGCAACATATTTATCATATCACGTTCTGCCCACTCGTTGAAATAACGGTGATAGCCATTCTCACATTTGGCAATGTCCCATTCGTCGAAAGGTTCCAGCATCATCATAAAACCCATTTCATCACAAAGTTGCACTAACTCCGGTGCCGGCATATTGTGAGCGGTGCGGATGGCATCACAACCCATATCTTTCAGCATCGTAAGTTGACGGCGCAATGCAGCAACATTGATGGCAGCGCCTAACGGACCAAGATCGTGGTGATTGCACACCCCCTGGAACTTGCGATGCTTACCGTTCAGGAAAAATCCTTTGTCGGCAATGATTTCTATGCTGCGGATGCCGAAACGAGTAGTGTATTCATCCGTTTGCTTGCCATCGGCATAGATTTTAGAAACAGCTTTATATAAATAAGGTGTCTCCGGCGACCACAAGCAAGGAGCATTCACCAGGAAGTTTTGTTCAAAAGGCTGACCATGATTAATCTTACGGGTATTATCTTTCGTTGCAACGACTTTCCCATCGGGAGAGATTATCTCTGTCACGATACGGATATCTCTTTCTTCATCATTGGCAATAGTGGTCAACAGACGTACTGAAGCATACTCATCAGAAACATGAGGAGTAGTCAGCTGAGTACCCCATACAGGAACATGTACTTTATCGGTACTCACTACACGCACATTGCGATAAAGTCCTGCGCCAGGATACCAACGGGAAGATTGTGGTTTATTTTCCAAACGCACGGCAAGCGTATTGTTTTTACCGTCTTTATTCAAAAGTCCGGTGACATCACAATGGAAAGAATTATAACCAAATGGCCAGAAGCATGCTTCTTGTCCATTGACATATACACGGGCTTCGCTCATGGCACCATCAAAGACAAGTGTCGTCTGTTGATTGACGGGGGCATCGAACCTAGTACGATACCATCCGATGCCAACATAAGGAAGTCCACCGGTACGTCCGGTCTTGACGGAAGCTTTCTTCTCGAAGTTCTGCGTTACCGCCACTTCCTGCAAATCGTTGCTGCGATCGAAGGGACCGAAGATGGCCCAGTCGTGAGGCACGGTTACAGTTTCCCACTTCCGGTCGTCAAATTCCGGCTTCATGGCTTCCGGAGCTTCCCCCTTCATGAACTTCCAGTTCTTTTCAAGTAGATACTCGCTGCGCTGAGCATGCAGGGAGGCAGCGAGTAAGGTCATTAAGAATAAAGTCGATAGTTTTTTCATTATGGTATATTATTGATTAAATGCGTCCATTGCAACGGTCGGTTTGCCACTTTCATCAAAAGCACCTAATGTATAGCCATTCCAACCACCATAGGATTGAGGTTCCCAATAGAAGACACCCAAACACTCATCTATAGCCTTCGATTGAGCTATCAGTTCGGTCAGGAACTCTTTCGACGTTGCGGCCTCATCCCATGACATGCCGACTTCACAAATCATCACTTCCTTGTTGTAGCGACTTACCATATCTTTCATATTGGCGATACAAGAAGAAGTCATCGTCTTCCAAGTATCCGTTCCCGGATAAAGGGACATGCCGATCACGTCATATTGAGCATTGTTCTCTTTCAGTACATCGAAAATCCAGCGATACAGATTGTTATCGTCTCCTCCTTGCAAATGAACAATCACTTTGGCATTAGGGAACACTTCTTTCACAGCCACACAACCGGTAGTAATAAAGTCTGAGAAATTCTTTTTATTCTCAACATATTCCACGCCATTACCACCCATGCCACCACTTACAGCAGCATCCGTATCCCACAGCATACCGGGGCCTGTTTCATTCCCCACCTGCACCCATTCGGGAGTGATGCCTTTATCCTTCAGGGCACTCAGCACATCCTTAGTATGAGCAGTCATTGCCGCTTTCAATTCATCCAAAGACAATCCTTCCCATGCGGCAGGTTTGTGCTGACTTCCCGGATCTGCCCAAACGTCACTATAGTGGAAATCAATCATCAACCGCATCCCCAGTTGGTGAGCACGCCAGGCTTTCGCCAGTACGTCATTCTTATTACACCAACCATCCGAAGGATTCACCCATACACGCAGACGAATAGAGTTCATTCCCAGATCGCGCAGTAAAGTCATGCACTCCGTTTCACGACCGGAGGCTGTATAAAACTTCTTTCCTGATGCTTCCATCTGTGTCAACCAACTGACATCGGCACCTTTGGCAAAGCCGGTCATATCATAAATCGGTTCTTCGGGGAATGTCGGTTTATCGTCGTCACTGCAAGCGGCGGCTCCCAATAGGAGCAAGCCGGCTACTAATATATTCATAAGTTTCATAATTTCTCTCTTTTATTCAATGGTATAGGTTGCATGAATTAAATCTACGGTCAAAGTATATGTACCCGGAGCCAGTGTGGCATCATCTGTAATGCCGTTGCCTTTGTAATAAAGCTTTCCACCATTTCCGCCATATACGTAATCCCAGTTATTATCGAACAGGTAAATCTTAAAGCCCCAGGCTGACGGCTGTGTAATAGTGATACTGCCACTGAACACACCGGCGGTAGTTGCGGCCGGCAGTGGTTCGAAAGTCCACGTTTCATCTTCCAGTTTATTAAGACCGGCAACGTAAATTTCACTACCTAAAGCCGTTAACTTATAAGTTAATGCTTTCAGCGATACATCAAAGAAATAAAGACCGCCATCGGGAGCCGGGATATTATTCTCAGTACCAAAAGCCAATGTTCCGGCATTAGCATCTCCTTCACCCAATTTATAAACATCTCCCCAATTTCCATCTTCAATGGCAATCTGATATCCCCAGGGGGAATTGACATCCGCCACTCCTGCATATCCCAAATTATCTTCATCGTAAAGACGTAGATGATTATCGAACGTCCAGCTATCTTCACCCTCACTGATACCCAGCATATAAAGGGTTTCTCTTACCGGTTCGGGTTCGGAACTGCCACTGGTCACTTCCGCCTTCCACTGTTTCGGATTACTCAGGTCGATAACCAATGTGCACTCTCCCGCAGTAGCAACATTTACCGTAATATCACCTGCCTGCCCGCCAAAGGTAAGATTTTCTCCGCTTTGTACAAAGCCTACAGGAGTTTCTATTCCGGGATTCTCATCCGTATCAGACTTTTCCGTCCCGGTAGAATAGTCATATAGTCTGCCGATACCTGAAACTTTCAGATTTACATTTCCGGCTTGCGCAGCATTGAAAGTAAGCGTCCACTTCACATTCGCACGGTCGAAAGTCATTTCACCTGCAACGTCACCTGCAACAGTCAAGGAAGGAATATAAAGTGCCGACCAGACTTTCTTACTGGTATTTACATCTACATAGTAGCAGCCGCTCCGTCCCGGGAACCAGAAGTTCCAGCGCTTGTCAGAATCATTTTCAGAAGACATCAGGAAAGCTGTTCCGGTTACACCGTCATTTCCCCAAATAGTACCGTCACCTTCTTTCAGATAGTAATTGTACCAACCGGAGACTCCCATAAAACCTACATAATCACCATTGGAAGCAGCCGAATAAAGTGTCAGTCCGGTATCAGCCTGTTTGGTATCGAGAACGTAACCCACACTCATATCAATGGTGTAAGGGGTAACGGATACAGTAACCGTATTACTGTAAACCGGCTCCATATTGCTTCCGGTCTTCGACATCAGACGGAAATAAAATGTATTGGCTACATCCGGAGTAGCCCCCAGATTCTTGGCTACCGTATTTAAGTCAGCACCCGTATAAACTTTAGAAAGGGAAGTTTCTACAGACTCCACCACCGCAGACGAAAAGTCACTGGCAGTAGATGCCTGTAAAGTCATCGTTATCAAATCGGGAGTTGATACATTCGGATCGCTGACAGCCAGATTGTCCCGCGTCCATGCCAGTGACAGAACAATATCCTTACTGTTATCCTGTGACAGAACGACTTCACTTTCCGAAGCCATCAGATCACCGGCTTCTATACTATTCAGATATATTTTGTCTCCATCCTTCTCGCAAGCGACAAAGCACACAGCCGCTACCAGCAAAAAGAGGAAATTAGTTATTGTCTTCATAATCTTCATAAGGTATTAATAGTTTTCATTGTATAAATTAGGATTTGCCGTAAGGTCTGTAGTCGGAATAGGATAGATATTATACTTACTATTAACTGCACGACCGTCTTTCACTCCACCTTTCCACTGCCACAGATAACTGGAAGTAGTAAATTTATCATAGCGAATCAGGTCCGTACGACGTGTACATTCCCAATAAAGTTCACGGGCGCGTTCATCAAGGATAAAGTCCGGAGTCAGTTCGCCGCTGGTGACAGCACCTGCATCGCTACCGAATGCACGCTCACGCAATTCGTTCACGTAGCCCAGTGCAGTAGTAACGTCACTACCGGAACCACCGCGTACCACGGCCTCAGCCAGCATAAGATATACATCGGCCAAACGTAACAACGGAAAATCTGTATTCACTCCACCGTCTACTGTATTCGAAGCAGCTTCTCCGGCATCAGTCAGGTTCGTCCACTTCTCCACAAAATAACCATTACTCTGGTTGTCTATCACATCTACTGTCTGAGTCTGCCCTTCGGTAAAGAACATGGCACGGCCATCACCCTCCTGAAACAACGCAGGAACTTCGCCACGAATGCGGAACATTCCCCATGCACTGGTCACACCGTATTTCTCCGGTTTCTGATAATCGGAAGCATTGCTTACGGCACCGCAGATAATATAGGTAGTACTTCCCCAGGAAACTGTACGTGCAGCATCTACCGGCAATGAGAAAATGATTTCATTGGTACGTTTGTCATTATCAGCATTGAAAAGCTTTGCATAATCATCTTCAAGAGTATAACCCGCCTTAATTACCTCTTTACAATAGGTGATGCAATCCGTCCAATGTTCATTACCCGTATATATTTTCGCATTCAGATAAAGTTTAGCAAGCAAAGTGTAGGCAGCTTGTTTACAGGCGCGGCCATACTCACAAGCATTGCGGTCCAGCAAATCAGTATCGATATCTTTCAGTTCGGACTCGATGTATTCAAACACTTGTGTTCCGGTGTAACGAGGCGGAAGGAAACTACCCACCGGATCGTTTTCTGTTACGAACGGGATATTGCGGAAAAGATCGAGTGCATGATAATAGGCCAAAGCACGGATAAAGCGAGCTTCAGCACGGTAATGGCGGATGTCTGCCTGTTCGCTTTCAGTGAACTTGGCAATCTGATCATCACCCGCATTGCGCAGGAATTCGTTACACAAAGCGATAGTATAATAGATACGGTAATACATATCCGATACCCAGGTATCATTAGCATCCCAGGTCAGATAAGTAAGATCACCTACCTTATCACCTTCAAGCCAGGTAGATGCCAGTTCATCGGTGCCACACTCCTGCAAATTGAAATAGCAACGCATATAATCCTGACCGTTATTACTACTGAGATCAGCATTGCCACCGCCTTTTTCCTGTCCGGCAGTAACAAAAGAAACATAGAGTTTGCCTAATACGGCTTTGTAGTTGGCGGCTTCTGCATATACATCGGCAGAAGTGGTTTCTTTGTGCGGAAACTGATCAAGATCGCCCACACAGGAAGAAAAAATGAAGGTACTTATGAACAGTACGGAATAAAATATCTTTTTCATTGTTTTTTCAGCTTTAATGATGACTTAGAATTCAAATCCCAGACTCAGTGAATAAGTGCGCGGACGCGGATAGAAAGATACATCCATACCGTTAGGCACTTCCGGGTCGACACCTGTGTACTTGGTAATGCAGAATACGTTTTGTACCATTACACTGGCATTCATACTGAACCACTTGCAAATACGACCGAAGTTGTAAGCCAGTGACAGATTATCCATTTTCAGGAAAGAAGCATTCTCAATGTAGTAATCTGACAGATACTGGCGATTCTGAAAACCAGTCTTCAGGTAACTGCTATTAAGATTATTCAACTGATATGTATTATAGCTGACAGTACTCCATGCCCCAGTATTCATAGCCATACCATTATACACATAGTTTCCTACATTGGCACGAAGACTGGTGCTCAGTGTCCACTTCTTATAACGAAGCGAGGTACTGAAACCATAGATAAAATCGGGAGCCGGAGACTTGTAGCGATAGAGATCGTTACTATCTATCACACCGTCATCATTCAGGTCGGCATAGGCACCTTCAATGGGTTTACCGGTTTTCTCATCATAAAGTTGATGATATACATAGAACATATAGGGTTCATAACCTTCACTCAAGACCTGGAACTGATAACCGTCAATCCACGGACCTACCGCTGTGTTGGTAACAGCACTGCTTTCTACAAGTGAGAGGTTCTTTACTTTCATCTTCTGCCAGGTCATATTGAAGCTGACATCCCAGTTCCAATCCTTAGTTTGTATCGGAGTGGCATTCAAGGTAACTTCAATACCTTTACTATCCACATTTCCCACATTGGTCAATATAGTCTTATCGAAAGTACTTCCGGCAGGGGCAGCTACGGTAGCAAGCAGGTCTTCGGTCTTACGCGTGTAGAAATCAAAACTACCACTGATACGGTCTTTCAGGAAACCAAAATCAAAACCGGCATTCCAGGAAGTAGTGGTTTCCCACTTCAGATCGGAAACATAGGCTTCGGGACGATAAGTATTGATAAACTGATTACCAAACTGTACTTCCGCACCAGTTTGACTGTAAGTATAGACAGGCAGATAATTATAGTTGCCGATGCCATCCTGTTGTCCGGTGACACCATAGCTGGCACGAAGTTTCAAATTACTCAACACAGTGTTATCTTTCAGAAAAGCTTCTTCGCTCACTCTCCACGCCAGAGCAACGGAAGGGAAAGTACCCCAGCGGTTATCTTTGTTGAAACGTGAGGTTCCGTCACGGCGAACAGTAGCTGTAAGCATATAACGGGAATCGAAGGTGTAGTTCAAACGGGCATAATAAGAAATAAGTGCATGCCGCTGGTCGGTAGCTGCGGAAGTACTTTGTACAGCTCCCAGAGTGTTTAGTTCACTATACAACGGGGAAGTACTTTTCCAGAACTGATAATCATAACCGACAGTGGCATCGATATTGCTTTTCCACGAGTCAAGGTACTTATTATAGTTAAGATAAGTAGTCAGCAAGCGGTTGGTGTTCTTTTGCGGTCCATAACTGTAATCACGACCACCGGTAGTGTAGTACTGCATAGCCTCAGCAGGAACGTAAACCTTTCCCTTACCTTCTGCATAATCGTAACCCAATGTAGCATGAAATTTCAGATCAGGCAGGAAATGTACCCGATAATCCACATCCGCATTGCCCACAAAGCGGGTAACTTTACTAGTTGATTTATTTTGCTTGATATAGCCCAAAGGATTGAGAACAGCAGCATTTACCGGCTCACCCACATTGTCGAGTGCTTCCAGATATCCGCCAAAAGCATGGTTACCGGAATAAACAGGTAAAGTGGGGTTATAGGTAGCAGCAGCCCAGATAGCACCGGTTTCGGCAAAACGGTTGTTATTGACAGAGCCTTTTACATTAACATTTACTTTCAAGTGGTCGTCAAAGAAGCTGGGAGACAGAGAAACACTACCCGTGAGACGTTCCGCCTTGTCGGTTTTCAATAAACCGCTCTGGTTATAGTAGCCGATGGAAACTCGTATCGGAAAATTCTTTGCCAAACGTCCGGCAATGCTGACGTTATTATCCGTTCCGAAAGCATTCTGGTAAATCTGATCGTTCCAGTCGGTATTGGAAGTACCCAGCAAAGCACGCTGTGCATCTGTACCACGACTGTTGATCACATCTACGAACTCGTCATGCGAAAGCATATCGGCAAGTTTCGTACGAGTTTGTATGGAGTTGGTAGTACTGAGACTTACTTTCATACGGTCATTGCTGCCTTTCTTGGTAGTGATAATGATAACACCGTTCGAAGCACGTGAACCGTAAATGGCAGTAGAAGAAGCATCTTTTAAGATAGTCATACTTTCAATGTCACTCGGATTAATCAAACTAAGAAAGTTTCCGGTATTGCCACTGATACCTCCTGCTTCGAGGGGTACACCGTCAAGGACGATAAGCGGATCGTTCGAGGCGTTCAGCGAAGCACCGCCACGAATACGGATGGTACTTCCGGCTGTGGGTGAGCCACTATTACTCATAATCTGTACACCGGATACTTTACCGTTAATAAGTTGTTCAGGCGAGGAAATCAGTCCGGAATTAAAATCCTTACTACTGACATTGGAAACAGAACCGGTAAGGTCGCTCTTGCGTTGCGTACCGTAACCAATGACAACGACGTCACTCAACATCTGTGCATCGCTTTTCATTTTCACATTTACAGTGTTACCGCTTGGCACAGGTACAGTTACAGTTTCATAGCCTACATAAGATATTTGTAAGGCGGTAGCTCCCGAAGGAACAATGATGTTGAAATTTCCATCAAGGTCGGTGATTACACCCGTACTGGTACCTACTACCAGGATACTGGCACCGATTAGTGGTTCGTTCGTGTCGTCTACAACATGCCCGGTTATTTTCTTTCCCTCTTGTGCGAAGGCCGGGCTGACAGTTCCTAACAATGCGATACACAGCAGGCAAAAGAACGCTGTGACGCGAAAACTTAAGATTTTGTTTCTCATACGTGGTATTTGTTTTAAAGTGTTACATAATCAAATCTAAAGAGATGTGTCATCTGCGGATGAAAAATTGTAGTTATTTTATTCAAGCCAGATACTCCCTATCTCTATTTCCGCAGTCTTTTCAGCAACTCCGTCAAAGGAGAGTTCAAGAGTTTCAATCCCCTCTCCCCTGAAAGGTATTTCAGTCTGCGGACGGAAATAATGATCAAGGAAGACCGGATAGGCGTGGGGAAGCAAAGCGGTATTCGTTTGTTTTAAATCCTGCAAGGGTACACGAATGATACCATCAGTCACAGCGGCACACGAAGCAAGATAGGTATATCCGTCAGAAGTAATGAAGCCGGCTTTTAGTCCTTCGGGAATCTTCTTTGCATGGATACACAAAGTATGGCAGGAAGCGAGTCGCTCAGGGCGTCCGTTTATATCGTCCTTAATATAGCAACGAAGAACAAAGACGGGTGCCTTATCTTTAGACTCGAAGGTGATGCGCAGGGTAGGCTTCTCTGTCGGTGCATTTTGTATTAATTGCCGGTTCGTACGGCTCCATTCGGGCATAGTATATGTTTCCAATTTACTGTCAGCATCCACTATTTCCAGCAGAGACAGTGATTTTTCAGGAGCGACTATGTTGGTTTCCCACAGGGTAGCCGAAGTCCCAATCCAGTGGACTCCTGGCTACTCCCGAAGGAAACGTTTGTCGCTTATCGCCTTGACAAACGACGATATTATACCTAAAACAACCCTCTTTTATCTCTGTAGCAGGTACGGTAGCACGATAAGTGTAACCGCCTGTATGATTCATTTTCAGATAAGGATTCTTTTCATTCCAGAAAGATATCTTATCTGTGTAGATAATAACGGAATCGGGCATTTCATTACCCGCCACAATGGCCTCTATCTGTAAATCTTTACCGGCATCTACTGTCTTGGCAGGAGAATGAGTAACAGTAAAACCTTTATTATCTGAAATGGATGGACATACATATTCACCAAGAGTAATATTCTGCCAATGAGCATCAGCAGTCCATTTACCGGAAGCAGATATACCTTCACGCTGTAACAAATAAACGCCCGGACGGAGGGTAGAAATCTTACCATTCGCAGCTTGTGTACTGAATGTATTTCCATTATTCAAGCCGTTCACCCGGAATTGCTTACCTAAATCAGGTAAATTCAGAGTCATATCCCATGCACCGGAAACAATGCGCATTACTTCTTTATCCAAAGAAGGCTTTGTAAACGGATCACTAACCTGTACGGCATCGGGCATTACTTCCAAACGCCAAACACCCTCTTCCAAACGATCCAGCCAATAAACTCCCGTACCTTCATAATTCACCACCGGAGATTTGCCACAACCTGCAATTGCGCGAAGCTGAGAAATATCTTTCGGACGGGTTTGAGTTGTATTGGAATAGTAGAATTTCTCTCCGTCATTCAGTTCGCTTAAATCCTGCACATAGCTGACACGGAAATCATTGAATAATGTATCTGCCGGATAATTGCCAAAACTCTCTCCTCTGCCCACTTTCTGCGCCGCTTCTGCGGCAATCATCAATCCGATAGCCTTATTCGGGGTGTATGCTACATTCAGGTAATGAGTCTGGTATTCAGTATTGTAGGCCGCCATGTCGATAGGATCATAAGCAAACTGAGTAATCCACTGGAAACCGGCTGTACGGAAAGTGCGTACAGTGGCCGGATACATATAGGAATAAAGAATATCAGCGGGATCAAATTCATAAACCATACGGGCCTTCTTATCGAAACCTTTCAGATTAGAGAAAGGAATATCATAACGGTCAACGAAAGGCAAGAAGTTCCCCTTGCGGGTATGTCCGGATACAAGCCCAATGGGATACCATTGATAGGTAGTACCTTGTATAGCTGTAGAATAATAAGCCTCTACCACATGCTGGTTATGGCTGACATTGTAGAACACCGGTTTGCGGTTGCCTGCACGTTTCAGGGCGGACAGCATCTTATTTATGTAATTACGCGTTTCGACTACAGTGCCGGGATGGCAAGGCTCATTGTTTATTTCAAAGCCTACGATATAAGGATCGTCTTTGTAAGCATAACCTGTATAAGGATTCACGTGGCGTACAAGAGCAGCAATATACTTTTCCTGTGCAGCAATAGCTTCAGCATCGCTGTGAACGGCACATTTATCATAATGGGATGAAAAGCCACCGGTGGGTTGGTTGCGTTCCGGATAACCGTTGCCAAAATCAGTCTGTGCCGTGATAACGGTACGGATACCACGTTCCTGTAATTTATGGATAAGGTAGTCCAATAATTCCAGGTGTTCATTTTCCAGCAAGTTACCTTCTGCATCGGAAATTTCTACGTCCCAGATGTGAATACGGTAAGCATTCAGTCCCAAACGTGCCATGTGATAGACATCACGGTCGATAGCAGTTTTACGGTCCACTCCCAGATAGCCCATCGCCCGATAGGCATGTGCAAAGGGTAAGGTATAGTTCACACCAAAGAAAGAAGCTTCTTTCTTCGTATCCGACCAACGCATGACGCCGCCGGCATCTACATAAATAGTAGGAACGCTTTTTTGTACTTTGTTCTGTGCCGGAGCAACTACTGCCAGCAAACAAATAATCAAGGTAAGAATGTGTCTCTGCATGTCATCAAATTCAAGTTGGTTTTTCTTGACGGCAAAAGTAATGGAGGGCTATTATTTGTCAAAGCAGATATCGGACATAAAACAACACAAAAAGGACATGCATTGATTATCAGTGATATCCATAGACAAATTCCGAATTAGAATATAATAACAACCAGAAACAATTAATCGGACGAACTGGTATTTTTTCTCCAGATTCTTGTAATTATTAGGCATAAAGAAGTATCTTTGGCGCATTCTTTATACAAGAGATTAAATGAGAAGACACACCAACATACTAATTTTGCTGCTCCTCACAGGACTCTGCATTTCTGCAGGGGCGCAAAATAATCCCTATAAGATAGACGACTCATTATATCCCATCTTCCAACGTGCCATCAAATGGCGTACTCAGCCCCAAGGACTACTTATTGCTGATACGCTTTATGCGGAAGCCACGCAAAAGAAAGACAAGAAAGCACAATGCCTGGCGTTAACAATCCCTGTCAGCTTTTATCTGAGTACCAATAATTATGAGAAACTGGAACAAGCAGCAACCCGAGCTAAAGAAGAAGCAAGAAAAAATAATTATCTCCAATATTATTATTCTGCCTGTACCAACGAAATAAACTGCCTGTTGAATAACGGACATTCATTGCGAGCCCTGCAAAAAGCTGAAGAAATGAAAATACAGGCTTTCAAAGATCAGCACGAGTATGGAATATTT
>OLXA01000554.1_pt1 | contig 18281 bp, 18 predicted proteins | sample 1644551 | NCBI WGS metagenome assembly OLXA01 (sample SAMEA103958150, study PRJEB25191) | human gut metagenome | biome: human-associated habitat [ENVO:00009003]; feature: intestine environment [ENVO:2100002]; material: feces | place: Germany | collected 2013/2015 | reverse complement strand
ATTTAAACAAATTATTAATCAGAATTCTGTTGCATTTGCAAGTTGAATTCAGCATGGTGAAAAATATAAAAGAGCAATAGCAGCTTCAAGCTGTCTAAATCTTAAATCAGGAGAACTTCCATATTGGGATTCTTCCGAATTAGGAGTTATTATAGTTTTAAATATATCAAAATATTCTGACAAATATGGGGCTATAAATAAAGCTAATAAAACGACAAAACCCAGTAACCTAAAAGTTTTCAAACTTTTTATTTTTATAAAAGAGAAACAACTTATTGCAAAAAATAAAATAGGAGTTCGACTATTAGAAAATATAGCAGCCATAGCAGATAATATACATATTATATAAAGTATATTTCTCCACTTGGTTTTAATTCCTATTTTTACAAGAAGTATTAGTACAAAAAGAATATATAAAATAAAATTTACTCCTGCACCTATAGCGTGTTCAAAAACGGATTGAACTCTATACCCACGAACATCATCAACACTATAAGCCCAATCAACACCTGCCGCACCAGCCAAACTAACCTCATAGTCTCTAATAGGATTTAGAGCTGTTAACTTTTCAAAAAAAGCATAAGTAGCAGCAAATAAAAAAACAACAGAGAACCATTTAAGTAAAAAACGAATATCCTTAATTGACACCACCTTCCATATCATCCAAATTAAAATTAGATCTTTTGAGACGTTCCCTATCAATTGAGGTAATGCTCCCCAAAAACCGATATAAGCCACAACACTAGAAATACACCAAGATATAAACAAAAAGACAAAAGGTTTCTTATAAGGGAATGCACATTTTGTAGTTGACAGCCTCTCTTTATTTTTCAAAAATAACAAAATAAAAAAGAGGCACATAAGCATATCCAGCCTCACAACAGGGAAACCAGGCAAAACAAAGACTGTAATATTTAATCCAAGAATTAATCTAAAGACCAAAAAGCATAAAAAGCCTTTATGAAAGTTTTTTATACTATATAAACAAATAACCAAGCCTACAATTGTAAATATCATAAAACATTCATTGTGTGGTATATCAAAAATATAAATAAGATACAAGATATTAGAAACACTTGCATTTATAATCAAGAATTCATCTCTTTCTTAATAATTTTCATTACCCATTAATAATAATCCAAGATTCAGGTATTATAGTATCCAATTTTTTCACCATGCCCCCATACCAATCCTTTGGACAAACAACTATTTTATTATTATTTTCGTTCAGATATGCACTCCACCAACTATATGTACTATTTGCTATTATATTATGCTTACATAAGCTCATAAGTTGCATATCACAATGACTATGTATTCCACTGGATGGATTCCAATCTACTGCAGTAAATTCCACTCCTCTTATATTTTCTCTAACCCAATCCCAGTTATCTGAAAAAAAATAAAACTTAGGATTAGGAACATATTTCTTAATATAATTTATTGCTTCATAATAGTATGAAGGAGGACAGGTATTAGGCAAATTCTTCAAATAATCAATATTTTTTCTAAAATGGACAGCTACAGAATTCTCTGTTACTAATTTGGTAGCTAACTCTACATTTCGAATAGAATCCAACGGCTTAAAAGTAAAAGCCTTTCTTACAGCATCTTCACTTGATTGAAAATATTTATAGGAAATCCAGAAGCCTATAAAAATACAATTAGTAGACGCTTTTTTATGTATATAAGGAAGATAATCCAAATTCCATCTCTCTATATACCTATTATCAGACATATATTCAGAGATACGTTTCAACAATTTATAGAATCTATCTTCTCGTAAGACCAAAGGAAAAGAATTCTTATCACATCTTTGTATATTTACATTAACAAATACACTATCTAATTTAGTTCTCTCAAAATCAAATCTAGGAATAAAAGAATCTTCATCAATAAATACATCCAATCCTTTTTCTCTTAAACTCAAAGCAAATGCATATTGAAACATTCTATTAGCTAAACCTGCACCAACATAAACTACTACCATATTTTCATTAATAAATTATCATTTTGAAAATCCAAAACACAATAAAACTTATAGTGACAAACTTAGATTTATTAAATCAACATAATGATTTAATAATACGTGCTGGAGCTCCTACGCACAAAGAATAAGGAGGGATATTTTTTGTAACGACAGAATTAGCACCAATCACACAACCTTCTCCTATAGTTACTCCAGATAAAATACTAACATTTTCTCCAATCCAAACATTCTCGCCAATAACAACCTTACCAGAAGAATATAATGATCTTTCTGTTGGAGAACGTTTAAGATCTTCCATACAAAATTGACCATGAGAATTATCAGTAATCAATAACCTAGGACCTGTCAGTACATTATCACCTATTAATATTTGATTATATGATGTTATATGTGAATATGCTCCAATTATTGTATTCTTACCAATTCGAATATTTCCACAATTATTTTCATCACTTTCAACTGTTAATATACAATTGTTCCCAATATTCACATTCTCAGATATATAGATATTTTTCCCACCATAAATAAATATTGGTCTCATTATTACTGATAATTTTCCGATATACCGGAAATTATGTTGCAACCACCCCGTATATATAATATCAAAAAAGTTTTTTATAGACAAGGATAGACTATAACTATAAATAAAGTGAATAAAGAAACCAACCAAACGAATTTTTTGTTCCAAAACCAATTTAATACTTGAATTCATAATTACTATTATTTACTTGCAATAAACTATTACAAACTTCAAAAAGCAACCATAATTAACAAAATCTTCTAAATGAATTATCAAACCTCTTATCATACACATGATAATAATACTTTATTCCCATAAAATCTAATAAACAATGTTTTAATCTAGCAATATCTCTTTTAATACTTTCTTTATTCCTTTTAAGAATAAACGGCTTTCCTTCTGCTATTGCATAATATTTCCCATATAAATATCGCAATGGATGATTACAATAATTAAACCATGGTTTTACATATAAAAAATGAATAATTTTAGGATTTCTCCTTATTTCATCTAAAATGGGATATACATTTGTGTATAAATTAGGCTTTTCGTAAAAATAGTCAGGATAAACATTCCATTCTTCCGAGAATAATTTAAAGGATCCCTGCATTGTTGCGTTCAAAGCATCTTGATCTGCTGCAATCATTTTATCTCCATTATGTATTGCATAGTCTAGAACTTTTTGAGCAACATTATTGTTCCTCCAATAATCACAATTGATAAGCATAACACCAGTATTTATATAAGTGTCATTTTCTTCCAATTGGAGATTTTTCTTAAAATTCGGCTCACAATAAGTCAAGTCATGTGTTGCAGCGAACGCATAATCTGTTATATCTATGTCCCATAATGCCTTGAGATCTGAATTGACTATAATATCGCAGTCAAGATATAAAAGTTTGTTTATACCAGGCAATAAATCAGCTGCAAACAACCGCAAATAACACGCTATATTATGATATGCAAAATGTATTGGCAAAAATTGAAGCTTTTGTGAATCTACAATAATAATCTGAACCTTCGTCCCGTATCTTTGTCCTAAAAGCTCCAACCCTTTTATATTCTCATCACTCATAGAAGTTGAAAAGACATATACTTCCTTGTCATTCTGCTTATTATTTTCAAAAAGAGAGGTCAACATCACCTTGCAATGAATTGCATACTCATTGCTAGAATTACATAATATACTTATCATAATTTTTTTTTGTATATATTGAAAATTAGATTTTTTAATGCATTTTTCTCTATAACATCAAACACCACAAAATAAGAAAGCACAGCAACAAATAAAATATTTCCAAAAGAAATACCAATAAGAGTACTTAGTGTGGACTTACCATTATTTATATTAAAAATCCATACCAGTCCAAAAGAACAGAAAATGACAAATAATAAAGGTAAAAGCACTTTTGTATAATAGCGAGTTAGTCCTAACCCTGTATATAATTTACTAAAAAAAGAAATAATGAAACAAGAAATAATATTAACAAATAAAGAGATATATAATACATTTTCAGCAGCATATCCCAACTTCAGGAACACGTAGCCAATAGGCAAAACGAGTAATTGAAAACTATAATTTATAATTTGAAACCATTTGATTTTGCCTACAGCATGAATCGATATCTCAATTCCAAAGCTTAACTGAGAAACGAGTCCCATCAAGACCGATATCTGACAAAAAATAATTGTATAATCAGGAATAGACTTCAACCATAAATTAAGTATCACACTAGTTTGAAAGAAAAAAGGAACTGCAAAGAAAAGGTACAGCAATGTATTAAATTTACACGTCGTCTGACATAATCTAAGCATTCGTGCCCTATCACCCGCCCCTTCACTTTTCACTATCTGGGGTTCAATAGCTCGAACTATAGTCGTCGTAAAAAAGTTTAACTGAGATGAAATTTGATTAACAATACCATAAGCTGCATTAATCAATACTCCAAAGAAAGAGTTCAAAAGTAGTGCAACGCCTTGACTTTTGGTCATAATAGCCAAGGCTCCCATCAGATTCCAACCTGCATAAGAACAAATATTTTTAAAATAAGAGATCTCTTTTATCTTTAAAAATTCCATTTTACATTCAGCATAAACCTTGCTACAATAGAGCCATACAATAAAGAAACTATTAATTGAAACCATCATCATGCAAACCGTATATAAAACAAGCCTATTCCCTAAATAATTCAACAAAATGAAAGCAACCAACAATTTACATATAGATTCCAATACTCCTGTAAATGCATAGATATGCAAAGCTTCATGAGTTGTAATAGCAGCTTGATAAGGTGCAGATATTATAGTAAAAAAAGAACTTATAGACATAAAATGCAAGACAATCAAAGCGTCATCATATTTGCTATTGGGAATAACCATCACATTATTTATTAAATAAAGACCTCCCAATTCAAATAGCAATAAGACAAGTATAGCTATAAATAAATGAAGATAGAGACTACAAACAAATATTTTATGAACTTCTATTGGTTTACTCTTTCCTGCTGCTATAGATAAGAACCTCTGAGTAGCAGCAGACATTGATGAATTAAGAAAAGAAAACATAGCGATAATCCCTGCCACCAAATTATAGACACCAAAATCTTCACTACCCAATGCTTCAAGTACCCATCTAGTGGATATCAACGAACAAGCAATTGAAATTAATAATTTCAGATAAAGTACAATAGTATTCAATGCTATTTTTGATTTTGCTTGCATTATAATATCATTATTATATTTCTAATATTTCAAATCTCACTCTTACCTTTACTATAAATTTTATTTAATTCCTATCTTTAATCCACTCATTAAACTTTGGTCACTCCACAGATAACCCCATTCCCCAAACCTTCCAATTGTCTCAATGCCAACTGAAGAAAGGTAGTCACGGACAATCTTACGGGCTTCATAAATATTATGGTCAAAAATGACATTGGCATATGACTCGAAACGGATATCAGTAAAAAGGATATCTTCTTCTTTTAAAATGTTTAAAGAAACAAGTTTCCCCACTGAACGTGCCAACAGTTCTTCTTGTGTGTATTCATTACGGTTACAATACACTTCCATTTGAAGTGAGGAACAACCTTCGGGAACATTATCGGGCGACTTCAAGGAAGGTGAGTAGACGCGAGCAGGAAGAATATCCTCATCATAAATGTACCACCAAAGATAAGGAGGGATATTCTTCGTCTTCAGTCCGACCGATATCTGATAACCACAGGTACAGTGTAACCGTGCAACTGCATTGCAAACATCAACAGGAACGTTTTTCAGCATCTTAATTACCTCAGGAAGCGGAAGACTGCTAATCAAACGGTCAAATTGATATTCATCGCCTTTTGATGTACGAAGAAGACGATTCTCTACATCTATCGATATGACCTGTTGGTTATAACGAATATCCTGGTTTTCTACCAAAGCAGACAAAAACTGCTTAAATCCACCTTTTCGTGGATAACGCATCTCCTTACTATAATAGGTTACAGGAGTTTCGGATGTATTGCACCCCTGTATCACTTCTTCAACGGAAGGTTGGTATAAACGGCTTCCTTCCCGACTGCCCATCCATCTTGTTTCCAAATCCTTTGCCTCAGTCATCCAATATTTCTTAGTATAAGGAATCGGAAAATGTTCTGCAAAAAAATGACCGAATTGAAGCCGTAACCATTGATCGTAATTTTGTATCTGAGAAGAGTCGATATCTGTCGGACGGGATAAAAAATCTCTTACTACGGCATCCTTCATCTTCTGAGTGAGCGGATAAAGATTATTTTGGGCCGGATGCTTTATCCATATTCCCTGATAAAGATTATATGCATTAGGAACATGTCTGAATATCTCTCCGGCTCCATCCATAAAGATTCTATTTACTTGTTCATCTTTAGCAAAGGAAAAATGAACAAAACGGTCAAAACGGAAACCGTCAATGGTGAAGTTACCGCAAAGACCTCCATAAGTAGTATCCTTTTCCAAAACTACAGTCTGCTGACCATTGCAAGACAATTTGTATGCAGCTCCAAGGCCGGATATTCCAGCACCAAGGATTAGAACGGGATTATTCATTTTCATATGTCTTCATATCTTCATGCAATATCCTGATACCCTCCTTCAAGGAGATGGATGCCTTCCATCCCAGCAAAGTGATGTTCCTATTTATAGGGGCCACGGCATGCATGGCATCAGAAGGTGAATACGGGCGGCCGCCCCAATTTGCTGTTACGGGACGGTTCCAGACTGACCCTATCATATCCGCCACTTCGCGTAACGAATGCCCCTCACCTGTTCCAAGATGAAACTGGTAATAGCTGTCTTTCAAGTTATCCAAGGAAAGGATTAATGTATAAAAGAAATCTGCTATATCATCAACATGTATGAAGTCAAGTACCTGGTTACCCGGAGAAAAATCCACGGGCTTTTCCGCCTTTACCGCATCGACCAGATAATCAATCACCTTCTTGCTTGAATTATACCGCCCATAGGGAGAGTAGACTACCACATTAATCCAACTCCAACATGACTGTGTCTGATAATACCTTATAATGGGACGTACCGCTGTTTTGGTAGCGGAATAAAGATTATTGGGCAAATATTCACCCGCGCCGTCCAAAAATTCAGTAAATGTACCTATATTAATGAAGTGGCTGCAGGAGGTATGGGAAACTGCCTCAAGCAAGTGGGTGGTAAACAGGATATTTGATCCAATCAGTTTTTCTATGGACATATCATCCCTTCTTGCAGTAAAGAAAGTTGCCATATGGATAACAACATCAGGAGAATAACCGATAACCTGCTTGCACCATCCGCCCTCTGTCGTAGCAATTATTTCCAGGCAAAGACCAGGAAACATGCTTTCTGCTTTCTGTCTGTCCCTTACCAACAGACAAATATCTGTCAATGAACGACTGAACAGATAAGGAATCAGTGTCCTACCTACAAATCCGGTAGCTCCTGTAATCAATATCTTCATAAAGCTACAATGTTTAAAATTTATAGTCTATCGCCTCCAGCTCCATCCGGCTTGCTTCCGAAGGATCATGAGGTTCAGGTATGATATCCATCAGCATGGATATGCCCTCCCCCTCTCCATAAAAGGCCATCCATAGTCCGGGAGCTACAGTAAGCCGCTGATAGCAACTTTCAGGTGACAGGGTTATTTCTTCAAACTGCCCACGGGTGGGACTGCCTTCACGGTCATCATAGATTACGAACTTGACAGCACCAACGGGCACAACCAGATTCAAGGTCATGCGGTTATGGCGTTTCCAGCCTTTGGCTGCACCGTGTTCTATTTGTGAGAAATAGGCCTCACCAAATCCGACATAACCTTCATCAGTAGATTTTAAAGCATGATAAATATCCCCTTTGGGTACGACAATATGCTTCAGGGGATGAACTGTCACTCCTTCCATCATTATTCCGCCCATTTTAAATGTTGTGCTCCGGCAGCCCTGACATAGGAATCTATCTGGGCAGTGGTCAAGCTGTACATATCCACATTGGCATCTGTATAAAAAGCTTTGTACCAGTCAGCAATAAAATGTACACATTCCTCATAGTGCAATGTAGAATGCCAGTCAAGATAAGCCAGTGCCTTGTCACAATTAAGTTTCAATAAAGTAGCCTCTTCGAAAGGCACATTGCCGGTCAGCCGGGCTGCCGTATTCCTGTCCAGCCCCCAAAGTTCGGCCAAATCCTGAACCAACTGAAACACAGTCTTGGTCTGCTCCGCACGAGGGCCAAAGTTAAACGGTTCTCCATTCTTCACCTTTCCTTCATAAAGGTATTGTCCAAGATTGAGATAGCCGCTCAATGGTTCCAATACGTGTTGCCAGGGGCGGGTAGCTTTGGGACTACGTATCTCCACCACCTCATTCCTTGAAAATGCCTTGACACAATCCACGATGATACGGTCTTTCGCCCAGTCACCACCTCCGATAACATTCCCGGCACGGGCCACTCCCAGTTTGATATTGGGCATAGCCTGGATAAAGGATTTCCAATAACACTTGATAGTAAGTTCGGCTGCACCCTTTGAACCGGAATAGACATCCTTTCCGCCTACCGCATCTGTCTCACGATATCCCCAGATCCACTCCACGTTATCGTAAGCCTTGTCACTGGTGATAAGAACACAGGTACAATTCCATGTGATATTACGGATGACCTCCAGCACGGAAGCCGTACCTACCACATTGGTAGTGATGGTATCAAAAGGCTCCTTGTAGGAAGTAGAAACAATGGCCTGTGCAGCAAGATGAAAGATAAAGTCAGGCTTTACAGTCTGAACATAATCATTCATCTCCTCTTTATTACGGATGTCACCATAATGGTGATGGATTCTGTCGGGCAGGCCAACAACCTCGAACATGGACGGTTTGGTAGGTATACTATTTGAATAGCCGTATACCTCCGCCCCCAGCATGAGTAACCATGCTGACAGCCAGCTTCCCTTGAAACCGGTATTACCGGTTATCAATACTTTCTTTCCTCTATATACATTATTGAATGCCATATTTATCCTTTTATTTTTATCATTTCCAATATTTCCAAGGTGCTTTGCCCGAAGCCAAAAGGCTCTCCAGTTTTTCCTTGTCACGCAACGTGTCCATGCACTGCCAGAAGCCATGATGCTTATAGCAGGAAAGCTGCCCCCGGGAGGCAAGCGTTTCAAGAGGTTCACGCTCCCAGGTCGTTGTGTCATTTTCTATATATTCCAATGCTCCCGGCTCCACAACCATGAAACCTCCGTTGATCCATCCCATATCATCCCGACTCTTTTCACGGAAAGACCTTATCATAGAACCGTCAATGTCCATTACTCCGAAACGGCCTTCGGGAAGCACACCTGTCAACGTGACCATAGTCCCTGCCTCTTCATGAAACCGGATACATTCATTAATGTCAACATCTGACACACCATCACCGTAAGTCATAAGAAACGGCTCACCAGATATGTAATCTTTAACGCGTTTAAGACGTCCGCCCGTCATGGTATTCAAACCTGTATCAACCACCGTCACTCTCCAGTCTTCCGTATGATCACTATGTACAGTTACTTTCCCATTGGCGGAAAAGTCGAATGTCATATCACTATTATACATATAGTAGTTGGCAAAATAATTCTTGATAACCTGCTGCTTGTATCCGCAACAGATAATAAACTCATTATGACCAAACTTGGAATACCATTTCATGATATGCCATAGGATAGGTTTGCCACCTATCTCAATCATCGGCTTGGGCTTGAACTGGCTCTCCTCGCTAATACGAGTACCAAAACCTCCGGCTAGGATTACTACTTTCATATTTTTATATTAAAATCTCTTATTCAAATCTATGGCTGCACCCATAGCCACATCCATATTATAATATTCCCATTCAGCAAATCGTCCTAGCAGATAGAGCCCTTTAGGTTCTATTCGTCTTTTCAAATCATCAATCATTTCACGAGTTGTCGTACTCTGAATGGGGTACGTATACATTTCATAATGATGAGTCAGATATTTAGGAGAATATGGAATCCTAGACAGGTTACTAAGAATATCCTCTTTCGACATCGAATCTGTGAATTCAATTGTTGCTGTCATCTGTCCCTCAGCATTGTTGCTTTCTGCAAAATTACCTGTACAAATAATACGATGAGAGTCATGATTACGACTTGGCATATAAATCCAACTATATGGATTCTTTTCTACTTCACAAAAAACAGATGTTGTTCCATGAAACTCAAGTTTATCTATAAACTCAATATAAGAATCTATATTGATAGAAGAAAAGGATAAAAGAGAAGGAAGTTGTTTAATATTACCACAAAAGATAACTTTATCAGCTTTTTCACCATTAACAATCCATTTACCCTTTTCATGTTTTATCTGTTCTATGGACGAATGATACCGAATGTCAAGACCTTCAGCCATTCTGTTAGCTATAAACTGAGAACCTCCTGTTTGAGGATAATAAAATGAGCTATGAACAAAATTTTGTTCTTCAACATGATTAATATTATTATAAATCATCTCTTGAATGGAAGGCATAGGCAACTTTCCTGCAAGCCATGACAAGGGTACTTTTGTCAAGTCCCTACGCCATACCTTAAAATTATAGGGTTGGAAATAGATTTTGTATAAAGTTTCTCCAAAACGGCTACGCAAGAATTCTTCAAAATTTTTTGGTTCGTTCCTTTCTGAAAGACGAGCTATACCCACTAAATCGTCAATAAAGGATTTCAATATTTGCTCATCAAATAAATAAACATGGTCCTCTATGGGATATGGAATCATTTTACCATTATCCATGGCTACAGAAGCATTCCGCAATGCTTTTATGAATTCCTTTTCACAATTAAATTGCTTCCAAAACCAGTCAAGTACATCTTGACGCTTGGTATTAAAGACATGCCCGCCTGTTTTGTGAAAAAGGTTACCTCTTACCATATCACATTTCACCATTCCACCAGGACGTGACTCACGTTCAAAAACCGTTATATCATAACGATCGTTTAGCATACGAGCTATAGATAAGCCAGAAATTCCAGCTCCAATTATAATTATTTTCTGCATATTTATAGTATTAAAAGATACTCAATTTAGGGCATCCTCCTTTGGAAGGGCACTTTTCAGTGCCCTAAACCGAGTTTTGTTAATTAATTAGTTTTGAATTTAACATTGGCTGGCAGCCCAAGTGATTTTGTCAAGAACCATGTTAACATAATCCCTGCACCCGTTAAAGATATTTTTGAAAAAAGTTCCGATGAAGTTCCAGATAGAACTGCCATGAAGCTTTACCGTTCCTATCACACTGTGATAAGTTGCTGCCATCTCTGCACCGGCATCACTACCATAATGAAGTGAATTATTGCGTTGAGTGGTCAGCCTTCGAATGGTTCGCTCAGCCGGGTTGTTGTCTATCGGTAATTCACCATCATCCAAGTAAGCAAAGATCTCTTTCCGGAACCGGTTCAGATAATTGAGAGCTTCTCTATAATACCAGCTTCTAAATTCTGAATCCTTTAACAGTTCACTATCCAATATGCTGCGCAGTTCTATCAGCAGTTCCTTCGTTTCCAAGCTTTGCCTTTCCCGTAACCTCTCTTCCGGAGTAAGTACGGCTTCATCATAAACATGTTCTTTTGAAAAGAATCCCTTAAGAAGGTTTGAAAAACGTATGGCTACCGGTTCACCTCCTTGATCAGCAGCTTTAACGAACTTGTTGTTTGCATAAGACATACATACCTGACGAACGGTATCTGTAAACTGGGCTAATTTTAATTCATCGCCGATAAAGACGTAAGCATTATACCCATCAAACATGATGCTTTTTAATTCTGCATCACCTAAAAAATCTGTAAGGACCTCACGACCACGAGAATCATTTTCTTAGAAAAAGACTTGTAATATCCAGCCATCATTACATCCCATTATTATCAGAAGAATATTCAACCATTTCCTCATTTACCATCAAATCATCTGACGAGCTAGTATTGTACAATTTACGCCCTTCTAACAAATCTGAAAAAGTAGCTAGATCAATCCACTGAAAGTTTAGGAAAAGATATTGTACCCAACACCTTAAAATGCGCATCATTAGAAACCAAATAATCAGCTCCGGCAGCAATAGCACAATCTACAAACTTATTGTCGTCTTTGTCTGCATATATTAAATGAAAATGATAATGAGGGTCAATCAATGACACATAAGGAGAATTTAGCAATGCCTGTATTACATTGGATGCTATCAAAGCATTTGTCTTCAGACTTATTATTTCTTCATACTCCTCCAATATTTCGTTGGAAACATAAAGAATATATTTACCGGAGTGCAAGCCTCTCCACACATTAAAGTAATTCCCTCTTTTTGAAATAGATGAAATCAGACAATTAGTATCCAGTACTATATTAATCATTATAAGGCACTCTCAAATGTTCTTTCAATATAGCCTCATTCTTATCCTGATCCCACAAACCTTCATCCCACAACTTATCCATATCCTCCTCTACTCTTTGAGCAAAGTAGGCTGTCAAAGATTTACGTATTTCTTCCAAGGCACGCTCGTCTTTAGCATAAGAAAACATCTTTAACAAGTGTAGCTGGACTGGGTTAAAAGGTTCTGATTTCATATTCTTTAGCTTTTATATTCCACAAAAGAACAAATTATATTTCACTTATCCTAGCGATTCAACTTGTTTTTAATAACACTGCTCTTACTCCCCCTCATATCATCTACAATGCCATTTCAATGCCTCAGCCACCGGTCATAATCAGCCAACCGGCTGATCAGCTGCTGCTTACTCTTTTTGGGCTTTTCCTCTTTCTTCCACGGATCAATCGCCTCATGCGCCAAATGATAATAGATACTGCTATCCGTACAACCATAAAGTGTAACCACAGCAAGTGCACGCGACTGCTCCGCCTTGACGAGAGGAAGCATTGTCTGCATAACGCCAACTAGCTTTGCCGCCTCTTCTTCCATATCCAATATAGTATAAGCCGGCAGCAAAATGGCATAAAGCTTGCAACGCATCACATCCGTATCCATCTGGAGATTGCCATATTCTTTCAACGCCTTGGCAGCCAGGGAACGATCTTCCTCACTCACCCCCTCCGCACTGTGATAACGCTGAAGAGCATTGTGCAAACCATTCAACATACAGTCATTGTCCAGACGGGTATATACATGCTTGTCCTTATCATTCAGGGCAATTACCTCATACTCACCCGGCATCACACGCAGCAGCGGAACCCACATCCAGTTCTCCACACATACCATCACATCCTTTCGCCCGGCTCCCGGCTGAATGACAACAGTCGCCTCCACCCCCTTAAACCGTCCCTCGGTAATGCGTATCCGGTCGCCCTTGCGCAAACCATCCGGCTGGGGTATATAAACAGGAAGTGTATTGGAATAAGAACGGGCCACCCACTGCAAATTCTCCATTGCGGCATCGGAAAGGTAGGGGAAATACTCCCGCTTCCGTTCCCTCACCCGAGGCAGGAAACTGAGTACAGGAAAACGTTGCATCAGTTGGAAAACATCACGCTCGGAGGCACGGACAAATACATAGTTGAAGAGTAAGGGACGCTGGGTATTGACGAATTTGCCGTCTATACGCTTCACTTCCTGATAGGAAGGAGCAAAAAAGCCGAATGAAGGTTCGCCTGCCTGTATGCGGCGGTCCTGTTCCCGTTGCAAACCGCGCACTCCTCCCCGATGGCAATCGGGAAGCGACAACACATACCAACGCACGGCATTGTTATTCCGCAAAGCTTCCAACGCTTCGGGAGATGCCACAGAACGCTTCGGTTTATCAAACTGATGGGATAGCTTTTTCATGAGATTTATCGTCAGAAATCCACGCTGACCGATACTGGAAGACCATATCAGCACAATGTTTATAACTGGCTGATAAATAGCTTTTTACACAGATTTCATTTTGTATTTCTGAAATCTTTTATTTGTTGTTTCTTTCGTCCGAAGACGTCTTTTCTGTCTGCTTTTTATAGACATGTTTATACCCTCAAAAAAGGTTCTTTACCCTTTATATAAAAGGAATTTAGAAACTTTTTGAGGGCACAAAGATACACTATAATTGTGTATTACACAATAAAAGCGCTTAAAAAATAGGAAAACTTACTTTTGATAAGAAAATAAGAGATGGGTATATTTCGTAATCACAATAAAAGATTCAAGTTTTACAAATATTTATTCAATAGGACTGTAATAACCTTATCCAATTCTATAAGGTCATTCTTTATAGTAGTAAATACTATCTGCTCGTCTACATTACTATATTCATGCGAAATAAGATTGCGCATATCACAAATAGCCAACCAAGGAACTTCCTTATATTCAGAAAGCGGTGATGGTTGTAAAAACAACAACTTTCCTACCTGTTCACCTATTACTTGAAGGCGCATAACACATGCATTGAACACCATCACTTTATCCATGGAGGCTAAAAAATCATCAGCACAATTTATTTCTTTACTCCATTGCTGTATATAGTAAATGGATTCTTTTATCTGGGTTAACCTGTCGCAAATGGTTAGTCGTCCTCCTTTATACATAAATGGCTTCTTTTTCAATATTCTGTTTCAAAAATGGAGACAGTGAGGAACGGAAACGCACTAAATCAATTTCACAATGAAACATTTCCGTCAAAACAGTCTTCAAAGTGTACATAGTGGATAAAGTAGGATTATCAATATCTACAACAATATCCAAATCACTATCTTCCCTGTTCTCTTGACGTGCAACCGAACCGAAGATACCAATTGATTTAATTCCAAACTCATGCCCAAAACATTGTTTGAAACTAACTAACTTTGCCTTACATTCATTTAAGCATAACATACTTTTCACCAACTTTAGGTACTGGAACAAAGATAAACCTTTTATTTGAACGATACAAGTTCTTACCTCGGTTTCTTCATTTCACACACCATCAGAGCTCTCCTTGCATCAGAACGTCATCATCACCATAAACCGCACGCCCCATTTGTTCGCATCGGGATGATCCAGATAATTCAGACGGCGGACATAGTCTATGTGCAATATCTTGAAAATATTGTGAATACCCACAGAGCATTCCATGTACGGGGTCTTCGGGTCCATCACAAAGCTGGTAGGACGTCCGTCACGGGTCGGGAACAGGAAGAGTTCGCTGTCACCCGGATGCTTCATCGGATTGTTCTTATCTGTCAAATGACCATACAGCATCTTGAAGCCGATCGCCTCACGCCACTTCAGTTTCTTCAGCAAAGGAATACGGTTGAAAATCTTACCGTTCAAATCCCACGATACATCCAGAGAGGCGTAACGGTCGTTCAGAAACTCCATATTATTAATCAAGTTAAAAGTCTCGCGTTGCAGGATATAAGACAAGTTGGCCGCCGGCATAATCAGCAACGGGAACGGAACTTTGTTCCACTGCGCACCGCCTTTCACGAACATATCAATCTTACCCCATGACGAGAACCAGAAACGCTTGTACAACCCTACTTCCGTCAGATTGAAGTTATACTCTCCGCCCAGCACACCCTTGAAACCGGTCGTGTGCGACAGCGTGAATACCGGAGCGTCAAAAGAAACCGGTATACGGCGTTGCTTGGTATTGACAAATGTCTCACCCGGAGCGTAACGGAAGGCCAAGGAGGCTTCCATGGTCTGAATCTCAGGAACCAACGTTTTCTGGTCATCATTGGTTATATAGGCCAGACCGCCGGTAGGCTCGTCCGTGCTGTGTTTCACTTCCACCGTGGTCTTCAAACCAAACTGCGTCTCGTTCTCATACTTCAAGGCGATATTCCGCACGTAGGACATCTGGTCCACCGTAGAAGTCTTGAAAGAAACGAACACATTATCCTTGTCCGTCTTCAGGAACTTATCCGTGGGCGACATCACATCATACTGATAGCTGAACGTGATAGAGTTCTTCGGGAACTCGCGCGGCAGGTATTCCTTCTTGTTGAAAGAGTATTCCACCTCACCCATATACTTGGAACGATGGTCCTTGAACCCGTAAGCATAATATCCCTTGAAGAACAGATGCGGATTCAGGTTGGCCGTGGTCTGCGCGCTCATACGCAAACGCAATCCGTCGATATAGTTATTGGAGATCATGGTGTTTACCGGACCGATATCTACCTTGCTGGGGTTGTCCTTGGTTCCGGTTTCCACAAAGTTCTCGATAAACGCTTTCAATACAAAAATCACATATTTGAATCCCGGCATCTGTTCCAGACGCTTCACCAGCATATCCATAGAACTCTCGGTCTGCGTAAGCGGAACCGGCCGGTATTGATTCCAGAAATCGTCTCCGCGCATCATGGCGTCCGCCTCTTTGATCTCGGCCCCCTTACGCTTGAAAAGTTGCTGCGGAAGCTCATCGAAGGCATAATCGGAATAACGGGTAGTCCTTCGTATCTGGAATCCTTGCATGATCTTCATCAAGGTCATCTCCACAATCATGTCATCGGTCTTCAACACCCACTCCCCATTAGGCAATTGCTCGAACTCCTGAATAATATCCATATTGTCCACAAAGTTCACTCCCGATTTCTTGGGCAGATTCATCGTACATTTCTTCACCGTATAAGATGAATCGGCCAGTACATACAGATGTCCCGTGAAACCGAAATCCTGCGAGTTATTGGGGACAAAGGTGAGATGGAAACACTTGTCCTTGTCCACGAATGTGGTGTCCATAATGTAAAACTTATAAAACGAAATGGCATCACTGGACGAAATAGGACTGATGAAAGGATACTGCAACAGACGGATATCGTTATCATAAATATTCACATCCGTAAACACATCCTTCAGAACCGTGCTCAGCATATCTCCTGTGGCAAACAGCTCGTTCACCCCCGTAGAGCTCATCCCTTTGATAATGGTCTTCTCACTTTTGGGATGTTTACGGTAAATTTTCTGCGAAGCGGTCTCGTCCACCGAGATAGGAAGGATAAATTTATTGGTTTCCTCACAAAGTTCGATCTGGTCTTTCAGGAAAGGCATCTTTTTATACATGCCTTTTTCCAGCATTTCGGGGGTCACATCATTCAGTGACATTGTGATCTTCTGATACTTGTTGTACTGATAATAGTCATTCTCACTCAGCTTGTTATTGTTCTTATGAGCAATCACTTTCTTCATCAGTTCCACAGCCGGGTTATTCTTACGGGAGTACTTCTCTCGTTTGGGCTTCACCACCACTTCGTCCAGCATGATATCGTCCGGCCTCATCCTCACATTCAGGTTCTTGGTGACACCGGGGATTATATTCACTACTTTTGTTACATACCCCACTGCCGAAAAGGTGAGTTTGTTCCAGCCTTTACGGGTTTCGACCTTATAATGTCCATCATTATCGGTAATGCTTCCTACGCCTTTTCCTTCATAAAAGACTGACAAGTATGGTATGGGATCATTCGTCAATGAGTCTGTTACAACGCCTTGTATATTTTGAGCTGACACCGAAATGCAGCATCCTAATAACAAAAATAGTAAAAACGACTTGATGTATTTTGTCTTCATTCTTTTTACCGCTATTCTTATGAGCCAGCAAAGTTAAGCATTAACTTAAAAGAAAGTTGCTAATATAAGCTAATAATTACAGAAATCTTACATATTGACCAATAAATAGGTGAAATTTAACACTGACAGAGCCATTATATAGAAAATAAAAAAGGGGTCTTTTCACAAAGCCCCCTTTTTAAGTTTTCAATAGGTATTAGTTTTTTTTAAGGTAAAAAGATTGTTTTCAGGATAACGGTGCAAATATAGTCGCTTTTACTGATACTCTCCAAATTATAAAACATGTCATATAACATCTTTTTGAAAATTCTTTGGATTTATTATCATTTGAAGCAAAATCTCCTGTAACTTGTCCGTTACAGGAGACAAATATAAGATAATTTTTTAAGGAGCCCTAATTTCTGTTTAAAAACCTGCAAAAAATTATCTATTCGGATAGTTCTCGTCTATCTTTCCGCTATGCTTTAATACCTTGGCGTCAATGAAGAAAACAATCTCTTCGGCGATATTATTAATGTGGTCGCCGGAACGTTCCAATTTACGGAAAACGCTCACCAAATCCACACACGTATGTACTGTTTCAGGATGTTCAATGATATAATCGGCAAGGATTCCCGTTGCCTGCGCGTTGATTTCGTCCAGCAGATTATCTTTGCCGAATACGGTAGTTGCCATTTCAATACTCTCCTCATGCAACTGGTATTCCAACAGGCATTGGTATCATCTGATAGGGC
>OLXA01000498.1_pt1 | contig 19962 bp, 14 predicted proteins | sample 1644551 | NCBI WGS metagenome assembly OLXA01 (sample SAMEA103958150, study PRJEB25191) | human gut metagenome | biome: human-associated habitat [ENVO:00009003]; feature: intestine environment [ENVO:2100002]; material: feces | place: Germany | collected 2013/2015 | reverse complement strand
GTGCCCAAGATAGTTCGCTGGAAACGGCGCGTGAAAATAGGTAGTCGCCGACTTACATGAAACCCCTGAGGAAGAAATTCCTTGGGGGTTTGTTGTTTTTGTACGGTACTTTCTTTCACCGGTAAAGAAATTGCCAAAAGTTTCTATTTTTGCTTGATTTTTTCGTACAATGTGCTATCATAAGGTTGGAAATGCTTTTGGGAGAAACGCGTTCCCATGCAAAAAACAGTTGACAAAGGATCGGCCTGCTGTTTGACCACCACTTTTCGATCATGTGAGCATGAACTGGAAAGGAGCAGAAGAAAAATGACAAACAAGAAATTCAAGTTGGCAGCAATGTCGCTGGCTACTGCGGTTGCAGTGAGCGCGGTTGGCCCCAGCGCTTCTGCGGTGACGTATTATCTGGGCGATGGCAGTGTAACTGTTGACCAGGATGAGAATCGCGGTGCGTACAGTTATCAGGGTGAGGACGGCAGTGAGGAACACCGTACCTACGTCAATGAGGATACAGCGGATAATGGTGTGATCAACATCATGGACGGCAACGCGCCAAAGGAAGAAGTCCCGCCAACCACTGATAACTCCGAAAACTCCAACAATGGCACAGAGGTACCCATACCTACGGATAATGACACACAATCCACCGATGCTTCTGGCAACAACACAGAGAACAGTTCCACGTCTGAGACCACAACCACAAACACCATCACGGTCAAAGAGGATGTGACGGGTGCAACCATTGTGGTTGACGGTGTGAATGTGGATACCACCAGCACCCCGACTGAAGTAGCCACGGATACCGGAAACACAGAGGATAAAAAAACCATCATCAAGGTGGGCGAGGGTGCAGATGTTGACCTGACAGTCAAGGATTCCAACCTGACCACCGGCGGCAACGGCATTGATATCGGTGTGAATCTGGAAGGCGAAGATGAAAACAAGGAAACCAACGTTGACCTGACGCTGGATAATACCAAAATCAACCTGACGGAAAAAGATAACACCGCAGGCATTGTTGCACGGGATCACTCCAAGGTGGACGTTACATTAAAGGGCGAAAACACCATTGATGGTAAGGAAGCCTTGGAGGATGCCGCCAAGGAAGCAGAAGAAGCGAAAAAAGAAGGCACGAGCAGCCCCAACCGCAATGTGGAAGGCATCCGTGTGGGCGGCGAAAACGCAGGTGATGACAGCAGTGGCGAGGGTGCGTCCCTGACCATCAAAGGAGACGAGACCAGCGACCAAGGCTCTCTGAACATTGATCATACTTCTACCGGAATGGTGATCTCTAACGGTTCTGATGTGACCTTGACGGACAACGCCGATGTGGATATCAAGCACACAGAAGCAGGTTCCAGTACGCAGGGTGGACGCGGTATCGTACAGCGGGGCGATTTGACCGTAGAGGACAAATCCAGCCTGACCATTGACACGGTGGGCAGCGGTGCTTACAAGATCGATAATGATCAGGAAGGTTTAGTCTACGGCAACAATGGTTATGGCATTGACAGTACCGATGACATCACGGTAACAGGTGACAGCACATTGGAGATCAAGGGAACACAGAGCTCTGCAATCTATGGCGGAACCGGTTCCAGCCTGACCGTAGAAGACAGCACGCTGAACATCGACAGCAATGGCCGTGGCATCGACTATGAGGGCGGTGCCGGGGACATCACCTTCGATAATTCCCAGGTGAATATCAGCGGCAATGGCATGGGGATCTCCGTTGCTCCCGGTGGCGGCACCAACATCACATTCGACAACTCCACCGGAAGCGTCAGTGCTCAGAATGGTACTGCCATCTACGGCCCCGAGAGTAACGGAAAGGGAAAACTGACCGTTACCAACAAGAGCGAGGTCAAATTGGAAGCTCCCACTGGCATCTACGCTGGTTTTGATGAAGTAGAAATCAGCGACAAGAGCAAGGTTACCTCCATAGGCAGTGTTGGTATGATGTTTGTTGGCGGTCAGAGTGGTGCGACCAAACTGCATGTTACCGGAGAGAGCGAATATAATCTGCAAATGAAGGGCAAGGCTCATGCTCTACGTGTTAACCTAAGCAAGAATCCAAGCAGTATTCTGGTTGATCAAAATAGCAAGTTGCACCTTTCGCAGGCTACAACAGGTGCAAGTGCTATTGTTCTCGGTAACGGTGCAACTCTTACCATGGATAACGGCACCCTTATCACTGAGGGCAATTTCCTCAAAGGTATCTATTCTCTGGGCAGCAACTCCACCACTACCATCAAGAACGGCTCCCATGTGGATGTAAACTCTATCGTAGGCACTAAGAGTGACAAGGGCCAGAAGCTCATCGTTACCGGCGGCACGCTGACCTATGATTACAAGGCCGACAACACCCTGTGGCCGGTGAACGAGCAGGGCGACAAGCTGACCAATTTCCTGCTGACCAAGGATGATGCCCACGCAAACTTCGATGCCCTTTCCTATAACGGCCAGACCTATACCTACCTCTCTGACCTGAACAAGGAGACCGGGAAGCAGTATCTCTCCGTGTGGGTGCCCGCCGCCGCATTGAACTATATGCTGGATGTGGACGGTTCCCATGACCCGGAGATCATCGGCAAGGTACTGGAAGAGCTGAAGCAGGCCGGATACAAATTCGACACTGCCTACCAGACCGCTGAGAATGGCGATCAGGTCGTTATTCTGCGGGATATGGTGGTGAACGGTAAGAGCCTGAACTTCACCAAGACCACTGATGCAGAGGGCAACACCAAGCTCATCTGGGGCAACTACGAAAAGCAGGCAGAGGGTGCCCCCAACGCTTATGACATGGTCTATGGTACCGAGTACGAGTATGAGGGCAAGACCTATACCATCGTCTGGGGCTATGAGAGCCAGAACAACCCCAACACCACCGCAGCAGCGGGCGTGCTGGATGCCTTTGGCCCGGATTCCAACGTGAAGGTCACCGGCGAGAACATCGATGGCACCGACTCCGCACGGTACACCGTGACCATTTACGGCGCTCTGCGGGAAGTGACCGACCCTGTGATCCCCACGAACCCGAAACCGGAAACGCCTGAGGATTCCGATCCGACTCCTCCGGCTCCCACTACGCCGACTACCCCGGCAGTGCAGGATGCACGGCCCACCACTCCCGCCGTGGAGCAGGCAGTCGCTAAGACCACGCCCGCCCCGGAGACCCCCGTGAACCCGCCGGTACAGGATGCCCGCCCGGAGAGCGGCAAGCTGATCCAGACCGGTACCACCAACTGGATGGCAGATGTTCTGGTGCGTGCAGGCGGTGTCCTGCTGGCTGCCGGTTATCTGCTGGAGCGTAAGCGCAAGAGCATGTTCCATAAGGCACAGCACTGAACACGTTCTTGTAGATGACGTAAAAAGGTAAAATATTAAACTGGCTTGGGGCCGCTGCACAAATTTTTGTGGGGCGGCCCCACTTTTTGCAGAAAAAGGCGCTCTCGTTCCGTATTAAGGGATGAAAGCGCTTTTGATTTTGCAAAAAGGGATGAGAACGAGAATGAAAACTTCACCGCGCCGTCGGAAGCACCGGCGCAGAGCCTTCCGGCGGCTGTTCTGGCTGCTGGTGCTGGCGACCCTGCTTCTGCTGCTGTGGCCCCGGCGGGTCACGCTGGATGGGCTGAACAGTCCCCATGCCATTTTACTGCGAGCCGACAGCGGAGAGGTGCTGGCCGAAAAGGATGCCGACAGCACGATCTATCCGGCTTCCATGACCAAGATGATGACGGCGTTGCTGGCCATAGAAGCAAACCCGGACCTCGACACGCCCGTGACCCTGCCCGAGGAGATCTTTCCGGCTCTGCAGGCCCAGAATGCCTCGCTGGCGGGGTTTCAGCCCGGGGAAACGGTCACGGTGCGGGATCTGCTGTACGGGGCCATGCTGCCCTCAGGGGCCGAGTGCTGCGAAGCGCTGGCCCGGGAGGTGAGCGGCAGCGAGGAAGCCTTTGTGGCCCGGATGAACCAGAAAGCGGCAGAGCTGGGGATGGCCGCCACGCATTTCTGCAACCCCACTGGTCTGCACGACCCGGAGCATGTTTCCACCGTGCGGGATATGGCCCGGCTGACAGAAGCAGCCCTGCAGAACGAGACCTTCCGCAAGCTGTTTACCACGGAGCGGTATACCGTTCCGGCCACCAACTGCCACCCGCAGGGGTTCACGATGCACAGCACCCTGCTGAGCCAGCTGGACGGCACAGAGCTGCACAGTGGCCGGATCCTGGGCGGTAAGACCGGTTACACCGGGGAGGCAGGGCTCTGCCTTGCCAGTCTGGCCGAGGTGAAGGGCAGGGAATACATTCTGGTCACGGCCGGGGCAGGGGGAAACCACAGCACCGCGCCCTACCACATCGAGGATGCCGTAACGGTCTACCGCCGTGTGAGCCGGGGGTCCTGAACAGGGGAGCGGATGCGCTCCCTTTTTCTGTGCCCGGCTTTGTGGTACAATGGTACAAAACCATTCACAGAACAGGAGAACCATCATGCTCAAGGATTCACAGGTCGATCTCTGCGGCCGCACCGATTTTACCCGCACCGCGCCCCTGCTTGCCCGGGACGAGGCGTTTTCGTTTGCCTGCGCGGGCTGCGGTGGCTGCTGCCGGGGGCGGGAGGATATCGTGCTGTCGGGCTTTGACCTGTGGCGCATCTCGGCCCGCCTGCGCCTGCCGCCACGCACCGTGGCCCGGGCGTTCTGCCGGGGAAGCATCGGGCGGGTCAGCCGCCTGCCGGTGCTGCGGCTGGCCCCGCTGAAGGAGGAGCGCGGCAACTGCCCCTTCCTCACCGGGAACCACTGCGCCATCCACGATGCCGAGCCGCTGGTCTGCGCCCTTTACCCGCTGGCGCAGGAGATCACGAAGGACGGTCAGGTATCCTACTTTTTGCAGCCCACCCAGTGCGGCGGGCAGGTCATTGCGGCAAGGGTGGGGGATTATCTGGCCCGGTACGATGTGCCCACCCGGGAGGCCACCGATGTGCGCTGGGCGCAGGTGTGCATGGAGTTGGAGGATACCGTGGAGCGGCTGGAGGCTCTGTTTGAGCCGGTGTTTGCCAGGCGGATGCAGGAAAAGCTGTGGCAGGCGCTGTATTACCGGTACGACTTTGCAAAAGAGTACCGCCCCCAGCTGGAAGAAAATCTGCTCTGGCTGGACGGTGAGCTGAAAAAGCTCGAAGGAATGCAGATGCGGCACAGAACAATCGAAAAAAGTGATAGATAAAATTACTTTGATTGATAATTCGGGCTGTTTCCCGGTTGTTTTGGAGCGGAAAGTGTGATATACTTCACGAGTGTAAAGCGGTAGCGCGATGCGATTGGCCGCTTGAATACTGACTTTCATGCGGTGTCCTGCTGCCGCGAAAGTAGAATTGAGGGAGTAATATCATGCGTAAAATTTCTCGTCGTTCGTTCCTGTCTGCCGCCGCTGTCTGCGGCGCAGCTGCTGCCCTGACTGCCTGCGGCGGTTCCTCCAGCTCCACGGCTGCTTCTTCCACCGCTTCCTCTGCTGCGGCTTCTTCCGCAGCGGCTGACGGCCAGAAGTATACCGTTGGCATCTGCCAGCTGGTGGAGCACGCCGCTCTGGACGCTGCCACCCAGGGCTTTGAGGATGCTCTGACCGCACAGTTCGGCGAGAATGTCACCTTTGACTTCCAGAACGCCCAGAACGATTCCGCAACCTGCGCCACCATCGCCAACGGCTTTGTTTCCGCAGGCGTTGACCTGATCATGGCAAACGCTACCCCCGCCCTGCAGGCCGCACAGGCTGCCACCGACAGCATCCCTATTCTGGGCACCTCCGTCACCGAGTACGGTGTTGCTCTGGGCCTGACCGATTTCGATGGCACCGTGGGCGGCAATGTCTCCGGCACCTCTGATCTGGCTCCGCTGGATCAGCAGGCGGATATGATCGCCGAGTGGCTGCCCGAGGCCACCAAGGTGGGCCTGCTCTACTGCTCTGCCGAGGCAAACAGCCAGTATCAGGTGGACGAGGTCCAGAAGTATCTGGAGGAAAAGGGTGTCACCGTTACCCAGTACGCTTTCTCTGATTCCAACGATCTGGCCTCTGTCTGCCAGAAGGCTGCCGACGAGAACGACGCAGTGTATGTCCCCACCGACAACACCTGCGCTGCCAACACCGGCATCATCGACGGCATCTGCCGCCCGGCCAAGAAGCCCGTGTTCGCCGGTGAGGAGGGCATCTGCTCCGGCTGCGGCGTGGCGACCCTGTCCATCAGCTACTACGATCTGGGCTACACCACCGGTGAGATGGCTGCCAAGGTTCTGACCGGTGAGGCCGATATCTCCACCATGCCCGTTGAGTACACCAACGTGACCAAGAAGTACAACAAGACCATCTGCGATGACCTGGGCATGACCGTTCCCGAGGGTTACGAGGCCATTGAGGAATAACAAGCGCTCTGTCTGTTTTGCAGAAAGCTCCCCTGATAGGGGCGCTGGGTCTATGCTGCGGTGACAGTGAGACTTTACAATAAAATCAGCGGAGAAGAGTGAATTTTTGCTCTTCTCCGCTTTCCAGTATCAGAAAAAAGTGTAGTTACAGGAGGAAAACGTTTTGGATATTCTTGCAAGACTTGCTAACCTGCCCGGTGCCTTGCCCGGTGCCTGTGCGCAGGGCCTCATCTGGGGCATCATGGCCATTGGTGTGTACCTGACCTACCGCATCCTGGATGTGGCTGACCTGACCGTAGACGGTTCCTTTGGCACCGGCGGCGCGGTCTGCGTTATGTGCCTGCTCTCCGGCATGAACGTCTGGGCAGCGCTTTTCATCGCCCTGCTGGCCGGTCTGGCCACCGGCCTTGTCACCGGCCTGCTCCACACCTTTATGGGCATTCCGGCCATTCTGGCTGGTATTCTGACCCAGCTGGCCCTCTACTCCATCAACCTGAAGATCATGGGCAAGGCCAACCAGTCCATCAACGTGGACAAGTATGACCTGCTGATCTCCCTGCGCTGGGTCAAGGAGCTTGCCCTGCACAACCCCATCATCATGGTCATTCTGGTCAGCGCCGTGGTCATCGGCGTGCTGTACTGGTTCTTTGGCACCGAGCTGGGGTGCGGCATCCGCGCCACCGGTTCCAACCCCGCCATGAGCCGCGCCCAGGGCATCAACACCAGCTTCAATGTGGTGCTGGGTCTGGCGGTCTCCAACGGTCTGGTGGCCCTGTCCGGCGCACTGCTGAGCCAGTATCAGGGCTTTGCTGATGTCAGCATGGGCCGTGGTGCCATCGTCATCGGTCTGGCCGCTGTCATCATCGGCGAGGCCCTGTTCAGCCGCATTTTCCACAACTTTGCCCTCAAGCTGGTGTCCGTTTCGCTGGGTGCCATCATCTACTACATCGTCATCCAGCTGGTGCTGACCCTCGGCTTTGATGCAAACCTGCTCAAGCTGTTGAGCGCCTCCGTGGTGGCCGTGTTCCTGGCCGTGCCCTATTGGAAGAGCAAGTATTTCGCAAAGCCCGCGGCAAAGAAGGCACAGAAGGAGGATGCAAAAAATGCTTGAGATCCAGAATGTTTCCAAGACCTTCAACGCCGGTACCGTCAACGAGAAAACGGCCCTGAACGGTCTGAACCTGAAATTGAACGAAGGTGATTTTGTCACCGTCATCGGCGGCAACGGTGCGGGCAAATCCACCATGCTGAACGCTGTGGCCGGTGTGTGGCCCGTGGACAGCGGCAAGATCATCATTGACGGTACCGACGTGACCAAACTGGGGGAGCACCAGCGCGCCGCCTACATCGGCCGCGTGTTCCAGGACCCCATGACCGGCACCGCCGCCACCATGCAGATCGAGGAGAACCTTGCCTTGGCCGCCCGGCGCGGCAAGCGCCGCGGCCTGAGGATCGGCATTACCAAGGCTGAACGGGAGCGCTACCGTGAACTGCTCAAGAGCCTGGACCTGGGCCTGGAGGATCGCCTGACCGCCCGCGTGGGCCTGCTGTCCGGCGGTCAGCGTCAGGCACTGACCCTGCTTATGGCTACCATGAACAAGCCCAAGCTCCTGCTGCTGGATGAGCACACCGCCGCTCTGGACCCCAAGACGGCGCTCAAGGTGCTGACCCTCTCGGCCAAGATCGTGGAGGAAAACCACCTGACCACCATGATGATCACCCACAACATGAAGGATGCCATCAAGTACGGCAACCGCCTGATCATGATGCACGAGGGCCACATCATCTATGATGTCTCCGGGGAAGAGAAGAAGAACCTGCATGTCTCCGACCTGCTGGCCAAGTTCCAGATCGCGTCCGGCGGCGAGTTCGCCAACGACCGCATGATCCTTTCCTGATGCATTTCTGATATGGAAAATCCCCTCCGGTGTGTGAGTATCGGAGGGGATCTTTGCATCTTGTGCACCTTTGCAGGGTGTGCTACACTGAGAGAAAGAGGAGGTGTTTCTCGTGCGAAAAATCATCCGGCGGGCAGCTGCTGTGCTGTTGTCTGCGGCTCTGCTGCTGACGGGAACGGCCTCGGCAGCAGCCCAGATTGACCCGGTAGAGGAACGGCTTGCTGCCATGTCTCTGCGGGAAAAGGTGGGGCAGCTGTTCGTGGTGCGGGTCGAGGCACTGGACCCCAGTGGACAGTCTGATAGCACAAGGCTGACCTGGGCAGAACGGCAGGGGCTGAAAAAGTATCCGGTGGGCGGCATTGTGGTGTTTCGGCAGAATGTGAAAAGCCCGGAGCAGTTGAAAAAGCTTCTGGCAGATTTTCAGGCAGCATCCGGGACCGGTCTGTTGACCGCCGTGGACGAGGAGGGCGGCAGCGTGGCCCGGTTGGCCAATGCTTCCGGCTTTGATCTGCCCCAATACCAGAGTGCCCAGGCAATAGGTACAACAGGGGACCCGGCCAATGCCCGTGCCATGGGGCAGATCATCGGAGGCTACCTCAAAACCTACGGCCTGAATCTTGACTTTGCTCCAGTGGCAGATGTGAACACCAATCCGGCCAATACCGTGATCGGGAACCGAGCATTTTCGTCGGATCCGGCAGTGGCGGCACAGATGGTGGCCTCCGCTGTACAAGGATTTCACGATGCGGGCATACTCTGCACACTCAAGCATTTCCCGGGTCACGGAGATACCGCAGAGGACAGCCACTACGGCACGGCCAGCAGCACCAAGACTTGGGCAGAGATGCGGGAGACGGAGCTGAAGCCTTTTGCGGCTGGGATCGCAGCTGGGGCCGACGTAGTAATGACCGCCCACATCACCACCCCCAATGCAACGCAGGACGGCCTGCCTGCGTCGCTCTCCTACACTATGCTGACCGAGCGTCTGCGGGGGGAGTTGGGCTTTACTGGGGTCATCTGCACCGATTCGCTGTCCATGCAAGCCATTCGTGACCACTATTCTGCAGTAGAAGCGGCTGTAGCGGCGCTGAACGCCGGGGCAGATCTTCTGCTGATGCCGCCCGACCTGCCGGAAGCCTTTGACGGTGTACTGGAGGCTGTGCAGAATGGAACCATCAGCGAGGAACGCCTCAACGAGAGCGTCCGCCGCATCCTGATGCTGAAACAGAAAGCCGGGTTGGAGCTTGACACCCGCACCCCGCTGGAAAAGATGCTGGATGTGTTTCTGTAAGATTGAAGCATAATAAGAAAATCCCCTCCGGTGTGCGCGTACCGGAGGGGATCTTTGCGTATAAAGGAATGTTACCGCTTGATGTCGTAGTTCATGTTCATCAGGTTGCGGATGGAGCTGACATCATCGGTGATGTTGGCATCGCCGTGAATGGTGTGCTTGATGGCACTGCTTGCCACGGCAAAGTTGATCATGTCCATGGCGCGGTAGTCGTGGAGCATGGCGTAGATCAGGCCGCTGGCAAAGGCATCGCCGCCGCCCACGCGATCCAGAATATTAAAGGTGTAGAGCTTGCTCTCAAAGGTGTGGCCGTCGTACCACATAAAGGCCTTGAGGCTGTTCTCGCTGCCGCTGTGGGCATAGCGCACATGGCGGGCAATGCACTTGAGGTTGGGATAGCGGTCAATGAAATGCTGGAAGATCTCGTCCTGCTGCTCATAGCTGGGCTGCAGGGGCACGCCGTCCTTCCAGTCGCCCTTGCTGTGATCGTTGTCGTCCTTCCACAGGTGGTAGGGCTCAATGCCCAGCAGAACGTCAACATAAGGCAGGCACTCGGTGCAGAAATCGCGGGCTTCCTCCCAGCTCCACAGGGTAGAGCGGAAGTTGCCGTCAAAGCTGACGGTCAGGCCCTTCTTTTTGGCCACCTTGAGCATATCGATGATGAGGCCGCGGCAGTTGGGGCCCAGTGCCGGGGTAATGCCGCTCAGGTGCAGCCAGTCGTAGCCGTCCAGCAGAGCGTCCAGATCGACCTGAGAGAAGTCATACTCGGTAATGGCACTGTGCTTGCGGTCGTAGATGACCTTGGAAGCGCGGATGCCGTATCCGGTCTCCAGATAATAAGTACCCAGCCGGTTGGAGGGGGTCTCGTTGGGCTCGGTCAGGATCATGGGAGTGCAATGCACATCGTTGGAGCGCAGCCAGCGCACCGCGCTCTTGCCCAGGCTGTTGTTGGGCACTACGCTGAAGAAGGTGCTGTCCACACCCAGGTTGGCCAGGGCCAGTGCAATGTTGGCCTCGCTGCCGCCGTAGCTGGCTTCAAAGCTGGATGCCATGCGGATCTTTTCGTAGTTCGGCGGGGTCAGACGGAGCATGATCTCGCCGCAGGTGATAAATTTCTGGCCGTTGGGCTCGCTGCCGAGGATGGGATTGTAGTGTTCCATAACGCTCCTCCTAAAAAGTCGTTTCTGGGATCCATTTCATGTGAGAACACATTGTTGTATCCATTATACCGCACTGCGCACCGGATAGCAAGCAAATGCTGTTTCGGCCGAGAGAAAAAGAAAAAGAAATTTTGGTTGTTTTGACGAAAGAACCCCTCAGTCACCTGCGGTGACAGCCCCCCTAATAGTGGGGCCCTTGGCATTGCGTAAAGCCTTATGGTTTTGCCAAGGCCGCCCCTAGTAGGCAACAACGACGACCGCCGCCAGTGGCGGAAGCAGGGAGGAGTTGTTGGGGCAGCGGCCAGCAGGACGCAAGTGCAAATCTTTGCACGAAGCGGACGCTGGGAGCCGCAACCCGTACGGTGGCATCCCGCAGGGATGACGGTGGGGTTCACACCCCCGTCAGGTCAAAGCTGGGCGTATACTCTTCCTTTGCACTGCTCTTCTGCTGCATATAACCAGAGCTGAGGCCCAGATCCATGGCGTAGTTGACCACCCGGCGGTATTCGTAGGTGGTGATGCGCCGCCCGATGCCGTGGTCTGCCGCCTGATAGAAGGGGGTGTACTGGCTCATCACGCTGGGCAGGAAGCACCCGGGGTCGGCCTTGTTCCAAGCCGCCATCTGATCGAGCACGGCAAAGCTGTCGTCCACATGGCCGGGCAGGGCAAGGTGGCGCAGGATCACGCCCCGCTGCAGGATGCCCTCGCTGTCAAAAACAGGGTGCCCGGCCTGAGCCATCATGGCTTCAATGGCGGGCCTGGCCTGTGCAAAATAGTCCGGCGCGGCGGAAAGCTCTGCCGAAAGGGCAGGAGAAACATATTTCAGGTCGGCCAGCCAGATGTCGATGAAGCCGCGCCAGGCGTGCACGCTCTCCACGGTCTCGTAGCCGCCGGTGTTGCAGACGATGGGCAGATGCAGCCCCTGCGCCCGGGCTAGGTCGAGGGCTGCGATGATCCAGGGCCGCCACTGCCCAGGCGTGACAAGGTTGATGTTGTGGGCTCCCTGCGCCTGCAGGTCCAGAAAAATCTCGGCCAGGCGCTCCACGGTGATCTCCTTGCCCAGCCCCTCGGCGCTGATGGGGTAGTTCTGGCAGAAGCAGCACTTGAGGGTGCAGCCGGAGAAAAACACCGTGCCGCTGCCCCGGGTGCCGCTGATGCAGGGCTCCTCCCAGAAGTGCAGGGCAGCGCGGGCCGCTTTCAGGGTGCGGCCCGCCCCGCAGAAGCCTGTCTGCCCGGCGGCCCGGTCGGCTTTGCACTGCCTGGGGCAGAGAGTACAGGCTTCCGGCACGGCAACAGAAATGGTTTTGGGCATAATATCCAAGTCCTTTGCAAAAGATTTGACAGAATTACTCTTGTTTATTATACCATTTATGACATGGAATGTGGTATACTATGATAGAATATTATATATCATGCAAAAATACTACATATCAGACGGAGGATGTCATGCGCACCGAAAACGAGGAGATCCGGGATCATTTGAAATATCTCTCCCTGCTGGCACGGGATTACCCCTCGCAGGCAGCCGCCGCCAGTGAGATCATCAGCACCCAGGCCCTGCTCAAGCTGCCCAAGGGCACCGAACATTTTATGAGCGACCTGCACGGTGAAAACGAGGCCTTTGTCCACATCCTGAACTCGGCTTCGGGTGTCATCCGGGAAAAGGTGGATATTGTGCTGGGGGACAGTGTGCCGGAGCAGACCCGTGCCGGGCTGGCAACGCTCATCTATTACCCCAACGAGAAGCTGCCCCAGCTCAAAGCTGGGTGCGCGGATGAAGAAGCGCTTGACCACTGGTACACAGAGACCCTGCTTCAGCTCATTGATATCTGCCGGTTGGTGTCCTCCAAGCATACCCGGGAGCATGTGCGCTCCTGCCTGCCGTCCAGCTGCGGGTATATTCTGGATGAGCTGCTCCATGCCCACTTTGAGGACCACGACAAGGACCTTTATTATGGGCAGATCGTGGGCAGCATCATCGAAAATGGCCGCGCCGACCGGTTCATCGTCCGGCTGTGTGAGCTCATCAAGCGGCTGGCTGTGGACAAGCTGCACATCGTGGGCGACCTGTTTGACCGCGGCCCCCGGCCTGATATCATACTGGACCGGCTCATGCGCCACCACCATGTGGATATCCAGTGGGGCAACCATGATGTGGTCTGGATGGGTGCCGCCGCCGGAAGTCCCATCTGTGTCTGCACTGTGCTCAAAACGACACTGGCCTACCACAACCATGCCATGCTTGAGGACTGCTACGGCATCAACCTGCGGCATCTGCAGCGGATGGCCGAGCAGTTCTACGGAAATGACGACCTGACCCTCTGGATGCCCCACACCGACGCGGCGCGCGGCCCTTACACCGAGGGAATGCTCCACCGCTGTGCCGTGATGCACAAGGCCGTGACCATTCTGATGCTCAAGATGGAGTGCAAGGTCATCGACCGCAACCCGGATTTCAAGATGCAGGGTCGGGATTTCCTGCGGCACATCGATTGGAAAAAGGGAACAGTGACCCTGAACGGGCAGGCATACCCCCTGCGGGACACCAGCTTCCCCACCGTGGATCCGGCAGACCCCGCCGCCCTGAATGATGATGAGCGGCTGGTGCTCCGCAAGCTGGTGGAATCCTTCCGGCAGAGCGAGCGCTTGCAGCAGCATGTGGAATTTTTGTATGCCAAGGGCAGCGTTTACCACATCGAGAACGGCAACCTGCTCTACCACGGCGTGGTGCCCATGACCAAAAACGGCAGCTTTGCCGTGGAGCGGTTCGAGGGACACAACTACTCGGGCCGCGGCTTGATGGACTACTGTGACGAGCGGGCACGCCGCGGCTACTTTGCCCCCGAGAGCAGCGCGGCCCGGCGGAGCGGTCAGGACTTTTTGTGGTATCTGTGGTGCGGCAAGCTGTCGCCGTTGTTCGGCCGCAGCGCCATGACCACCTTTGAGCGGCTGTATATTGCCGACCCCGCCACCCACGAGGAAGTCAAGGACCCCTATTATACATGGTACAATGAAGAGGCCGCCTGCCGCCGTATCCTGGCGGAATTCGGTCTGCCCGGCACCAGCCACATCGTTAACGGCCATGTGCCGGTGCGGGAGAAGAGCGGCGAGAGTCCCATCAAGGGCGGGGGCCGTCTGGTCGTCATTGACGGCGGGTTCTGCCGCGCCTACCATGAAAAGACCGGCATTGCAGGGTACACGCTGGTGTACTCCAGCCGCACCATGTCCCTGCGGACCCATCAGCCCTTTGTCAGTGCTGAAAAGGCCGTGAACGAAAACATCGACATCGTGTCGCAGAAGAACATTCTGGAAACGGAGAACCACCGCATTCTGGTGGAAGAGACGGACGAGGGCGAGATCCTGCGGGAGCGGGTGCATGACCTGAAACAGCTGGTCAAGGCCTATCAACTGGGCTGGATCAAGGAGACTTGCAGCGAGGATTGCGTCTGGTAAGGGGCGCTGATTGTAAAATTTTTGAAATAAGAAACAAAAATGTCGAATATCTCCGCAGATTCTGGGCAAAACAGAAAATAATCGGGCAGGGGAAAAGGGGGCTTTGCTTTTTGCCCGAAGTTGTGTATAATAAGATAGTTGTATCGTGAGGGTGTGTGCCCAGCGGTGCGCGGAGAGATCAAGCAAGAACCCTGAGTGGCCCTGCCGCTGGCGGGCCTGCGACAAGGAGATTATAAAATTGGAAAAGTTTGTTATTACGGGCGGCAAGCCCCTGCATGGCGAAGTTACCATTTCCGGTGCAAAAAATGCGGCTGTGGGCATTCTGCCTGCCACCATTCTGGCGGCAGATGTCTGTGTGATCGAAAACCTGCCGGACATCAGTGATGTGGCAGTCAGCCTGAAGATCCTGAGCACCCTGGGTGCCAGCATCAAGATGCTGAACCGCAATACCTACGAGATCGACACCACCCACCTGAACAGCACCAACGTCCCGGACGATCTGTCCCGCCAGATGCGTGCCAGCTACTACTTCCTGGGTGCGCTGCTCTCCCGCTTTGGCAAGGCACAGGTGGCCATGCCCGGCGGCTGCAATCTGGGCCCCCGCCCCATCGACCAGCACCTCAAGGTGTTCAGCGCACTGGGTGCAGAGGACAGCGTGGACTACGGCATGATCACCGTGCGTGCCAAGGAACTGAACGGTGCCCATATCTTCTTTGATAAGGTCAGCGTGGGCGCTACCATGAACGGTATGCTCTCCGCTGTGATGGCACAGGGCCAGACCATTCTGGAAAACTGCGCCAAGGAGCCCCATGTTGTTGATCTGGCAAACTTTTTGAATATGTGCGGCGCGGATGTGCGCGGTGCCGGCACCGATGTGATCAAGGTGCGCGGCGTGGAAAAGATGCACGGTTGCACTTACAGCATCATCCCTGACCAGATCGAGGCGGGCAGCTACATGGTTGCCGCTGCTGCCACCGGCGGCGACGTTCTGATCAAAAATGTCACCCCCAAGCATCTGGAACCCATCACGGCAAAGCTCCGCCGTGCCGGTGTGGATGTGGAGGAATTCGATGATTCCGTCCGCGTCTCCCGCAAGGGCGATATCCTGCCGCTGAAGATCAACACCATGCCCCACCCGGGCTTCCCCACCGATATGCAGCCCCTGATGGGTGTGCTGCTCAGCGTGGCAAAGGGTACCTCCACCATCACCGAGAGCGTGTGGGATAACCGCTTCCGCTATGTGGACGAGCTGCGCAAGATGGGCGCAGTGGTGCAGGTGGACGGTCAGGTGGCCGTGTTTGAGGGTGTGGACAAACTGAACCCCGCCCCCCTGCGCGCTTCTGACCTGCGTGCCGGTGCGGCCATGGTCGTTGCTGCCCTGATGGCAGACGGCACCAGCGAGATCGAGGAGATCGGCCACATTGAGCGCGGCTATGAGAACATCGTGGAAAAGCTGCGCGGCCTGGGCGCTGAGATCAGCAAGGTGGAGCGGATGCCCGCCGCACTGGAATCGGCAATGTGATCATTCAGAACCTCTCAGTCTGTTTTGCAGAAGTTCCCCTGACAGGGAGCTTTTGTGAAGCAACGACGGAGAGGTTCGTTTCTTGAGGTTTGAAATGTCTGAATTCATCTCGTTATACTCTGGCTCCTCCGGCAACTGCAGCGTGGTGCGCACGGGGGAAAAGTACATCATCATTGATATGGGAAAGGGTGTGCGCACTACCTCGGCGGCACTCAAGGAGCTGGGCCTGAACATCAGCGATTGTGCGGGCATTCTGGTCACCCACGAGCACTCTGACCACGTCAAGGGGCTGGCTACCTTCCTCAAAAAGAATCCGCTGCCGGTATACGGCGCAGACGATACGCTGGATTTTCTGGATGCAAGCGGCATTGTGCCCGCCACCTGTGAGCTGCGCACCCTGTCCGGCGGGGAAGAGGATGTGGGAGATTTCGGCGTGACGATGTTCCCCACCAGCCATGACGTGCCCTGCGTGGGCTACCGCATCCACACCCCGGACAACAAGACCATGACCATTGCCACCGACCTGGGAGTCCTGACCCCGCCGGTGCATCAGGCCCTGAGCGGCTGTGACCTGGTGGCGCTGGAAAGCAACTACGACCTCCACATGCTCCGCAGCGGGCGGTATCCTTACTACCTGCGCTCCCGCATCGAGTCCAACCGGGGCCACCTCTCCAACGATGAGTGCTCGGCAAAGCTGCTGGAGCTGATCCAGGAGGGATGCAAGAAGTTTGCCCTCTGCCATCTCTCGCAGGAGAACAACACCCCAGCGCTTGCTTTGCAGACCATGTTCAACACCCTGGGTGCGGCAGGTGTCGTGCCGGAAAAGGACTGCATCGTGCAGGCTCAGCGCCGCAATGAGATCAGCCCCACGCTTACATTTTAAGAAAAAAAGGCCCTCTCCATCATTGCTTTACAAAGCATGACGGAGAGGGCCTTTTTTGTTGTTATGCCAGATCCGGCAGGATATCGGGCCAGAGGGCCTGCTCCTGCCGCAGGTCGGTGAAAACGCAGTCCAGATAGATCTTGTTCACAGCCGAGATGATGGTGCTGCGCAGGAGCTTGCGTGCATCATCAACATCCGGCTCCAGCTCGGAAAAGCTTTTGGTCAGGCCGAACACATAGGGCAGGTAGCTCTCCAGCTCATCGCAAAAGGTATCATACGCCTGCGCGGAGGTATAATGCGCCTGCTGCATCTTGAACAGGCTGTCGATATTTTCCATGGACAGGACATTTTTAGAAACCACGATGTAGATCAGGCAGGCCAGCTGATCCCGGGTATACTTCTTTTTGATGGGGTGGCTGATGATCCCTTTCTTAACGTAGTTGCTCACCATGGAAGCGGTGAGCTCCACCCCCTGAAATGTGCAGAAACACCCGTTGACAAACTGTACACTCTGATCCAGATAAAGCCCTACGGTGGGGAGTTCTGCATACCGGGGCAGGGCAAACCCTGCGGCGCAGGCCGCAACGCGGCGGTTTGATTCTAATTTCATGCGGACAGTATACCATGTTTTGGAAATGCGGTCAACAGGAAATTAAAAACTTTTGAAATAATTCAAGAAAACAGTTGACAGGTTTTTGAAAAACTGATATAGTGATTCAAACAACAGGAAAAACTGCGGCATCCTCTGCCGCCGGAATGGAGATAAATGCTTATGAACACCAAGATTGTTGTGGATTCCTCCGCCAGCCTGTACACCTTGCAGGGCGTGGATTTTGAATGCGTTCCCCTGAAGATCATCACCGACGATGCCGAATATCTGGACAACGGCACAATGGATGCCTTGGGCATGGCCCAGACCCTGCGCACCTATAAGGGAAAGACCTCGACTTCCTGCCCCAACGTCAGCGATTGGCTGGCCGCCTACGAGGGAGCCGACGAGGTGTATGCCATCACCATCACGGGCACTCTGTCCGGCAGCTACAATGCCGCCCAGCTGGCCGCCGAGGAATACCAGCAGGAGAACCCCGGCAAGCGGGTGTTCGTGCTGGACAGCCTTTCCACCGGCCCGGAGCAGCGCCTGCTGGCCGAGCATCTGCGGGATCTGCTGGCTGAGGGCAAGGAGTTTGACGAGGTCTGTGAAGAGATGCTCCGCTACCACAAGCACACCCATCTGCTCTTCTCGCTGGAGTCGCTGGCCAATCTGGCCCGCAATGGCCGCGTGAAGCCTGCTGTTGCTGCTATGGCGCGGATGCTGGGCATCCGGGTCATCGGACAGGCAAGTGAGGCCGGGGAGCTGGATGTTCTCTGCAAGACCCGTGGTGAGCATGGTGCGCTGGAACGCATCGTGCTGGAACTCAAGGAGCACGGCTACACCAACGGCAGGCTCCATATCTCTCACTGCGGCAATCCCGCTGCCGCCGAGCGCCTGAAGCACATGGTAAAGGCTGTGTTTGATGGAGCAAAGGTGGACATCAGCGAATGCGGCGGTCTGTGCAGCTATTATGCAGAGCTGGGCGGCCTGCTGGTTGGTTATGAGGACGCGGAAGCATAAGCGAACGGCCCTCGGAAAAATTCTGCCCACGATTGAATAGGCGCTCATAGCGGGGAAAGCCGTTGTGGGCGCTTTTTTGTTTGCAAAATCTTCCGCTCTGCGCTATACTAACAGCATCAAAAATCGCCGTGGGCGGCAGGGGAGGGATACCACATGTTCAGATTGCCTATCGTCAAGTTTTTCAACCGCATCTTCAACCGTGTCACGATCACAGTGGTGCTGGTGGCTTTACAGGTGCTCTGGCTGCTCTGGGCGTTCTGGTCGTTCACGGCGGGGCGGGTCTGGCTGAACGGTGCCCTGAAGGCGCTGAGCATCATGATCGTGCTGTATCTGGTGCGCAAGGATGAAAACAGCGCTTATAAGATCGGCTGGATCGTTCTGATCGGCCTTCTGCCCCTGCTGGGCGGCGCGCTTTATCTGGCTTTTGGCAACAAGGCCCCCGCCAAGCATCTGCGGGAGCGGATGCAGAAGGTGGAACAGGCCCATCAGACTGAGCTTGCCCAGCCCGAGGGCCAGACCGATGCGCTGGATATCTCCAGCCGGAACCTGAGCCGCTATGTGGCAAAGTTCGGGCCGTATCCGGCCTGGAGGGATACCGCTGCTCACTACTTTTCCTGCGGGGAGGAGATGTATCCCCAGCTGCTGGCGGATCTGGACAAGGCGGAAAAATTTATCTTTCTGGAATTTTTTATCCTCCGTTCCGGCAAAATGTGGGACGGTGTGGAGCAGATCCTCCGCCGCAAGGCCGCCCAGGGCGTGGATGTGCGGCTGATCTACGATGATTTTGGCAGCCTGCTGGGCCTGCCCAGTGATTTTGTCATCCGCATGGAGAGGGCGCATATCCGCTGCATCCCTTTCAACCCGGTGGTGCCGCTGGTCTCGCTGGTGATGAACCACCGCGACCACCGCAAGATCGTGGTGGTTGACGGCAATGTGGCCTACACCGGTGGCGTGAATCTGGCGGATGAGTATATCAATGCAGAGCAGCGCTTTGGCTACTGGAAGGATGCGGCCATCCGGCTGGAAGGAGCCGCTGTCTGGAACTTTACCGTGATGTTCCTCAATGTATGGAACGCCTTCCGCCCGCAGGAGACCGATTACACCGCCTTTGCGCCCACCCGCCTGCCCGCAGTGCAGGATGGCGTGGTGCAGCCCTACGCGGACAGTCCGCTGGATGAGGAGCCGCTGGCCGAGACGGTCTATCTGGACATCCTCTCTCAGGCCCAGAGATATGTTTATATCTATACGCCCTACCTGGCCGTGGGCGAGGAGATGCTGGATGCTCTGAAAAGTGCGGCCAAGCGCGGGGTGGACGTGCGGCTCATCCTGCCTGGGATCCCGGATAAGAAGCTGGTGTTCCGGCTCAGCCGTTCCTACTATCTGCCCCTGCTCAGGGCGGGCGTGCGCATTTATGAATTCACGCCCGGTTTCCTCCACGCCAAGTGCTATGTCAGCGATGACCGCGTGGCCGTGGTGGGCAGCATCAATATGGATTACCGGAGCCTGTTTCTCCATTTTGAGTGCGGAACACTGCTCTTCCATAACAGCCAGATCGCCGCTCTGCGGAAGGATGTGGAGCGCACCCTGCCGCAGTGCCGGGAGATCATGCGGTCCGACTGCCGCACCAATCTGCCGGGCACAGCACTGGACAGCGTGCTGCGGCTGCTGAGTCCGTTGATGTAAGCGGCTGCGCGCAGCACTCGGGGAGCTTTTCCACGCAAGTGAAACGGGCCA
>OLXA01000497.1_pt1 | contig 20054 bp, 18 predicted proteins | sample 1644551 | NCBI WGS metagenome assembly OLXA01 (sample SAMEA103958150, study PRJEB25191) | human gut metagenome | biome: human-associated habitat [ENVO:00009003]; feature: intestine environment [ENVO:2100002]; material: feces | place: Germany | collected 2013/2015 | reverse complement strand
ATCACACACAGCCTTCCGCCCGGGGCTAGATGGTCGAAGATGGTATCCAGACCTTCCTCCAGAGCGTCCAGCTCGTGGTTGACCGCGATACGCAGCGCCTGAAACGTGCGCCGCGAAGGATTCTTGTTCTTGCGCCGCTCCGCAGGCGGCATGGCGCTGGCCACGATGTCGGCCAGCTGCAAAGTCGTCTCGATGGGGGCCGTCTCGCGGGCCTCCACGATGTGGCCGGCGATCTGCCAGGCATAGGGCTCTTCGCCGTAGTCCCGCAGGATGCGGGAGAGCTCTTCCCGGCTGGCGGTGTTCACGAGGTCTGCCGCCGTCTCCCCCTGCTGGCTCATCCGCATATCCAGCGGGGCGTCTGCCCGGTACGAAAAGCCCCGGGCCGCGTCATCCAGCTGATGGCTGGACACCCCCAGATCCAGCAGCGCACCGTTGATCGTTTCAATGCCCAGCTGCTCCAGAGCTTGTCCGGCATAGCGGAAGTTGATCTGCACCACGGTGGCAGGCAGGCCCGTCAGCCGGGCCCGGGCCGTCTGCACGGCATCGGGGTCCTGATCCAGCGAGATGAGCCTGCCGCCCTGTTCGCCGTTCAGCCGCAGGGCGATCTGGCGGGAGTGCCCCGCGCCGCCCGCCGTGCCGTCCAGATAGGTGCCCGCCGGGTCGATCTTCAGGCCGTCCAGGCACTCGTTCAGCAGCACCGGGACATGCTCAAACGAGGCCGGGTCAAAGGGCTGTGCTGTTTTTTCTGTGTCCATATTCCCAGCCTCCTTTCAAAACTCAGATAAGATCCTGCATCTGCCGCCCTTTTCTGCCCGGAGCTGCTGCCCGGGAAAGCGGCCTGCGGCCTGCCGGGAGTTTGTGGCCCGGTCAGCCTTGAGGATACAATTTTATTGTAACAAAACAGGCCCCTGATTGCAAGAGTTTCCCTTTTGTTTTTTCTCTCAAAATGTACCAAAAAAAGCCCCTGCAAGCCGTCGTTTTTGCTTGCAGGGGCCGGAAGCTCTCACCGGGAAATTTCACATTCCCGCATCAGAGCTGTTTCCGGGGGCTCTGGCGCAGGTTTGCACGGACATTTTTGACCTGTGCGGCGTTCTCCGCCATCGTCTCTTCCGTGGTCTTGAGCATATTATCACAGTAGTCGGTCACGGTCTGGCGGACAGTGCGGGCCTCGGTCTGGGCGGCGGAGACGATCTCTCCGGCGCGCTGCTGGGCCGCCTTGACGATCTCGGCTTCGCTCACCAGCACACGGGCGCGCTCCTCGGCCTTTTTTACAATGGCCTGCGCCTGTGCGTTGGCCGATTCGATGAGCTGGGCACGGTCGCTGACAATGGACTGAGCCTGCCGCAGCTCCACAGGCAGGTTCTGGCGGATCTCGTCCAGATAATCCCGGATCTGCTCCACATCCACGATGCGCTTGCCGCCCGAAAGGGGCATTCCGGCGCTCTCCTCCAGCGTATCCTCAATGGTATCCAAAAGCTCGTTTACGTTCATTCCGCATCTCCCTCTCCGGCGCTCTGCCGGGGCTTACCATACTTCCACAGCAGGACTTTGCCGTATTTATACTGTTTTTTCAGGGTCATGCCGCCCACCTCGGCAGGCAGCACCAGGCCGGTCTCACTCTCGCAGATCACGATGCCGCCCGGAGCCAGGCATTTGTCCACGCCGGGCAGGATCTTTTCCAGCGTGCCGGTGTGGAAGGGCGGGTCCAGCAGCACGATGTCGAACTGCTCATGGCAGGCGGAGAGATACCGTGCCGCCTCGCCGATGTTGACCCGGCTGCGGTCAAACACGCCGCAGTTCTTGCAGTTCTTCATCACGATGTTCACGGCCTCCCGGTTCTCATCCAGGAACACGCACCGGGCCGCACCCCGACTCAGGGCCTCGATGCCCAGCTGGCCGCTGCCTGCGTAGAGGTCGAGCACCCGGGCACCGGGCAGGTCGAACTGGACGATGCTGAACATGGCCTCCTTGACCTGATCCATCGTCGGGCGGGTGATCTCGGTGCCGGGCAGGGCTTCCAGCCTGCGGCCCCGTGCTTCTCCTGCAATAACGCGCATGTATCTGCCTCCTTCTCCCGCTGTCCGGGCCCCCTGCCCGGCCAGCAGCTGTTTCGTGTTTTCGTATCTCCATATTATCGTCAAAACGCAACTCTTTGTCAAGGGCGCGCGTTGCACTCAGGGTGCAATTGTGCTAAAATCAGGGCAAAGCGCCCCATGTGCGGCGCGTTTTGCCAAAAAAGGAGAGTATCTGCTTATGAAAGTCCTGCTCATCAACGGCAGCCCCCACGAGAAGGGCTGCACCTATACCGCCCTGTCCCTGATCGCCGGGGAGCTGAACGCCAGCGGCATCGAGACCGAGATCCTGAACGTCGGCACAAAGCCGGTGGGCGGCTGCATCGGCTGCGGCGGCTGTGCCGCCGGTAAGGGCTGCGTGTTCGGCGGCGTGGTCAACGAGGCCATCGAAAAGGCCAAGACCGCCGATGCCTTTGTGTTCGGCACACCTGTCCACTATGCGTCCGCCTCCGGCAACATGACCAGCTTCATGGACCGCCTTGCCTACGCGGGCGGCAGATATCTGGCCTACAAGCCTGCCGCCATCTGCTGCTCGGCCCGCCGCGCCGGCACCACCACCACGCTGGACCAGCTGGTGAAGTACCCCGAGTTCTTCCACATGCCGCTGGTCAGCGGTTCCTACTGGCCCATGGTCCACGGCTCCAAACCCGAGCAGGTGCTGGAGGATGAAGAGGGCTGTGCCGTGATGCGGGAGCTGGGCCGCAACATGGCCTGGCTGCTCAAGTGCATCGAACTGGGCAAAGCAAACGGCATCACTCACCCCGAAAATCCCCGCCGCCCCATGACCAATTTCATCCGCTGAGTTTCCCCTCGCTCCCGCCTGCCCGGCGGGGGCTTTTTCGTTGACAAATCGCACAATATCTATTATCTTTTTTCATTTACTTCCTCAATTCCCATTAAAAGGATTTTATGATATACTGTATTCACAATCCAGTGAGGGTTGAATTATTATTTTATCAAAGGAGGCCATCACTATGAGAAAGCTTATCACCTGTTTACTTTCTGGAGTTTTAGTTGGTTCCATGTTGCTCGCTCCCGCATCAGCTACAACAACTTCTGTCATTTCTGATGACCCTTCTATCGACAACTCTAGCGTTGTTCCTTATGCTTCTCTTTGCGACGAATGTGGCATTGGTCAAGTCCGGTACAATACCAAAACAGAAGGTCCTTGGATTTTCAATCGGTATGTCGAATGCCTTTCCGGCGATCCTCAATATCGTGATAAGGAGTATTATCGCGATTTAACCAAGTACTATCTCTGTGATCATTGTGGAAGCGGCTTTGGCGACGCTGTCCGTGAAACGAAGGTTGAGCATGAACACGGCTGGTAATTAGCTTTTGCTTATTCACTTATAGTACTTTATAATCCTTGCATTCTGCTCCCGCCTTTCCGGCGGGAGCGTTTTTTTGTCGTCAATCCGCATAAAAGGAGCTCTCTTTTTTCTGTTCCTCTCACAATTTTCTCTTTCTGCGATCCATGCTATAATGAAGATGAGATCAGAGAAGTTCACCCCCATACTTTCTCAAAAAGGAGGCGTTTACCATGAAAAAGATTCTTTCCGCATTTTTCGCCGCTTTTCTTCTGGCAAGTCTATGTGCTCTTCCCACATTCGCAGCGTCTCAGGTTCGTTCCACAAATGCTGCAACAACTGCCGAACCTGCGGTCCTCGTCTGTGAATATTGCGGACAGAGCGATATGATTTGTGTGGATGAGTATTATGCTTCCTGGTATACAGTCAATTTTATTCCTTGTCAGGGACGCGACCCCCGATATAATGATTCGGTCGAGAATCGCACTCATGTTGAAATTTATCAATGTCAATCCTGTAAGTTTGGCACCAGCGTAGTTTCTACGGAAGAGCAGATTTCCCACAAGCACCCCGCCATGCGTGCCTACGACCTTCCCAGATTCTGATATTTCCCTTGCGCCTCTGCCCTTGCCGGCGGGGGCGTTTTTGATTTTAACAGCTTTTTCTGCAAAAACGGAAAAAATAAGGGACGGAGTGCTTTTTTCGTTCACAACTTTGTGGTAGCATAAGGGTAAGAATTATTTTGTGCAGAGCGATGGAGACAGGCTATGGAACACTACGATTGGAACGACGGCTGGCTGTTTGCCCCCACCTTTGATCCCGCCATCGTCCGCCCCGAATGCACCGGGGTGGAGCTGGAGCCGGTGCGCTTGCCCCACACGGTCAAAACGCTGCCCTACAACTATTGCAACGAGAACGAATACCAGCGGGTGTCCGGCTACCGGCGGGAGTTTTTTGCGCCCAAAGAGTGGCAGGGCCGCACGGTACTGCTGACCTTTGGAGCCGTGGCCCACGATGCCACCGTGTTCTGCAACGGGCGGCGGGTGTTCCACCACGGGTGCGGCTACACCGCCTTTACTGTGGACCTGACCGAATCGCTGCTGCTGGGCCAAAAAAATGTGGTGGCTGTCCGGTGCGACAGCCGGGAGGACCTGAACATTCCTCCCTTCGGCGGGCAGATCGATTTTCTGACCTACGGCGGCATCTACCGGGCCGTCAGTCTGGACGTGAAGGAGCCCGCCTACCTGCGCGACATCTTCATCGAGGCGCAGGCCGAGGGCGATTTCCGCATCTATTCCTCCACAGTGGGCGAAACCATCGGCTGCACCCTGCAGGCCGAGATCCGCAGCCCCGCCGGGAGCAGAGCCCTGTACAGCGGTGAACTCAGCCTGCCCATTGTGGGCACCCTGAACGGCGTGCATCCCTGGAGCGTGGAGCACCCCTTCCTCTATACCCTGACCGTCCGGCTCATCCGGCCCGGCACCAGCGGCCTGCCCGACCGGGTGCTGGACGAAAAGAGCACCCGGTTCGGCTTCCGCACCATCCAGTTCGTGGCCGGGGGCTTTTATCTGAACGGCCAGCGGGTGGAGCTGCGGGGCCTGAACCGTCATCAGAGCTACGCCTATCAGGGCTATGCCATGCCGGACAGCATTCAACAGCTGGATGCCCAATTGTTGAAAAAGCAGCTGGGCTGCAATGCAGTGCGCACCAGCCACTACCCCCAGAGCCCGGCTTTTCTGGATGCCTGCGATGAGCTGGGCCTGCTGGTGTTCGTGGAGATGCCCGGCTGGCAGCACATCGGGGATGACGCCTGGCAGGCTCAGGCATTGCAGAACTGCCGCGAGATGGTCTGCCAGTGCCGCAACCACCCCAGCGTGTTCCTGTGGGGCGTGCGGGTGAACGGCAGTTCCGACAACGAGGCCTTTTACAAGCGCACCAACGAAGCCGTCCATCGGCTGGACCCCACCCGCCCCACCGGCGGCGTGCGGATCGCCCGCAAGAGCCAGCTGCTCGAGGATGTTTACGCCTACAACGATTACTCCTACTCCGGCCGCGGCCCGGGCTGCGAGCCTCGGTCTGCCGTTACGCCTGACCTGCGCAAGGGTTACCTCATCAGCGAGTTCGGGGGCCAGCAGTTCCCGGCCAAAGCCTTTGACGACGAGCCGCACCGGCTGGCACAGGCTCTGCGCCACGCCGCCGTCCTCAACGATGCCATTGCCCAGCAGGGCGTGGCCGGTGCCCTTGGCTGGTGCATGGCCGATTACAACACCCACCGCGAGTTCGGCAGCGGCGACCGCATCTGCTACCACGGCGTGACAGATCTGTTCCGCAACCCGAAGCTCTCCGCCGCCGTCTACGCCAGCCAGAAAACGCCCCGCTCCCCTTCGGACGTGGTGTTCGAGGTCTCTTCCAGCATGGCACTGGGCGACCACCCCGGCGGCTTTGCCGGGGCCTGCTGGGTGTTCACCAACGCCGAGAGCGTCCGCCTCTACCGGGGCAACGATTTCATTGCCGAGTTCACCCCCGACCGCCGGGGCCGCTTTGCGGCTCTGCCCCACCCGCCCATCGAGATACACGATTTCGTGGGCCTGCTGCTGGAGAAATACGAGGGCATCGACCGCACTGCCGCGCCGCAGGTGACCGCCATCCTCAACGAGATGCGCCGGGACGCGCTGAACCTTTCGCCCCTCTCCCGGGCGCGGATGCTCTCCCTGCGGTTGAGCGCAAACGACCTGCTCCGGATGTACTACAAATACATCGGCGTGCTGGGCGGGCCGTCCAGCGTCTACCGGTTTGAGGCAGTCTGGCACGGGCGTACCGTCCGCACCGTGGTCAAGGAGCCGGTGCAGTCGGTGCGGCTGGAATGCGTGGTGCACAACCCCATCCTGACCGACGGCCCCACCTGGGACTGCGCGGCGGTCAGCCTGCGGGCCATTGACCAGAACGGCAACCTGCTGCCCTACTGCGGCGAGGCCGTTCAGCTCAGCGTGGAAGGCCCGGTAAAGATCCTGGGCCCGGCCATCGTCCCCCTGCGGGGCGGCATGGCGGGCACCTATCTTGCCACCACCGGTGAAGCAGGCCGTGCCGTGCTGCACTGCCGGATGGAGGGCGCGCTGGATGTGGAGGCCGCCCTGACCGTGCGCAAGCGCTCCGGTGCAGAGAATGCCAATTAAATTTCGTCCTTTCATGGTAGATTTGCAATCTGTTCAAAGTTTTATCATGGTTGGCTGATATTCTATTGTTGTGAACAATCAAACGCCCTCTCTGTCCATGCGTCTGCGTGGCTGAGAGGGTTATTCTTGAGGACAAAGGACCGGAAATCTATGAGAGAGAAACTTCGTCAGTTTATGATCGGCCGCTATGGCACCGATGGCCTGAACCAATTCCTGAGCATTGCCTCGCTGGTGCTGCTCCTCATCGCCATCATCAGCCGGGTCAGCCTGTTCACCTATCTGGGCGCGGCCCTGCTGATCTTCTGCTACTATCGCACCTTCAGCCGGAACATCTCCAAGCGCACCGAGGAGAACTACAAGTTCTACACCCTGAAGGACCGGGTGGACAACAAGTTCAAGGGCTGGAAGGAGCAGTGGGCCAACCGCAAGGTCTATCACTACTACCGCTGCCCCCAGTGCCGCCAGAAGCTGCGCGTGCCCCGCGGCCGCGGCCGCATCCAGATCTCCTGCCCCCGCTGCGGCACCCAGTTCATCAAGAAGAGCTGAGCCATGTTCGGATATGTTATCCCGAATCAGGCCGCGCTCAGCCCGGAGGCACAGGCGCGGTACCGCGCGGCCTACTGCGGGCTCTGCCGCCGCATCGGCGCGCTGCACGGCACCCGGGGGCGGCTGACCCTGAGCTATGACCTGACCTTTCTGGATCTGCTGCTGTGCAGCCTGTACGAGGGCGAAAGCGCCTGTGCGACAGGCTGTGACCACTGCCCCATCCACCCCATCCGGAAGGTGGAGTGGCGTTCCAGCGGCCCCACCGATTACTGTGCAGACCTGAGCGTGGCCCTGCACTACTACAACGCGCAGGACAAGTGGAACGATGACCACAGCCTGCTGGGCCTGGGCTTTGAAAAGATGCTTGCTGCCCCCACGCAGCAGGCCGCCGCCCGCTGGCCCCGCCAGTGCAGCGCCATCCGCACCTGTCTGGATCGGCTGGCCCGGTACGAAGCCGAGGGCAGCGAGGATCTGGATGCCGTTTCCGGCTGCTTTGGGGAACTGATGGCCGAGCTGTTCGATTACAGGCAGGACCACTGGTCGCCGGAGCTGCGCAGCATCGGCTTCAATCTGGGCAAGTATATCTACCTGCTGGATGCCTACGACGACCTGGCCCGGGACGAGCGCAAGGGCGCATACAATCCCCTGCGCACCCTGAGCAGAGAGCCCGGGTACGAGGAAGAGATGCGGGAGATCTTTGAGCTGCTGCTGGCCAACTGCGCCCGCAGCTTTGAGCGCCTGCCCTGTGTGGAGGACGTTGACCTTCTGCGCAACATCCTGTATTCGGGCGTGTGGCTCAAATATCACTGCAAAAATGCAAAAAAGAAGGACAAAACCGCCTGATCCCGGCGGTTTTCCTTGATTTTTCCGTTCCAGTCCTGTACACTAAAGATTGCTTGTGCGGCACAATGGCCGCACAGATGGTAATAGAGACGTGAGGAAGTAGACCGATGAGAGACCCCTATGAGGTTCTGGGCATCCAGCGCGGTGCCAGTGAAGACGAGATCAAAAAGGCTTACCGTGCCAAGTGCAAGCGCTGGCACCCTGACCTGAACCCCAACGACCCCACCGCCGAAGAGCACTTCAAGGAGGTGCAGGCGGCATACGATGCCATCACCAAGGGCGAGACCGGCCCCCAGATGGGCGGCGGCTACGGCGGTGCCTACGGCCAGCAGAGCGGCCCCTCCTACGGCGGCTATCAGCAGGGGTACCAGCAGAACGGTTACTCCAACGGGGATTTCGGAGACTTCGGCTTCGGCTACGACCCCTTCGGGTTCGGGTTTGGCTTTGGCGGCAATTATCAGCAGCAGCGCGGCCCCGGCTACAACGGTGCAGACACACCTGAGATGCAGGCCGCACGCAACTTCATCGTCAACCAGCGCTACCCCGAGGCCCGCCGCGTGCTGGACGGCATCACCGTGCGCACCGCCCGGTGGTACTATCTCTCCTCGCTGGCCAATCAGGGCCTGGGCAACAGCATCGATGCCCTGCAGGATGCCCGCCGCGCCGCCCAGATGGAGCCCGGCAACACCGAGTACCAGATGAACCTGCGCAATCTGCAGGACCCGGGCCGCACCTACCGCACCCAGACCACCTACGCCCAGCCCGGCGGCCTGATGCGCTGGTGCTGGAGCATGATCCTGCTCAACCTGCTGTGCAACTGCTGCTGTGGCGGCGGCTGGGGCTGGCGGTTCCGGATGTAAGCACAAAAATGATATAAGGACAATTAAAAAATCCCTCCCTGCCGGCGTGGCAGGGAGGGATTTTTGCTGTTTGATTACTGGATCACGATGGTCCGGCTGATCTCACTGCTGGAGTAATTTCCGGCGGCCTTGGCCGTCTGGACATACTCGCCGGGCTCGGTGGGGAACCCGCTCTGGGTCGTGCCCAGGAAATCGAAGAGACCGCTCTTCTTTTTATAGGTGTAGGTCACCTTGCCGCCCTCGACCACCTGGCCGTCGCTTTCGACCACGGCGGTAACGTTGTAGTTCTGGGCTTCCGCCGCAGTCATGCTGGCGGGGAGCTCCTGTGCCCAGTAGACACGCACCCCCGCACTCTTGGGCTTGATGCGGAAGAACGCCATACCGGCGGTGTTCACATCACCGGATTCCAGCGCCACAGCGCCGCCCACATAGCTGCCGGCTTCCGTGGGCTGCTCGTCCAGATAGATGCGGCTGAACACGCCCTCGGGCAGATATTTGCGGATGAGCTCCAGCGACAGCTTCATGCCGGCGGAGGCATCCTTCAGCGTGGGGATGTAGAATTTCAGGACATCCATCACAGAGACCACTTCATCAGCCACCCGCAGCAGCACGCTCACGTCGTTGCCGTCGATCAGCTGCTTAATGTAGGCGTAGATGTTGAACTCCTCTTCCTGCTCAGGGTTCGCCGACATCTTTTTCGGCAGGGGGATCATCTTGAGCAGGGTGCGGATCTTGCCCGAAAGGATCAGGGTCACATAGCCCTGCGCTTCGCCGCTGGTGCCCATCACCACGCCGATATACTGGGTATCTGCCGGGGTGGTCTGGACGCTCAGGGTAAAGGGGGAGCCATAGGTCAGATCCCCGTCTGCGGTCAGGCGGATCGAGACAACGCTGTTGGTCTCACCCACGCCTGCGGTGGTCAGGTCAGGCAGTGCGCTGCCCGCCGAAGCCGCCAGCGCCGGTGTGGCCGCCGCACTCAGGGCGAACACTGCCGCCAGCAGCAATGAGATCAGCCGTTTGATTTTCATCAGCCAAAGACCTCCTTTTATATAGGTTCTTGTATCATGCAAAAATAAGGGTGCGTGGAACACACAGCACAGTGTTCCCGCACCCTCATTTTACCGCATTGTACCGTACAGGTCAATAACGGGATTCAAGTTAAATTTTGCTCAGTTGCGGGCCCTGGGCGGTATCTTTGACAGCCCAGCCCATCTCGGTGAGCTGCGCACGGATGGCATCCGCAGCGGCCCAGTCCTTGGCCTTCTTGGCGGCGGCACGCTTTTCCACCAGCTCCGTCACCTCAGCGGGCACCTCGTCCTTCTTGCGGTTGTACATCAGGCCCAGCACACCGGTGATCTCATCGAACGCCTTGGCGGCAGCCTCCAGCGCAGCCTTGGAGGAGGCAGCGGACAGGGTGTTGATCTCCTTGACCAGATCGAACACGGCAGCCAGCGCATCGGGGGTGTTCAGGTCATCGTCCATGGCCTTGCAGAACTTGGCGCGGGCCTCGTCTGCCTTGGTGGTCAGGGTCTCATCGGTGCCGAACGCGGTCTTGCTCAGGGCAAAATCGAGGTTCTCGCGGCAGGTGTAAAGGCGCTCCAGGCTGTTCTTGCAGCTCTCGATGAGGTCCACGGTGTAGTTCAGGGGCATCCGGTAGCCTGCGGTCAGCATAAAGTAGCGGATGGGCTCGTAACCGTAGAGGTCTGCCACATCGCGGACGGTGAAGAAGTTGTGCAGGCTCTTGGACATCTTCTGGTTATCCACGTTGATGAAGCCGTTGTGCATCCAGTAGCGGCTGAAGGTGCAGCCGTTGGCGCACTCGCTCTGGGCGATCTCGTTCTCGTGGTGGGGGAAGATCAGATCCTGACCGCCGCAGTGCAGGTCGATGGTCTTGCCCAGATGGGTGCGGCTCATGGCGCTGCACTCGATATGCCAGCCGGGGCGGCCCATACCATAGGGGCTTTCCCAGGCGGGCTCGCCGGGCTTGGCAGCCTTCCAGACGGCAAAGTCGGCGGGGTCTTCCTTCAGGTCATCCTCCATCTGGCTGCGCAGCTCGCGGTTGCCGCTCTCCAGATCGTCCAGCTTGAGGTGGCTCAGCTTGCCGTATTCCGGGTCGCTCTTGACGCGGAAGTAGACATCCCCGTTCTTGGCGACATAGGCGTGGCCGGAATCGATCAGGTCCTTGACGATGTCCAGGATCTGCTGGATGTGCTCCGTTGCACGGGGCTGGACGGTGGGCTTTTTGCAGTTCAGACCGGCGGCATCCTTGAGGTACTCGGCCTCAAAGCGCTGGGCCACTTCCTTCATGGAGGTGCCCTCCTCCTGGCCCTTCTTGATGAGCTTGTCATCAATATCGGTGATGTTGGAGACATAGATGACCTTGTTGCCGCGGTATTCCAGATAGCGGCGCAGGGTATCGAACACGATCAGCGGGCGGGCATTGCCGATGTGGATATAGTTGTAAACGGTGGGGCCGCAGACATAGATGCGGTATTCGCCGGGCACCTGCGGCACAAACTCTTCCTTCTGGCGGGTCAGGGTGTTGAAAATCTGCATAAGAACTCTCCTTCTTGTAGGGCAAACAAAAGCCGCAGCAGAACCTCTCAGTCTCGCTTCACTCGCCAGCTCCCCTAATAGGGGAGCCCTTGGCAAAGAGGGCAGCTCCTGCGAATCTGCCTGAAAAAACAAAAGCCCTCAAAGCAATATGATATCGCATATCACTTCGAAGGCGGTTTTCAAAATCGCGGTTCCACTTCTGTTTGTCGCTCAAAGCCGATAACGGCGGCTGCCGCGCTGCGATACTCCCCAGCAGGTTTCCCGCGGCGTGCTGCCCGGGCGCACTTCACACACGCTGCTGCAAACAGGCTCCCAGCCAACGGCCCGTTCTCTCTGTCCAGCTCACCTTTGCGCTACTCTGCCCGGGTAAACGCATTTTTCCTGATACATCTGTATTATAGCCGGGCCGGGGGGAGAAGTCAAGCAGAACGCAGGCGCTGGCATTTCAGCGGCAGCTCTGCGCCGATTCAATCGATCTCGTGCTTTTTACAGAAGTGCTTGCTGGCAAAGTACATTCCCGCCCAGATGGCGATGGCAAGCACGAGGTAGAACGGGTTCTTCATGGCAGACACCAGCGACTGCCCGAAAAGGGCCATCATGGCCACCATCACGCCCTTGCCCAGCAGCATGGTGACAAGGTAGCGCTTCTCGTCAAAATCAGAGATGCCAAAGGCAAAGTGCATAAAGGACGAGGGCGTAAAGGGCAGGAGCGACAGCATGAACAGGGGCGCTGTGTCGAACCGGCTGACCCATTGCTCCGCCTTTTGCAGCTTGGCCGAGCGGCGGGCAAATTTCCAGAAAAAACGCTTGACGACACGCCGCCAGAGCAGGAACATCACAGTGCCGCCCAGCATCACCCCGGCCCAGCTGTACACAAAGCCCAGAAGCCCGCCGTGGGCCGCAACATTCAGCACCACAATGGCGATGAGCGGCAGCGGTGGAAAAAAGGATTCCACCATCGCAAGGATCACGGGCGCAATGGGGCCAAGGTCGCCAAAGCCTTCCAGCAGGGCCTCCCAGAATTCCAGCGTTCCCAGCTGGTGGAGCCAGCCTATCATCGTCATTTCCATCCCGCGTGTTCCTTCCCTCTCATTTTTCTTTAGTATATCCGGTTTCTATGACACGCCCGTGAACAAAATACGAGCTTTTTTTGTCCTATCACCTATACTACGAGACTGCGGGGGCCTTTCCTGCACAGGGCGGGGATTTTTATGCTTTTCCGGCGGCTTCAGCGGCGGCCTTTTCGGCCCGGGCCTGCATCCGCTCGATCTGCTGGGCGCGCATCCGTTCCCAGCGGGCAAGCCCGGCTTCGTCCGGGATCTGGACGCAGCGGGCAAAGCTCCAGTGCAGGCCGTCCCGCCGGGCCAGCTTATAGCGCTGGAATACGCCCTTTCCAACCTCATTGCCGGTACCGGCGCAGGCAGGGCAGACAGACAGAGTATACCAGCCGCTGTTGCCCTTTTTCAGCCAGATATCATCCGGCTGCAGATCCCCGCCGCACACCGGGCAGCTGGCAGTGATGATCTTTGGGTCGCTGCGCCAGGTGGACTGCTCCACATAGCCGCGGAACACCCGGAAGTCCCGGTAATCGCCGGGGGCGGGGCAGAGACTTGCCCGCAGAGATTCCTCCTCGGTGGGGTAGGCCGCCAGACCCGCCCGCAGGTCAAGCTTACGGCAGACATCGGCGGTGTAAAGGGTATCGGACAGGGCATCGTGGAACGGGCGCTCCATCGGGATGCCCATCCGGGTCACAACGCTTTCCAGCGTCATGCCCTCGCCCTCCTTGCGGGGGTGCTCCCGCAGGAAGATCTGCTGCAGATCATACCACTGGGTGGGGCGGCTCTCGTCCAGATTGCAGAGGAAAAGGTTCTGCTTGAGCACCGGCACGTCATCCATGCCCCACTCGGCAAACTCGGCATCCGGGCCGCACCACTGCATAAAGCGGCGCAGGCCCTGCACGATGGGCTCGCCCCGGTCCAGGTCGGCCTGGGTCAGGCCCGTCACCTTGGCGATGTGGTGCTGCAGGGTGCGGAAAATGCGGGGCCGCAGGTGGATGGAGAAGGTATCCAGCACGTTGGCATCCTCGTCGATCTTCACTGCGCCGATCTCGATGATCTCGCCCCGGAAGGTCTGCTGCACGCCATGATAATTAAAGATGTACGGCTTATAGCCGATGTTCCATTCCAGATCAAATAAAACCAGATTGCGTGGCATTGTTGTTTGTGTTCCTCTCAGTTCAGGATAAATTTTTCGATGGCCTCGGCCACGCCGTCGTGGTTGTTGTCGGCGGCGGTGACGTAATCGGCCACAGCCTTGACGGCATCCTCGGCATTCTGCATGGCAACGCCCACCCCGGCATAGGAGATCATGGAGCGGTCGTTCAGGCCGTCGCCGCAGGCCATCAGGTTCTCCCGGGTCAGGCCCATCCGCTCCAGCAGAGCGGCAAGGCTCCTGTCCTTTGCCACGCCCAGCGGCACGGCCTCGATGAAGAAGGGGCTGGAGGGGTACAGGTCGATCCGGCCCGCAAACTGCTCCTTTCCGGCGGCGCAGACAGCATCCCGCCGGGCAGGGTCAAGAGTGATGAGCATTTTGCAGATCGGATAGTCCACATAGGAGGCCAGATCATCCACATGGATCATCGGCAGCTTTGTGGTAAAGCACTCCTTGTTTGCCCACACGTCCTGATCCCGCTCACACACGATGCCCTCGCTGTTATAGGTCAGGATGGCCACATCCTGCCGGGCTGCAAATTCGCAGAGCTCCGGGACGAACTCCGCCCCCAGCTGCACCTGATACAGGGCCTCGCCGGTCACGCAGTCCACGATCTTGCCGCCGTTGTAGGCCAGCACACAGCCGCCCTTTTTGTCCAGCCCCAGCGCCTTTGCCAGCGGCAGAATGCCCGCTGTGGGGCGGCCGGAGGCCAGCACGATGGTCACGCCCTGTGCGGCGGCGGCATCCAGCGCCGCGCGAGTGCGGGGGGTAACGATCTTTTCGTCATTGGTCAGGGTACCGTCCAAGTCCAGAGCCAGCACCCGGATATTCGATCTTGCCATGATTTTTATTCCTCGTTCTCAGGCAGGGGCTTCCCGCCGGATATTTTATTACTTACCCATCTATTTTACAATGCTTTCCCTTTTCTGTAAAGCAGGAAACGTGCGCCCCGCCCAGGAGCACACAAAAAGCCGCCCGGCGAGCAAAACCGGACGGCTGAGAAGGAAGAAAACGCTGTGTTACAGGATGTCGATGTATTCCCCGGCCAGTGCCTTGTTCATGCTGCGGACGGCGCAAAACTTGCCGCACATGGAGCAGGTGTCGCTGTGGTCATCCTCAGGCAGGCGGGCATCCCGGATGGCCTTGGCGGTCTCGGGGTCGAGAGCGCAGGCGAACTGGGCATCCCAGTCCAGCACGCGGCGGGCATCGCCCATCTTGTCGTCGATATCCCGGGCATGGGGGATGCCCTTGGCGATATCGGCTGCATGGGCGGCGATCTTGGAGGCCACGATGCCCTGCTTCACATCGTCCACGTTGGGCAGAGCCAGATGCTCGGCGGGGGTGACATAGCACAGGAAGGCTGCACCGCTCATGGCGGCAACGGCACCGCCGATGGCAGCCGTGATGTGGTCATAACCGGGGGCAATGTCGGTAACGAGGGGTCCCAGCACATAGAAGGGAGCGCCCATGCAGATGCTCTTCTGCACCTCCATGTTGGCGGCCACCTGATTCAGAGGCACATGGCCCGGGCCCTCCACCATGACCTGCACGTTGTGTGCCCAGGCGCGCTTGGTCAGCTCGCCCAGACGTACCAGCTCCTCGATCTGGCAGACATCGGTGGCATCGGCCAGGCAGCCGGGGCGGCAGGCATCGCCCAGCGAGATGGTCACGTCGTGCTCGGCGCAGATCTCACAGATCTCGTCAAAGTGCTCGTAGAAGGGGTTCTCGTTGCCGGTCATGCTCATCCAGGCGAACACCAGAGAGCCGCCGCGGCTGACAATGTTCATCTTCCGCTTGTGGGTGCGGATCTGGTCGATGGTCTTGCGGGTGATGCCGCAGTGCAGGGTGACAAAGTCCACGCCGTCCTCAGCGTGCAGGCGCACCACGTCGATGAAGTCCTGCGCGGTCAGGGTGGCAAGGTCGCGCTGATAGTGGATGACGGAATCGTACACGGGCACAGTGCCGATCATCACGGGGCACTCGTGGGTCAGCTTCTGGCGGAAGGGCTGGGTGTTGCCATGGCTGGACAGGTCCATGATGGCTTCCGCGCCCATATTGACAGCGCTCATCACCTTTTCCATCTCCACGTTGTAATCCTTGCAGTCGCGGGAAACGCCCAGATTCACGTTGATCTTGGTGCGCAGCATGGAACCGATGCCCTCGGGGTTCAGGCAGGTGTGGTGCTTGTTGGCGGGAATGGCCACCTTGCCCTCAGCCACCAGCTGACGGATCTCCTCCGTGGTGCGGTATTCCTTTTTGGCCACGATCTCCATTTCCGGCGTGACGATGCCCTTGCGGGCAGCGTCCATCTGTGTGGTATAGTTCTGCATGGTACTTTCCTCCAAATGACAGTTTATCTCTGAACAGCAGGGTGCTGGTCATACAGGGGTAGGGGCAGGCAGCCGTCATTCAGAAAAAACAGTACGCTCTGGATGCCGGCACCTGCGCAAAATACGCTTTTCATGTTGGTTTTCTCCATGAATTTTGTAACGCGGCCCAAGGTGGTGCCCCCGGTTTGCCGCGGGATGACAGATTATTTTACGATCTGCTCCGCCAGTGCCTTCAGCTCCCTGCACTCGGCCTCGATGTCCTCCGCGCCGAAGATCGCGCTGACAAGGGCCACACCGTTCACGCCGGTGCCCTTGAGCCGGAGCAGGTTCTCCTTGTGGATGCCGCCGATGGCCACAACGGGGATGTCCACGGCATCGCAGATGGCTTTCATCATGCCCTCGGGCAGAACGTCCACGTCCTCCTTGGTGTGGGTAGAGAAGGCTGCCCCCACGCCCAGACAGTCGGCACCGTGCCGGACGGCCTCCAGGGCCTCCTCCACGCTGTGGACGGATACGCCGATCATCATCTCATCGCCCACGCGCTGGCGCACCTGAGCAGCGGCCATATCCTCCTGCCCCACATGGATGCCCTCGGCGTGGCAGCGGATGGCAATGTCCACGTTATCGTTGATAAAAAAGGGCACGTTGTACTTTTTGCACAGGTCGTGGAGCTCAAACGCCTCCTTCAGGAAGGCTTCCTCGTCCAGCTCCTTTTCCCGCAGCTGAACGCAGGTCACGCCGCCCTTCAGGGCGCTCTCCACCTGCTGATAGAGGGTCTGACGGCCCACCCAGGCACGGTCGGTAACGGCATAGAGCCGCATATATTCTTCAGCGCACTTCATACTTGGCACCCTCTTCCAGCTGAGCCGGAGTCATATTGTAAATGGCATCAATGATGTAATTGCGGTAGGTAGCGTTGCCGTCCAGCGGGGTCAGCCGTGCATGGGCGATCTCGCCCGCAAGGCCCATGGCGCAGACGGCGGCAGCTGCAGCCTCCAGCGGCTGACCGGGGTTGGCAGTGAGAAAGGCCGCCGTCAGGGCAGAGAGCTGGCAGCCCGTGCCGGTGATGGCACTCATCATCGGGTGGCCGTTGCGGATGCAGTAGGCTTTTGCCCCATCGGCCACGATGTCAATGGCACCGGTGATAGCCACAACGGCACCGGTCTTTGCGGCAAAAGCCTTGGCAAAGGCCACCGCGCCGTCCAGATTTTCCTCGGTGACCCTGTCGGCCACATCGGCATCCACGCCCTTGGTGGTGCCCGCGCCGGAAGCCAGCGTCTTTACCTCGGAGATATTGCCCCGGATGACCGTGAACCGCACCTCGTCCAGCAGGCGGTAGGCCGTCTCGGTGCGCAGGGCGGAAGCGCCTGCGCCCACAGGGTCCAGCACCACGGGGTGGCCCAGTGCATTGGCCTTTTTGCCTGCCTTGAGCATGGATTCAATGGTGCGGCTGTTCAGGGTGCCAATGTTGATGTTCAGCCCGCCGCAGATGGTGGTGATATCCTCCACCTCGGCGGCATCGTCGGCCATAATGGGCGAAGCACCGCAGGCCAGCACCATGTTGGCGCAGTCGTTCACGGTGACGTAGTTGGTAATATTATGAACGAGGGGGCTTTTGGCGCGGACATTGGCAAACTGCTCTGCAAACATGACGCACCCCCGTCAGGAAAGGCTGCTCTGCATGGAGCGCAGGGCACCGGAGTGCTGCAGGCTGTACACCAGCACGCCCGCAATGACCGCACCCACAGCGGTGGAGATGAGGAAGGGCACGATGTAGGCGTAGAACGCGATATCACCGGCGCTCTTGCCCATCAGGCAGATGGCCACCGGGTAAGCGCACAGGCCGCCCAGAATGCTGGTGCCGAACACCTCGCCCACCAGGGTGGCGATCAGGTTTTTGGTCTTTGCGTAGACCAGGCCGCAGAGCAGGGCACCAAACATGCTGCCCGGGAAGGCCATCAGGCTGCCCAGACCCAGGATATTGCGGAGCAGCGAAGCCACAAAGGCCACGCCCACGCCCCACCAGGGGCCCAGCAGCACGGCGCAGAGCACATTGACCATGTGCTGCACAGGGGCGCACTTGCTGCCGAACATCGGGAAGCTGAACACACTGCCCACCACGCACAGGGCGCAGAACATTCCAGCGAGAGCCAGCTTTTTCACAGAGAATTTTTTCATTGGAAACTCCTCTTTCTCAAAAAGCGGTCGAGGCTTGCTGGCCTCCTCTCACGCCGGAACACGGCTTCCCATCGCAGTCATTTCAAGGCTCAGGGCGCTCCCCCTCAGCCCGGAGCCGCCCGTTGCGGCGGCTTGCGGCAACAAAAAACAGGAGACACCACAGCGGTGCCTCCTGCAAAAAATCATTTTCCTATGACTTCCTACGGCGGCATTATCCGCATCAGGTCAAGGGTCGAAGTTTGGTTACTTCCTCTCAGCCCGCCTCACGAGCTCCCCTGTGTTTTGTTTTTCGTAGGGTATTGTACACCCGCCGGGGCAAAAAAGCAAGAACAAGTTTTTCTTTCGCCTTTTTGCCGCCTTTTTGCCAAATCGCTTTTACAATTTCCCGGATTATGTTATACTTGTCCCAAATTTCGCAGCGCCCGGGGGGAGCCACTCCCCGCTTTGGGGCACTGCCCGGCACAAAAGGAGATTGAAGTTATGGGTCTCATCAAAGCAGCCATGGGCGCGGCATCCGGCGTGATGGGCGACCAGTGGAAGGAATATTTTTATTGTGACGCTCTGCCTGCGGAGGTGCTGGCTGTCAAGGGCCAGAAGCGGACCAACGGCCGCTCCGCCAACCGGCACGGCAGCGAAAACGTCATCTCGGACGGCTCTGTGATCGCCGTAGCCGACGGCCAGTGCGTGCTGATCGTGGAGCAGGGCAAGGTGGTGGACCTCTGCGCTGAGCCCGGCGAGTACACCTACAGCACCGGCACCCAGCCCTCCCTGCTCAGCGGCGGGCTGAAGAACATCGACAGCGTGTTTGCCGAGCTGGGCAAGCGGTTCAGCTTTGGCGGGCAGGCCGGTTCCGACCAGCGCATCTACTATATCAATACCCGGGAGCTCACCGGCAACAAGTACGGCACCCCCAACCCGGTGCCTTTCCGGGTGGTGGACCAGCGCGCCGGTATCGATATCGACATCGGCATCCGGTGCTTCGGCGAATACAGTTACCGGGTGGTCAACCCCATCCTGTTTTACACCAATGTCTGCGGAAATGTGGAAAACGAGTACACCCGTGACGCGCTGGAAGGCCAGATGCGCACCGAGATGATGACCGCATTGCAGCCCGCCTTTGCCCGCATCAGCGAGATGGGCATCCGCTACTCGGCTCTGCCCGGCCATACCACTGAGCTGGCCGAGGCCCTGAATCAGGAGCTGAGCGCCAAGTGGAGCAGGCTGCGCGGCATCGAGATCGTCTCTCTGGGCGTTTCCGGTGTCAAGGCCAGCGAAGAGGACGAGCAGATGATCAAGGAGCTGCAGCGCAGTGCGGCCTTTATGGACCCCACCCGCGCCGCCGCGCACCTGGTGGGCGCACAGGCCTCCGCCATGCAGGCTGCCGCCTCCAACACCGCCGCCGGCCCCGCCATGGCCTTTATGGGGATGAACCAGGCCGCTGCAGCGGGCGGTGTCAACGCCCGGGATCTCTACCAGATGGGCGGCCAGCAGACCGCCGCGCAGCCTCAGGCCGCACCGGCCGCTGGCTGGACCTGCAGCTGCGGCCACACCGGAAACACGGGCAAGTTCTGTGCCGAATGCGGCAAGCCACGACCCGAGGCCCCGGCTGTCTGGGTGTGCAGCTGCGGTGCAAAGAACAGCGGCAAATTCTGCTCGGAGTGCGGCAGACCCCGGCCCGCCGCCAAGTGCGCCAACTGCGGCTTTGTGCCTGCCGACCCGGCCAACCCGCCCAAGTTCTGCCCCGAATGCGGCAAGCCTTTCGGAGCCTGAAAGGGGAGCTGAGATATGGCAGAAAACACCACGAATTACCAATGCCCGGCCTGTACCGGCCCGCTGCGGTTCGACAGCGCCAGCGGAAAGCTCTGCTGTGATTACTGCGGCTCTACTTATGATGTAGCACAGGTCGAGGCTCTTTACGGCGAGAAGCAGGCTCAGGCCGATAAGGCCGCCGAAGCCGCCGAAAAGGCCGCTTCCA
>OLXA01000481.1_pt1 | contig 20420 bp, 17 predicted proteins | sample 1644551 | NCBI WGS metagenome assembly OLXA01 (sample SAMEA103958150, study PRJEB25191) | human gut metagenome | biome: human-associated habitat [ENVO:00009003]; feature: intestine environment [ENVO:2100002]; material: feces | place: Germany | collected 2013/2015 | reverse complement strand
AGAGAAAATCATTCTTAAAAAAGATTCTGTCGCAAATTCTGTTTTTTTAGAATCTAAATTCAGACATTCTTGCTCAATTGTTTTAGATTCATATTCAAAATATGAATGGATCTGACTAGACCAGATACTAGCTATGGATTTTGGAAAATATAAAGTCATTAGATAAAAATAAAAAATAAATCTTCGGTCTGGAGATAACGAGTCTGTTGTCATCTTTTTCCTATTGATTTCATTAATCGAAGAGAATAATAATGGAGCGATCGCATCTTCTATTAAAAATTGTCCGTAACTATTTTTATCCTTACCGATTAAATAAGTATCCTTGTCTATTCTCTTATAGAAAATACTAGCTTCGTTTAAAGTGATATTTTCGTTTTCCATAATAGTATTAATTTAAGCAATTACAATAAAAAGCAGCACCCGTTTTTCCCGAATGCTGCCTCAAATATATGAAATTTTGTTAAGCTATACTCCTAATATGTTCACAAAGTTCTTTCAATTGTGCCGGATTCATTTTATCTAGCCTTTCTATGATATCAGACTTATATTGGTGAGTATTCCATTTCTCCATTTGCATCTTCTGTGTTTCGTCTGCTACCTCTATATACGGTTTCATACTTTCATAATCTGCGTGTCCGGTACAACTCATTACTACTGTCGGAGATATCCCTAAAGCTAAGGAACAGCAAACGAAAGTTCTACGTCCATCGTGACAGCTTATCGTTTCATAAAACTTATGGATTTCTTCATGCCGTTGCGTACCTATAAAGTAGGTTTCAACTATCTCTCTATCTAAACCAGCCAACTCGGCAGCTTCTTTCAGGTAATCATTAAGTTTCTGATTCGAAGCAACAGGGAATATTGTACCGTTCTTGGAGTGATACCATGAATATTTATCTATAATCTTTTGAGCATCTTCTATTATAGGAACAGTAATTCTATCATTCGTTTTTTGAGTATACATCTCAATATTCCCATTTGAAATATGCGCTCTCTTTAATGCGCTTAAATCAGAATAACGCAAAGATGTAAACGCCATAAAACAAAACATATCTCTAGCTCTATCTAAATACTCTTTACTTTTAGGAAATTGGAAAGATGCAAAATGGAGTAATTCTTTATATTTCAAAAAAGTCACTTCCTTTTTAGTCACAGTTAAGTTTACTTTATAGCTGAGTACTCCTTGCTCTACCGGATAACCATTAGCATCAATCCATCTAAGAAAAGACTTTAATATTCTGAATTGTTTTACAGTGGTGCGGTTACGATATCCATTTTTTACATACCATTTTTTAAGTTCTGTCATCTTATTCTTATCAAGTGTCGCTAGAGATATGTTGGGATCACAGCTGTTTAAATGATTCCATGCTTGAACATATTTATGATGTACAGATTCACTCCAGCTTCTTTCTGTGGAGCAAACTTCTAAAAAGTCATTGAAAATTTCACGAAAAGACTTTTCCCGCTCTATTGGATTATCTGGTACTACCTCTTCTTTTATTCGTCCCAGCTTCTCATTAACCAGTTCCTTCAATTCCCCTTTGGTTGGCAACTGAGAATTTAAGCTGTATTCTGTAAAAGACTCCTCGATGCACTCTAGAAATTGAGAAATACGATTGTTAATATCTCTAGCTACCACCGTCTTTCCACCAACTTTATGAGTAGTATTATACCTAGCTCTTTGGTTCTCTTTATCCCATTTGTCTGGATCGGCATTACAACCAACAGAAAAACCAACTTCGTCCTTCCGATTATTCCATCTAACACGAATAACTACTTGCCCCTTATTATTGAGGAATGCTCTACAACTGTGATTAATTTCTATCATACGTCTTACTGTTTTGAGGTTTATTTTCAGCGAAGATAGAAATAAAAATCGTGGGGAATACAGGGTAATTCTTATTCCCCCCTTTTTTGAGCATACAAGATTTTATGTGCTATAAAAAGATATGGTTAATCACATACAGTGCTTATATACAGCAATATACACAATCACATCAAAGCTGTTATGATCAAAGCAACAATACCTCCAGCTCCACAATAAATGCTGATTTTAAGTAATTTATGAGATTTGCACCCCGCTTTACATCCTAATAATGTAAAGCGGGGTGCTTTTGTTTTATTTAATATTTCTATTTTCTGTGATATTTATCTGTTCGTCAATGCTCGGGTCGAATCGGTCGTTGTATAGGTGGCAGACGGCTTAAATGTCAAGACTGTCAAAACGGGACTGATCGGATTACTTTTCGTCTTTCTTGTTATCGAGTAGCTGTGATAATTCTTCCTCCACTTCCTCGATACTTGGCAAGGCGGATTTCAGATTTTCGGGAATGGCTTTGCTTAGTTGGTAGTCGCTTACTCCTATGGGCTGTGCATAGCCCGTCAAGGCATATTGTGCTACTACTTCATCCTTGCCTTTGCAGAGCAACAATCCTATTGTCTTGTTGTCGTTTTCACCTCTCAACTGGTCGTCTACGATGTTAATGTAGAAATTCAATTGCCCTGCATATTCTGGCTTGAATGGAGTAGCCTTTAATTCTACGACTATATAGGCGTGAAGTTTTATGGAGTATAGGATAAGGTCTGCATAAAAATCGCTGTCCCCGACTTGGAAATGTTTCTGTTTGGCTACAAAGGCGAAGCCGTTCCCCATTTCCAATAGATACCTTGTGACGTGTTCTACAAGCTGTTTTTCAATATCCCTTTCATCTGCCAGTTCTTTTGTACCTGCTACATCGAATATATACGGGTCTTTCAGCAAATAGTTGGCTAAGTCACTTTGAGGGGTGGGCAAGGTCTTTGTGAAATTGTTGACTTTCTGTGTTTCTATCTGCCGTTTGAACAGATTAGTCTCAATCTGTATCTTTAATACGTTGCTGCTCCATCCGTTTTCAACGGACTGTTTCATGTACCAATATTTGTTTCCTAAGGGTAATGAGCTATCCAATAGTATCACATGACTGGTCCAGTTTATTTTTGAAATGGGGGAACAAACAAAATCCTTTTCAATATCATCAATGGATGTTTGCAGCATTGCGGAGATTGTCTTGTCTATCTTTTGAATTTGCGCAAGAGGCTCTTGCGTAAATTCTTTTGATTGAAATATATTTGTCTGAAATTGCGCAAGAGGTTCTTGCGTAATTGGTAAACAGTTCAGTTCATCAGTCAAGGATAGCATATTGGGGATTGTTGGCGTTCTCAACACCTTGTCACAAGAAAGCATTCTTTGTAATATCTCTAGTGGGTATGTTCGGGCAAACTGACACATATAGGTAAGGCTTCTCGCTGAATATCCTTTCTTTTCGGGATAGTGCATCTTGATAGCCTTTGAAATCTGACTTATGGCTTTTGGATAGCCTCTTTTTATTATGGAGTCATAAATGAAGCACTCCCACTTCGCGAACCATTTATTTTTATATCCGTATCAGGCAATAATCTTTTAATACGCTCTATTTCCTCTTTAGTAATCTTTCCATATAAACTCAACGATCCGATTTTTATTTTTGATATTTCGTCCGGTATATCAATTGTATCGATAAATTGGATATCCAACCTTTTTATTTCTTTGAGCTCCAACAGTACAGCCGGAAATTCTTTTACTCTGATATTGATGCCGCTTCCCCAGCCATCCTTTTGAGCATCAGCACTTAATTTACTTTTTAATCCCTCCTTATTAACGTCTTTCTTCCTGACCATCCAACCAATTTGCGGTCGCAGAGCAAAAGTCTTGCTGTTTTGTTCTAACCCGATGAAACCTGCCCAAAATTCTAATGGAGTTTCTTTGACAGCGTCGCCATATACTTCCTGATACTTTACGTCTACCTTCACTATCTCATCAGGGAGACAATTCCTGCCTTCCAGCTGTTTCAGATTATTTCTTTTCCCTTCCTTATCGTAAGGGAAAAACTTCACGATCCATCCATCAATAATGTTTGGGGCTCCGTATCGTTTCTGTGAATGATATTTAAACATGTTGCGCCAAAAGTCCTTATTAACTTCTCCTTTGGATGCTTTGACAAATTCTTCCAAAAGAGGTTCCAATTCTGAAATCCACCAATCGAGTTTGTATTCTTTCAAGCCTCTGGCTTTGTGCAGTAGTTTTTCCCAGTCCTCTGGTGTTCCTTCGAGAGTTATTTCAGGTATTCCACAGACAATGCGTATGATTATAAACTCAAAGTAAGGTTTTACAGCTTCCATGATTGTTATTTCGGAAGCAACTTTCTCTAAAGAGGTAGTCGTTGAAAAATTGCAGGTGAGCAGCGCGGTCAGATGATTACCGGCGTATTGGGATATTTGTTCTGTAAATTGCGGAAAGATTTTCTCCCACGAAAGAGTAGGGTCCTCCAATTTTTTGTCTTCTCTGACAATTAAGGATAGTTTGCCGGAGAAATCAACAAGCTCATTTCTCATAGATTCCTGATTGGCATTGATATGGCGTGCAAATCCCTGGCTGATTAATAGCCAAATCATGTCCGGGGACAATACGAATGGCCTGTGATCCGCATAAGCCTGATACATACCATTGAAAAAAGAATTAGGGCCAAAAGAAACGAGACTGTCGGGAGATTCGCTCTTTGCAATGATATGATAAGGAACCTTGATATTCTTCTCTTTTATCTCATAAGGCTCTATGTCCATATCTGATAATATAAGACTTTCGTAAATTTCATTCGGGGAGTCTAGATGAAGTAATTCTTCAGGCTTTGAAAGCTTTTCGACCTTAAAAGTGATTCCATTTTGAGCGAATGTGGAAACACTGCAAAATATGAATAAGCAAAATAATGTGTTTTTCATAATCTTAAAGAGTTGTATGGTGGCACAAACTTATTAACTACCTCTATATTTTGAATAGACGATATGCAAATATAATATAATAAGAACTGTCTTTGACAAGATATTGAATGTTTTTTTGACTTATATCTATAAAAATCATAAGCATATTATTTCTTGAACCGATAAGCAGGATTTATTCAGGAATTTATAGTAAGTTTGCTCTGCTAATCCTAAACAATGACGCAGAGAAAGATTATACATATCGACATGGATGCCTTCTATGCCTCTGTAGAGCAGCGTGATAATCCAGAACTTCGTGGCAAGCCTTTAGCGGTAGGTCATGCAGAAGAGAGGGGAGTCGTGGCTGCTGCTAGCTATGAAGCCCGGCGTTACGGTGTCCGTTCCGCTATGGCTTCGCAAAAGGCGAAACGTCTTTGTCCCCAACTCATTTTTGTACCTGGCAGGATGGATGTTTATAAATCCGTTTCCCGTCAGATACATGAGATTTTCCACGAATATACGGATATCATCGAACCTCTGTCTCTGGATGAAGCTTTTCTGGATGTCACTGAAAATAAGAAAGATATTTCCCTGGCTGTGGATATAGCAAAGGAAATAAAGCAGAAGATTCGGGAGCAGCTCAACCTTGTTGCGTCTGCCGGAGTTTCTTATAATAAGTTTCTGGCTAAAATAGCTTCGGACTATCGTAAACCGGACGGCTTATGTACCATTCATCCGGAACAAGCCCTTGATTTTATAGCCCGTCTTCCTATCGAGTCTTTTTGGGGAGTGGGTCCGGTGACTGCAAAGAAGATGCATCTACTTGGCATCCACAATGGACTTCAACTACGGAAATGCTCTCTTGAAATGCTGACAGCCCATTTCGGGAAAGCCGGCGCACTGTATTATGAGTGCTCACGAGGAATTGACGAACGCCCTGTCGAAGCAATTCGTATCCGTAAATCCATTGGCTGCGAACGTACATTGGAACGTGATATTTCAGCCCGTTCATCGGTCATTATCGAACTATACCATGTAGCAGTAGAGCTGATTGAACGTCTTCAGCGAAAAGACTTCAAAGGCAACACGCTTACCCTGAAAATCAAGTTTCATGATTTTAGCCAGATAACCCGAAGCCTTACTCAATCGCAGGAACTCACCACCTTAGACCGGGTACTCCCACTTGCAAAAGAATTGCTTAAAAGCGTCGAATTTGAGCAACATCCAATCCGGCTCATCGGTCTTTCCGTCTCCAATCCAAAAGAGGAAGCCGATGAACAACACGGTGTCTGGGAACAGTTGAGTTTTGAATTTAGCGATTGGGATTGAAGGCGAAGAGGAAGAAATAGAGGAATGAAGAGTAAAGAATAGGGGATGAAAAAGAAGAGAATCAAAGAATGAAAAAAGAAAGAGGATAGAATATCCAAACAGATACTTTGTCTGAAGTAAAACAGATACTCTATTTGAAATAAAATAGAGCCTTTATTTGCCCTAAACAGAGCCTCTGTTTGGAATAAATAGAACCTCTATTTTCTCCAAAGGAAGCCTCTGTTTTCTAAAACTGTATCTTTGTTTTTCCGAAATGAAAACCCGGTTTCCGTGTGACTTAATTTGTTTTTATAGTGACTTAAATTGTTTCTACAATGACCTAATTTGTTTTTATAATGACTTAAAAGCCTAAAATATAGCAATTAAGAGTACTATTTTTGAACTATGTACTTTTTTGTCATCAGGTTCGTATGATTTACTCACCTCATTTTTTATCAGATACGTTATCTTTGCAATACTTAAATGAATGAAAATACCATGAATCGAATGAAACATTTATTTTGTGTTCTTTTACTAGCAGCTTTAGGAAGTTTTTCTTTCAAGGCAAACGCTTACACCGAACGCAATATGCTGCAAAAAGCGGTAGACAAAACTACGTTGAAAAACGTGTTGGTAATGAAACAAGCATGGGTGCCTTATCCTGCTTATACAGATCGCGCCGCCTGGGATTCTTTGATGGGCCCCAATAAGCAACGCCTCATCGAAGCCGGCGAAAAACTCCTCGACTATAAATGGCAACTGATACCTGCCACCGCTTATCTGGAATACGAACGCAGCGGTAACCGTAAAATAATGGAAGTCCCTTATGACGCCAACCGCCAGGCACTTAACGCCTTGATGCTCGCCGAACTGGCCGAAGGAAAAGGGCGTTTTATCGACCAATTACTGAACGGAGCATATATGAGCTGCGAAATGAATTCATGGGTTCTATCCGCACACTTGCCCCGTCAGAGCAGCAAACGTTCACTTCCCGACTTCCGCGAACAGATTATCGACCTCGGTTCAGGCGGATACGGAGCTTTAATGGCTTGGGTACACTATTTCTTCCGCAAACCATTCGACAAAATCAATCCTGTGGTATCCTTGCAAATGCGTAAAGCAATCAAAGAACGTATTCTCGATCCGTATATGAACGACGACGAAATGTGGTGGATGGCTTTTAACTGGAAACCGGGAGAAATCATCAACAACTGGAATCCCTGGTGTAACTCCAATGCCCTGCAATGTTTTTTACTGATGGAGAACAATAAGGATAAGTTGGCGAAAGCTGTTTATCGCTCCATGCAGTCAGTCGATAAGTTTATCAACTTCGTGAAATCCGATGGTGCCTGTGAGGAGGGAACCTCTTACTGGGGACATGCCGCCGGAAAGCTCTATGACTATTTGCAGATACTCTCTGATGGCACAGGCGGTAAACTGTCTCTGTTCAATGAACCGATGATTCGCCGGATGGGAGAATATATGTCCCGCTCATACGTAGGCAATGGCTGGGTGGTGAATTTTGCTGATGCATCGGCACAAGGCGGGGGCGATCCTTTGTTAATCTATCGCTTCGGTAAAGCTGTAAACAGCGATGAAATGATGCACTTTGCCGCATACCTGTTGAATGGAAGAAAACCGTATGCTACCATGGGCAACGATGCTTTTCGTTCGCTTCAATCTCTACTTTGCTGTAATGAGCTGGCAAAAGCAACTCCGAAACATGATATGCCGGATGTAACCTGGTATCCCGAAACGGAATTCTGTTATATGAAGAATAAGAACGGTATGTTTGTTGCCGCTAAAGGCGGATTTAATAACGAAAGCCATAACCACAACGATGTAGGAACCTTTTCTTTATATGTAAATACAATTCCTGTGATAATTGATGCCGGTGTAGGTACATATACCAAACAGACGTTCGGCAAGGACCGCTATACCATCTGGACCATGCAGAGCAACTATCATAACTTGCCGATGATTAACGGAGTACCGCAGAAATTCGGGCAGGAGTATAAAGCTACCAATACCGTTTGCAATGAGAAGAAACGGATGTTCTCTACGGATATAGCTACTGCTTATCCGGCAGAAGCGAAAGTGAAAAGCTGGGTTCGCTCTTATGCTCTTGATGATAAAAAACTTATTATTGGTGATATTTATACGTTGGATGAGGCTATTGCTCCTAATCAAATGAACTTTTTAACTTGGGGCAATGTGACTTTCCCGTCAGCCGGAAAAATCCGCATCGAAGTAAAGGGACAAAAGGTAGAAATGAACTATCCGTCGCAGTTTAAAGCCGAACTGGAAACAATCAAACTGGATGATCCGCGCCTGTCTAACGTATGGGGCAAAGAGATTTACCGCATCACACTAAAGACTGAAGAAAAGAAAGTGACTGGTAAATATGGATTTGTTATTCAACAAGTGAAGTAGGATGAAATAGATTTTTAAAGCTAGAAAAAATAAAGTATAAACAATTAAATCACAGTAAGATGAAAAAAGTATTATTTGCCGGGCTTTTGGTCCTTGCAGGAGTAAGCGTAAGTCCGCAGAACCTGATAAAAAACGAAAAATTCGCCACTGAAGTAAAGACTAAAGTGACTAATGCCAATAAAGCTACCGCAGGAGAGTGGTTTATCATGAATAATGAAGCTGACGGCGTAACTACTATTGCCTGGGAAGAAACAGGAGATGCCAAATATCCGAATGCAATGAAATTGGATAACTCCGGTGCCGAAAAGAATCTCTCTTGGTATAAGGCTTTCCTGGGACAACGTATTACCGATGGTTTGGACAAAGGTATCTATGTTCTTACTTTCTATGCAAAGGCTAAAGAAGCAGGAACTCCGGTCAGTGTATACATCAAACAGACCAATGAGGAAAAGAATGATAATGGTAAGTACAATACTACTTTCTTCATGCGTAGAGACTATGACGCAGATGCTCAACCAAATGCTTCGGGCGCACAGTACAATTTTAAAATTAAAGATGCCGGTAAATGGACTAAAGTAGTGGTTTATTATGATATGGGGCAAGTGGTAAATGCTATTAGCAGCAAGAAAGCAAATGCTAACTTGGAAGTGTCTGATACAGACGATGATGCTGCTATTCTGAAAGATTGTTATGTGGCTATTCTTTCCCAGAACAAAGGCGGCGTTGTAGAAATCAGCGACGTGACATTGAAAAAGAAATAAAGAGCAAAGAATTTAATATAGTAGGTTAACAAAAAAATAGGGCAGTGAAGTAGTGATACTTCGTTGCCCTATTTTTTTTGTTATATGAATATAATGGAGAGTTCCGAATAAATAAATGTATGAAACAGTCAATCTCCCTTCGGGGCTGATTTCATGCGATTTATTGAATTCCGAGTTTCTTCTTCAGTTCCTTAGGCAGAGAATCTTTGTGTACCATCACACAGATTGTTTTAGCACGTACATAGCTTTCAGACATATTCAGATAACCTCCGGATTTGTTGCTTTCCGCTCCCCAGGAATTCTTGGTGATATAATATTTAGTACCATTCTGATCTTTTACAATGCCGGTGATGTGCATCAAGTGGTCGTCAGTTGTCACAAACTTCTCGTAACCATCCTGACGGATTTCCGGTGTTACGTTGATTTCCGGATAAGGATGTTCAAACTTGAATACTTCGTCCATTCGTTCGTATTTAGGCATTTTCTCAAAACGGGCACGGTCGGTAGTCGAGTAATCTTTCACATCCTCCACTTGCGGGTTGATGGCGATTCCGTTCTTGAAAGAGAAACCCTGTTCGCTTACGTCACCGTCCCAACATACGGTATATCCTTTGTTCAGTGCATAGTCGATAGCCCCGATCAGTTCGTCCAACGGAAGATTATACATTGGCTGGTTTTCCCAGTTGTCGGGAACTTCAGGTGAGAATGTCTCATAAGATGGCTTGTGAGTGAAACTAGTCAACTCAACGTAATCATCCATATTCAATCCCAGACTTTCAGTGAAAGATTGAGGAGTATATTCTTTTCCTTTATAAGTGAATTTTTCGGGAAGCTTGCCCAGATAAATATCGAACAGATTATTAATAAGCGCATCAAATTGCGGAGTACGCTTTTTAGATTCAATATTTGCGTCTACCAATGCTTTGAGGTAGCGTGACAATGCTCCGTGATTGTGGTCTTTGTTATCGCCCAGCAATCCGGTGTACACTTCTTCCGGAACAATTCCCGCTTTCTTATAAGCGTTTTTGAAAGTGTGTGCCAAACTTCCTTCACCGATACTTCCTTTACCACGACGGAGATAATTGTCCTCCATCTGATTCATGTACTTTTGGCGGACGATAAACATTTCCGAGAGATCATATTCTCCTTTTCCCATTCGGAGCAGTTCCGACTCCATGAAAGAAGCGGTGGCAAAGCACCAACAGGTTCCTGTGGAACCCTGATCTTTAACAGGCGTTGCTTGGTGGGACACAACGGTTGTGAACTCATAACCGGGTGTTTGTGCAAAAGAGGTTACGACCAATAAGAGGAGCGCAACCGACATAAATAGCTTTTTCATAATGTGTTTTATTATCTTTCTTCTGCAAATGTATAAAAAAAGCGAAGATACTCGAAAGTTCCTCGCTCTATTTATTATAATTAGTGTGTTTATTTACATGGCAACCTGCTGTGACAGCAGTTTTTGAAGTTTACCGTTTAATGTTTGGCACATGGCACCATTTCCCATTGCTTGATAGCGTTTAATACGGTACTGTAACATCATAATTTTTTCATTTGCATTCTTTTTCATAATTTGTTTCCTCTTTTTTTGCCCTCCACGTTTTGAAGAGCGGTTTTACATCTTGTTTTCTCTAATAACACTGCAAAGATACAAATTGTTTTCGAATTATATGCTGTAAAACATAAAAATCTTCTTTTTCTTTTGAATTTTCTTTTTATAAGGGTTCGAACACGGTCTATATTACAAACCTGTTACAAAATTCCCGGATTTTCCCATCAATGACAATATTATTCTTATCTATCACATTTTTATGTACTTATCTAGGTATTCAGAAAATATTCTTTTATTTTTGTCAGTCAGCAACCTTATTAATAGAATAAACCAAACACTTATATGAAAACATTCACCCATCTTTTGTGCGTCCTGATTTTGTCGATTGTACTGTTTGCTTGTAACAATGCTCACTTCCTCAAAGAAGAATCCTACCGGAATCAAGTAGCTCAAGACTTTGAGCAGAAAAAACAGGCACTTCCTCATGGAGATTTATTTGCGATCTTTGCCGATTCTATTTTGTCAGTCTACGAGCGCGAAGCATTGATGTTTCTCTACGCTTATATGCCGATAGGGGATGTGACGGATTATCCGGGAGATTATTACTTGGAGAATGTCCGGCTGTCGAAGCAGACACGTGACGAGATGCCTTGGGGCAAAGAGATTCCCGATGAAGTGTTCCGTCATTTTGTTCTGCCGATCCGAGTGAATAACGAGAATCTGGATGATTCCCGTCGTGTGTTTTATGATGAACTAAAAGACAGGGTGAAGGGACTGCCGATGAAAGACGCGATATTGGAGGTGAATCATTGGTGTCATGAGAAAGTAGTCTATCGTCCGAGTGACGCGCGTACCAGCTCACCATTGGCATCCGTCAAAACAGCGTATGGGCGTTGTGGCGAAGAGTCTACATTTACGGTGGCTGCGCTCCGGGCAGTCGGTATTCCGGCACGGCAAGTGTATACGCCCCGCTGGGCGCATACGGATGACAATCATGCTTGGGTGGAAGCATGGGCGGATGGGCATTGGTACTTCTTCGGCGCTTGTGAACCGGAACCGGTTTTGAACCTGGGATGGTTTAATTCCCCTGCCAGTCGGGGAATGTTGATGCATACCAAGGTTTTCGGACGTTACAACGGTCCGGAAGAGATTATGCTTGAAACACCGAATTATACGGAAATCAATGTGATTGATAATTATGCCCCTACTGCCAAAGCTATCGTAACGGTGACGGATGCCGACGGTCAACCGGTAGCAGATGCCAAAGTCGAATTTAAGATATACAATTATGCGGAGTTTTATACAGTAGCCACGAAATATACAGATGCAGAGGGGAAAGCCAGCCTGACTGCCGGTAAAGGAGATATGTTGGTTTGGGCATCCCGCAACGGACAATTTGGTTATGCCAAAATCTCATTTGGAAAAGATGATGCATTGCAACTCTCTTTAAATAGGAAAGAAGGTGAAGTCTATTCCTTGCCAATGGATCTTGTACCTTCGGTGGAAGGAGCGAATATTCCCGAAGTCACTCCCGAACAACGGGCGGAAAATGATCGGCGGATGGTGCAGGAAGATTCAATCCGCAATGCGTATGTAGCAACAATGATGACGGAAAAACAGGCCAAAGAGTGGATAGATAAACTATATGGAAATACCTTACAACCGGAAAAGAAAGAAAAATTAGTAAACTTCCTGGTTGCTTCGCGAGGAAACCACCAAACCTTGAAAGACTTCCTTTCGCCTATCCGAAAAGAGAAAGACGCTGTTTCATGGGAAGAAATACGGGCTATATGGATATTAGAGAGTCTTTCGGCTAAAGATCTCCGCGATGTAACTCTGGATGTATTGAATGATCATCTGCTGACTAATATCTCGGATTGGGAGAAGATAGAGACTGATTTATTTAAAAGAATGTACCTCAATCCTCCTCGTATAGCCAATGAGATGTTGACTCCTTATAAGAAGGTACTTCGTGAAGCCATTGAAAAAACAGTGTACCAGTCTGTGCCCGATAGCATGAAACGTGATCCCAAAGTATTAATAGAATGGTGCAGAAAAGAGATTAAAATCAATAATGAACTGAATTCTCAACAGATTCCTATTTCTCCGATGGGAGTATGGAAAGCACGGGTGGCTGATGAAAAGTCGCGTGACATATTCTTTGTGGCAGCTTACCGGAGCATGGGATGGGCGTCCGCTGCCTGGATTGATGAAGTGACCGGAAAGGTGCAGATTCTAAATGAAGAATTTGCAAAGGAAGATGTCAACTTCGATACGGCAGAAGCTGCACAGTCTCGAAAGGGAGTATTGCAAGCTACTTATACTCCTATCCGCTCTGTGGAAGATCCTAAATATTATTCGCATTTCACTCTTTCCAAGTTTAAAAACGGCACATTCCAGTTGCTTAATTATGACGAAGGAGAGACGGATATGGGGGATGGAACTACCTGGCGTAATTTGTTAAAATATGGGAGAGAGCTTGATGAAGGCTATTATATGATGGTGACCGGAACTCGGTTGGCAAGTGGCGCGGTGCTTTCCAACAGTACATTTTTTACTATAGAACCCGGTAAGACAACCACCGTTGACCTTGTGATGCGTGAAAGCAAAGATCAGGTGCAAGTGATCGGCAATTTTAATTCGGAAGCGACCTATCGTCCGGTTGACAACACTGAACAGCGGAGTATTCTGCAAACCTGTGGACGTGGTTATTTTGTAGTAGCTGTGCTTGGAGTAGGGCAGGAACCTACCAATCATGCGCTAAGAGATATAGCCGCTTTGGGCAATGACTTCGAACAATGGGGGCGTAAGATGGTCTTTCTTTTTCCTTCGGAAGAACAATACAAGAAATTTAATGCCGACGAATTCAAAGGACTTCCGTCTACCATCACCTACGGTATTGATGTCGATGACAGCATCCGCAAAGAAATAGTGCAGGCTATGAATTTGAACAATTCTATTCTGCCGGTATTTATCATTGCAGATACATTTAATAGGGTAGTCTTTGTTTCTCAAGGATATACAATCGGTTTGGGTGAGCAATTGATGAAAGTTGTACATGGGTTATAGAAACGAGGAGGTATACAATAATCGTTAATTCTTGCCCTTAATGCGTTTTTTCGGAAAAGAATGATTACGTTTGCAGCAAATTATGACTAAGTACATTTTTTGCATATTAGCATGTGCATTTCTGGTATTGGGATTTAGTAATGTTTCCAATAAAGAATTGCAGGGATTTCAGAAAAAAACTGAAACCTCGTCTAATGACATGCGATATGAAGCAGTGTCATGCTGTTGCGTTTCTTCTGCCGGCTTCGACAAGCCAGGTAAAGATTCTCATTCGCAGTTTGTTGACGAGACATCCACTTGTAATGTTAGTGACTGCATTTTTGATAATATCTCTTTTCCGAGAAGCATTGTTCCTTTCAAGAACCTGAAGTTCAATACCAATACTGTCATTATACAGATATTGAGCTCTCTGAATGTTATGCTTCCGGAGAATCGTTTGGGGCATACCGGCCTTGATGTCAATTACACTAAATATTCGTGTAAGTATTACGTCTATACATTGGCGCATATTCTCATTTAGACTATATTCTTATCTTTGGGTAAGGTGAGGTACCTATTCAGATCCTCCATCTACCATCATTTCCTTTATTTATTATCTTAGTTTTATTCATGTTAACATGGAAAACAAAGAATGTATTTCCTATGACTTGGAACAAAGGACGGATATTGATGTGTCTGTCTTTAAGGATTAAAATATTGTGTTCCCGTTGTGAAACGGGAGTTACGTCGTATAAAAGCAAGGATATTTGAATAAGATTATACAACCTAATTTTTTATATTACTATGATTCATTTATTACTATCTACTCTTGCGATGATGGGGCTTACGTTCCTCATCGGTTTTTTTGTCGCTGCGGTCATTAAGTTGATTGCCTATGCGGCCGATTCATTTGATTTTTATAGTTCTCACCGTTTGGAGCTACTCCGTTTGCGACGCTGGCGTCAGCATCGGCAAAAGGTGGAGAGATTAGTCCGACAGATTCCCATTGCAGATGAAGATGCTTTGGGAGATTTCCGTGAAGATTACAGTAAGGGGATCGACAGAAACTTTACTGGTTATTCCGGCTATTATCATGGCGTGAGTCCGGGAGCTTCTGAAAATAATCTGATGAATTATTATTATTCACAGGATACCCGCGAATTCTTTCTTCGGGAAGAAGAGCAGGCACATGTCAATAAGAAGAACTCAAAGAAACTTACTAACAACAAACAATAAAAGAAAACTAATTTATGGAAAATATAGATTTTGCTACCTTGTTTCAAGGTATTGGTACAATGATGGCAAGCGGATGGGTGCTTGCTTCTGCAAGAGTTTTTTTAGTACTTCTCGGTTTGTTACTGATCTATTTAGGCTGGAAAGGTATACTCGAACCGATGGTAATGATTCCGATGGGACTGGGAATGGTAGCTATTAACTGTGGAACCCTCATTATGCCCGACGGTACACTGGGCAATCTCTTTCTCGATCCGATGCTTTCAGATACGGACCAATTAATGAATACTATGCAGATAGATTTCCTGCAACCTGTTTATACCCTGACGTTTAGTAACGGGCTGATAGCTTGTTTTGTCTTTATGGGTATCGGGACGCTTCTGGATGTCGGCTTCCTGCTTCAGAAACCATTTGCAAGTATATTCCTGGCTTTGTGCGCAGAGCTGGGCACTTTTCTGACAGTACCTATTGCTTCTGCTCTTGGTCTGACTCTGAAAGAAAGTGCATCTGTGGCTATGGTGGGTGGAGCCGATGGACCAATGGTGTTGTTTACTTCGTTGGCATTGGCAAAACATCTCTTTGTTCCTATTACGGTGGTTGCCTATCTTTATTTGGGCTTAACGTATGGAGGCTATCCTTACTTAGTAAAACTGTTGGTTCCCAAACGCTTCCGCGCTATTAAGATAGTGACAAAGAAAGCTCCGAAGAATTACGATGCTAAAGTGAAACTGGCTTTCTCTGCTGTTCTTTGTGCTATTCTCTGTTTCTTGTTCCCGGTAGCTTCTCCTTTGTTTTTCTCTTTGTTCCTGGGTGTTGCTGTTCGTGAGTCGGGTATGAAACATATCTATGATTTTGTGAGTGGTCCGTTGCTTTATGGCTCCACTTTTATGTTGGGCGTACTGCTCGGTGTACTTTGTGATGCACATCTGTTGCTCGATCCGAAGATCTTGAAACTACTAGTATTAGGTATTGTAGCATTATTACTTTCCGGTATCGGAGGAATAATCGGAGGATATATCATGTATATTATTAAACGGGGTAATTACAATCCGGTAATCGGTATTGCAGCTGTTAGCTGTGTACCCACTACCGCGAAGGTTGCACAAAAGATTGTAAGCAAAGATAATCCGGACTCATTTGTTCTGGGAGATGCTTTGGGAGCTAATATCTCGGGAGTGATTACTTCGGCTATTATTACAGGTATTTATATTACGATAATTCCATATTTATAAATAAAAGTATAGCAGTTTCTTGAGATACTGTTGGTAATGATGCAAAAAAGAAATGGTGAACAAAAGGCTTGAAGGCTGTATGTTCACCATTTCTGTCTTGTATTAGTACTATTATGAGACGATATCTCATCCCTTGCTGCCATATTTATCCATGTAAAGCGGCATCAATCGTTTCTTTTACTCTTCGTATGGAAGTTACGTTTCGTTCGTATTCGTTGATGTGTACCGTGCCTCCCATGGAGACGGCTTCATTTTTGAATATCATTTCGCTCTGAATACTTTCACGTGCCGAGAAATGAAACTCGTTGATTCCGGTTTCTGCGGCAATGCGTGCGATATTATTTTCATTTACTCCGCATCCGGCGAGTAATGTGATTTTTCCGGCAGCCTGTTTCTGTAACTCTTCTAAAAGGGGGATTCCCAGTTCAGCCGTAGATTGCTGGCCGGAAGTCAGAATACGGTTACATCCCAGTTTGATGATCTGTTCCAATGCTTTCTGCGGGTTATGGCATACATCAAATGCCCGGTGAAAAGTCACAGATAGCCCTTGAGCCGCTTCCATTAGTTTCTGCATTACTGGCAAGTCTACTTCACCCTCTGCTGTCAGACAACCGAATACCACTCCGTCTGCCCCTAATTTTCGTGCAATTTCAATATCTTTCAGCATTGTCCGGATTTCGATATCCGAATACAGAAAATCTCCTCCACGAGGCCGGATAATAACGTGCAGGCGGGTATGAGTCAGTACTTCCCTTGCGATGGCGATCTCACCATAGGAGGGCGTTGTTCCACCTTCCGGTATTCCGGCACACAGTTCCACACGGTCTGCACCACCTTTCTGTGCGGCCAGGCAACTTTCCACTGAATTGGTACAAATCTCAAATTGATATTTTCCCATAGTCGTGTATTAAAAAAGGGCGAATTTCTTCGCCCTTATATGAATTTTCTTTTGAATCGTTACGTTATTTAGCGAAACTTACCGCACGTGTTTCACGGATGACGGTAATCTTCACTTGTCCCGGATAAGTCATTTCATCCTGGATCTTCTTGGCGATTTCACCTGACAGGCTTTCTGTCTGCTTGTCGTCAATCTTATCTGCACCAACGATAACGCGGAGTTCGCGTCCTGCCTGGATAGCATACGTCTTTGTTACACCCGGATAAGCCATTGCTAACTGTTCGAGATCGTTCAGACGCTTGATATAAGCCTCTACGATTTCGCGGCGTGCCCCCGGACGTGCACCGGAGATGGCGTCACAAACCTGTACGATAGGAGCCAGGAGACTGGTCATTTCTGTTTCGTCATGGTGAGCACCGATAGCGTTGCAGATATCCGGTTTTTCTTTGAATTTCTCAGCCAACTTCATACCATAGAGTGCATGCGGCAATTCTGGTTCTTCATCGGGCACTTTACCGATATCATGCAGCAATCCGGCACGTTTTGCTTTCTTGGGGTTCAGACCCAGTTCCGATGCCATCACAGCACAAAGGTTGGCTGTTTCGCGGGCATGCTGCAACAGGTTCTGACCATAAGAAGAACGATATTTCATCTTACCGATAATACGGATCAGTTCAGGATGCAAACCATGGATACCGAGGTCAATCGTAGTACGTTTACCGGTTTCGATGATTTCTTCTTCCACTTGCTTGCGTACTTTAGATACAACTTCTTCGATACGTGCCGGGTGGATACGTCCGTCAGTCACCAACTGATGCAGTGCCAGGCGGGCTATTTCACGACGTACAGGGTCGAAAGCTGATAATACGATAGCTTCGGGCGTATCATCTACCACAATTTCCACACCTGTTGCGGCTTCAAGCGCACGGATATTGCGGCCTTCGCGACCGATAATACGTCCCTTGATTTCGTCTGATTCAATGTGGAATACGGTCACTGAATTTTCGATGGCAGTTTCCGTAGCTACACGCTGTATGGATTGTATTACGATACGTTTTGCTTCTTTGCTGGCAGTCAGCTTGGCATCATCCATGATGTCGTTGATGAAGGACTGTGCCTGCGTCTTGGCCTCTTCTTTCAAAGACTCGATCATACGTTCTTTGGCTTCGTCGGCCGAGAGTCCGGAAATGGTTTCCAGTTTTTCGATTTCCTGCTGTTGCAGTTTATCCAGTTCGTCTTTCTTCTTGTCGATAATAACCAGCTGGGCTTCCAGGTTTTCTTTCACCGCTTCAGCTTCTGATTTCTTACGCTGTATCTCTTCTTGGCGTTGGTTCAGCACCAACTCACGTTGTTTCAACTTGTTCTCCGCTTGCTGAATTTTCTGGTTACGGATCGCTACTTCTTTCTCCAAGTCTGCTTTTTTGTTCAGGAACTTCTCCTTTACTTCGAGCAACTTATTCTTTTTAATCACTTCCGCTTCAGCCTCGGCTTCTTTCAGAATGTTGTCATATTTGGACTTCAAACCATGTTTGAAGAACATGTACGACAGAAATCCACCGATAATGAAACAGGCAATGGATACTAGTATTGTTACTGTCATTTCAATTTGTTTTAAGTATATAAATAAAAAACGCACTGCAGGAAAGCCACCCTCATTCTTTTTAAGAGGGACACTTTCACACAGTGCGTGGATTTTCTAATTCTTTTGCTGGCTCTGGTGTTCTAAGGAAAGGCTTCCGGACGTTTACAGTCCTTTGAAGTATGTTTCCAACACCTCTGTCAGTTCTTCTATCTTGTCGGCATACGGACGAGTGTCGTTTCGGTTTTTCATTTTCAGGTTCTCCAAAGCAAATTGATAGGCCACCATGGCTATAATTTTTTCGGGAGTCACATTCTGGTAATGTTCTCGATACGCATTGAGCCGTATATCCACCTGTTTGGCGGCTTCTCTTACCATTTCTTCCTCCTCGCGCAGTATGGTGAGGGGGTAGGTTGAGCCTGCCATTTGCAGGTTTATCTTTATTTTATCGTTCATACATCTTCTTCTTATTCATTCAACAAAGCGATGCATTTATCGACTTCACGCACTAATTTTGACAATCGCAGCTTCGTCTCTTTTACGTCGCTGCCGTTAAGGGTGATTGCCGTAGCTGTCTTTAGGTTCGTATAGCTGACTTCCAATTCATCGTATTGAGCCTGTACCTTCTCATTTTTTAGCTTTTCCATATCAAGAAGCTTCTTCAATTCGGCATTTTCACGCTTTAATTCATCGTGGATATATATCAAATGCCGTAGTTGCGTTTCAAAGGTTTTCAATAACTTTTTTTCTTCTTCTGTCATCACTACACCAAAATTGTACACAAAAATACGATTAACTCTGATATTACAAAAACTTTTCGGGAGAAAATGTGCTTTTTAGCCTTAAAATAGCGGAATACGTGGGCAAAGGGGATGAATTATGGAAGAGTATGCGTATAAATCTTTTCTTTATGAACAGCTTGTCGGAGGTGAAAAATGCAAAAATGCAGAAAATGCACTCCACAATTTTTCCACACACAGGCGCGCGTATAATAAGGTGGAAGAGGAAGAAAACGACAACGACGAAAACACCAACGCTTCCGAAGAACTCTCGACAGACAGTGATCCTCTACAACCGCTGCCTACTTTCCCCGAAGCAGACTGGCCTAAAATCCTGATGCTCATTATGAGCTATGCCACCTCTCCTACACAACGGGACATACTCTTGCTCGGAGCACTGACCGCACTAGGAGCTACGATGGAACGCTATGTGAGATGTTCCTATTCCGGAAAATACCAGTCTCCTTGTCTGCAAACCTTCTTTGTAGCCCCTCCTGCTTCGGGTAAAAGCGGACTTTCACTTATCCGCCTGCTCGTAGAACCTATTCATGACAAAATTCGCCAACAAGTGGACGAAGAAATGAAAGCCTACCGGAAAGAAAAGAAAAACTATGGAAAAGTCTCTATGGGCGTGGTAAGAACCACATATCTTATTGATGAGCAGGGAGTTATCATCAAAGCCAATGATAAAGTCAAGGCGGCAGATGATCCTGAAAACATGCTCAAGGAACTGTCATAATGAAGATTATTTTATCACCTGCAAAAAAGATGATTGTAGATACAGATAACATAGCACCGGTTGAACTGCCTGTCTTTATTGATAA
>OLXA01000478.1_pt1 | contig 20552 bp, 8 predicted proteins | sample 1644551 | NCBI WGS metagenome assembly OLXA01 (sample SAMEA103958150, study PRJEB25191) | human gut metagenome | biome: human-associated habitat [ENVO:00009003]; feature: intestine environment [ENVO:2100002]; material: feces | place: Germany | collected 2013/2015 | reverse complement strand
TTTCCTGCTGAAACAGCTTTTCAAGAAGATAGTCATAGCCAATGATGAGACGCTGGATCAGGAAGGTTATAACAACTTGTCCAACGATGTCTATACCAACGACGAGAGCTGGGCGGAGATAGCCGGAGACTTTGAGTTCGCCTACAAGAACCTGCCGGTTACCCAAGAGGACAAAGGACGCCCTACCCGTGCTGCCGCTGCGGCTTATCTGGCAAAAACATATCTGTACAAAGCATACCGTCAGGACGATGATGCCACCAACGAAGTAACTTCCATTAATGCGGAAGACCTTCTTCAAGTGGTGAAATACACGGACAAGAGCATCATGAGCGCAGGCGGCTATGGTCTGGAACCGGATTTTCACAACAACTTCCGTCCTGAACCGGAATATGAAAACGGCGTAGAATCTCTGTGGGCCATGCAATACTCCATGAACGACGGAACAAAGAACGGTAACTGTAACTGGTCCAACGGTCTGATTGTACCCAATATTCCGGGTGTGACAGACGGCGGTACCGACTTCTACAAACCCAGTCAGAACTTGGTAAACGCTTTCCGTACCGATGCCGGCGGACATCCGTTATTCGACAGCTTCAACACCAAGAACTACGACAAGGCCGAGGACAACGCCGACCCGCGTCTGTTCCTCACGGTAGGTATGCCGGAGTTTCCTTACGAATTCAACACCAAATACATGATGAAGAAAAACAATACATGGAGCCGTAGCGGCGGTCTGTACGGCTATAACGTCACCCTGAAACAGAACGTAGACCCCGACGGCGGTTATCTGGTGAAAGGTAGTTATTGGGGCACGCCTATGAACCACATCGTACTGCGCTATGCCGACGTATTGCTGATGCGTGCCGAAGCTCTGATTCAACTGAACGACGGCCGGATCGAAGAAGCCGTAAGCCTGATAAACGAAGTACGTAGCCGTGCCGGTCAGAGCGTTACCGCAAGTACCAGTGTGATAAAAAATTATGCCGAGGACTATGGCGTAAAGATTAAGGTAGAGCCTTACAACGGTGCATACAGCCAAACCGATGCCTTGAAAATGCTGAAGTTCGAGCGTCGTGTGGAACTTGCTTTCGAAGGGCATCGCTTTTGGGATGTACGCCGTTGGAAAGATTTGGATAAGACAGCTGATATTTATGGTGTGAAAGTCATCAAGAACGGAGAAGGTAAGTATGAATATACCAAATTCCTGATGGAAAAAAGAACCATTACGGATAATCTCTACTTCTATCCGATTTCCAATACAGAGCAAAATAAGAATCCTAACTTGGGACAGAACCCGGGTTGGTAGTAGTTTTTAGCATTATCATAAGATGGAAAGATTGTTTTAGGAGAATGTATGTTACACAGACCTGTGCGGCTTTATAGCGTACAGGGGCTGTGTAACTTGTTTATAGCGTATGGTTTAGTAAGGAAATATTGTTTTTAAACCTATTAATAAAGTTTTAAATTGAAATGAATACTATATTGCAGAAATTTATTTGGAGCCTCCCTGTCACTCTTCTGGCAGGAGCACAGGTCTATGCCCAAGAGCAGAGACCGAATCTGGTATATATCTTCCCGGATCAATACCGGCTTCACGCACTTAGCCTGTGGAGCGACCCTGCATACCGTGATGTGCTGAATACCGTAGGCGACCCTGTGCATACGCCTAATTTGGACAGGTTGGCAAAGCAAAGTGTTGTCTTTAACCGCGCGTGCAGCACTTGTCCGTTGAGCAGCCCTCATCGTGCCATGCTGATGACAGGCGCATTTCCGGAGAAGAATGGGGTGCCGGGCAATTGTCATAAGGACAACCGGAATGGTATTCCGGACAGCCTGATATGCTTTACCGATGTGCTTGCTGATGCCGGTTATGAAACTGCCTATGTAGGGAAGACCCATTGGCATCGTACGGAACCGCTGTTTGATAAGGAGAACAACTATGTGGGTACTTCCGAAGCCCCCGGCGGACATTATGTGTATCCTTATGATACCTATATCCCCGAAGGAAGAGGACGCAAGAGTAATAAATATTGGTTTCAGCAGTTGAAGGACAACCACTTTAATGCTACGGCTTATTCCAATCGTCCGGAACTGGTGGGCGGACAAAAAGACGGTGAAGCGTATCACTATCGGAGGTTTACAACGGGAGTGGAAGCAGATGTGGCAATTGAATTCTTGCGCAACAGAAAAGGACAGCGTGATGCCTCCAAACCATTCAGCTTGTTCTTGAGTGTGAACCCGCCTCATACACCTTACCACAGGCTTACTGACTGTAAGGAAGAAGTTTTCAATCAATATTACAAGGACTTGAAGACAGAAGAGGTCTTGCTGCGCCCCAATGTGCAGGTTGGCGAGGGAACTCAGGTGAAAAATAAGGAGCGGCTGACTTTTGAGGCTAAAATTTATTTTTCTCTGATAAAAAGCGTGGACGACGAGATTGGGCGTGTGCTGAAAGTATTGGACGAGGAAGGATTGACGGATAATACCATTTTAGTGTTTGCCGCCGACCACGGAGAAATGATGGGAAGCCACGGACGTATGGCAAAGAGTGTGATTTACGATGAGTCTTTCTCAATTCCGTTCTTCATACGCTATCCCGAAAAGTTGAAGCCGGGCGTGAATGATTTAATGCTGGGTGCCACGGATATTATGCCTACTCTGCTGGGTATGATGAATCTTGAAAACAAACTCCCCGAAACCGTGAAAGGAAAGAACTACTCACAGGGCATCCTTACCGGTAAATATGGAAAAGTGAAGAAGCCCGTTTCGCAGTTCTTCTATCAGCAGAAGGAAAAAGGCGTGCGTACTGACCGCTACTCTTATTTGGTGACGAAGGATGGCGGTTATCAACTTTTCGATAATTTGAAAGATCCGTATCAGATGAGCCCTTTGCAGATGGAAGACATACCCGCCAAACAGGCAAAACTGTTGAAAAAGGAACTTGGCAACTGGCTGAAGGTATCCGAAGACAGTTGGGCAAGAGACCGAAAATATCCTGATAGGGTGATTTATTAAAACCAATCGTACCATGAAAAAAATAATAGTATTGACTTTTGCACTTTTGTGTGCTGCTACTACGTTTGCCTATACGGAACGTAATATTCTTCAAAAACAGACGGATATGGAACGCCTGAAGGATATGTTAATATTGAATCAGGAGTGGGTTACTTACCCTGATTATGTCAACCGCAAAGGGTGGGACACCTTCTTGGGTACGTCCAAGGAGGCGTATATCCGTCGTGGAGAAAAGTATCTCGATTATCAGTGGCAGGTGGTGAAGGCTACCGATTATCTTGCTTATGAGCGTACTGGCGACCGTAAGATTATGGAGAATCCTTTCGGAACTAACAATAGTGCCGTTGCCGCTTTGCTGATGGCAGAACTTGCCGAAGGTAAAGGACGCTTTGTAGATCAATTGGTGAACGGAGTCTTTTTCCTGTGTGAAATGAGTTCGTGGGCCAATTCTGCTCATGTGGTTTTACAGCGTTCCAACCGGGCACTGCCTTCGTATGACAATCCCGTATTCGATCTCTCGGTGGGAGGTATCGGCAATATGTTGTCGTGGACATACTATTTTTTTAAGGACTCTTTTGACAAAATCGATCCGGAGATTTCGCGTCGCCTGCGCCATGAGTTGCAGGTGCGTATCCTCGACACTTACTTGAACGATGACTCTTTCTGGTGGATGGCTCGCGGCAGCCATTACAAAAGGGGGCGTCTGCTCAATAACTGGAATCCATGGTGCAACAGCAATGCCCTGATAGCTTTCATGCTGTTGGAGAACAATCGGGATACATTGGCAAAAGCCGTGTATATGACGATGGAGTCGGTAGATGAGTTCCTCAATTATATCAAGGCGGACGGTGCTTGCGAGGAAGGACCTTCGTACTGGGGACATGCTCCGGGTAAGACGCTGGACTATCTGGAGATGCTTTCCGTCATTACCGGCGGTAAGGTGAATATCTTTGCAGAACCGATGATTAAGAGCATGGGAGAATACATTTCCCGTTCATACGTAGGCGATGGTTGGGTTGTGAACTTTGCCGATGCTTCAGCAAAGGGAGGAGGAGACTCTCACCTTATTTATCGTTTTGGAAAAGCTGTGGACAGCGATGAACTGAAAGGCTTTGCGGCATTGATGAACCAGAAACGTTCGGCACCTTGGAGCGGGATGGATATTTTCCGCACCTTGGCTTCGTTGGAGATTGACAATGAGCTGAAACAGACTGCTCCGCAACACATCAATCAGCCGTTTACTTGGTATCCTGAAACGGAATTCTGCTACCTCTCCACCAAGGACGGTCTGTTTCTTGCAGCCAAAGGCGGATACAATGACGAAAGCCATAATCATAATGATGCAGGCACTTGCTCGGTATGGTTCGACCAAACGCCGATACTGATAGATGCCGGAGTAGGAACATATACCCGTCAGACATTCAGCAAGGAGCGCTATTCCATTTGGACGATGCAGAGTAACTATCATAACCTGCCGATGATAAACGGAGTGCCTGAAAAATACGGAAAGAAGTATAAAGCGACGGAGGCAAAAGCATCTAAAAACAGTTTCTCTGTCAATATAGCGACTGCTTATCCCGAGGAGGCAAAAGTGAAAAAGTGGATACGCTCTTACAAAACGAAAGGCAACAGTGTGCAAATCAATGATGCTTTTGAATTGGAAGAAGCGATTGCTTCCAACATCATTAATTTCATGACTTGGGGTGAAGTGGATAGTTCGGAGAAGGGAAAAGTGACCATTCAGGTAAACAGTGTGAAGGCCCAGTTGCTGTACGATGCAGATAAGTTCGAATTGAGTGTCGAACCTAAGGAATTGACTGATTCCAGATTGTCTAACGTATGGGGCAAAACCATTTATCGCCTTTCATTCAAGGCTAAGCAGCAGCCTGAAAAGGGGAATTATACGTTTACGATAAAGAAATAATCAAGACAGAATACAATACTTATGAAAAAGAATTTGAAGAAATTATGTTTGTTGGGGAGTCTTTTGGTAGGCTTTTCAGGTGTGTATGCTCAATCCTTTACATGGATTAGCAGTACGGACAATGATGTTTGGAAAGAAGCAAAAACCAAATTGCAAATCAGTAGCCGGAATACTCCTGTATTATCGGTAAACGGCACTGAAAATATTCAAACTTTCAAGAAGTGGGGGACTTGTTTCAACGAATTGGGCTGGGATGCACTCAATATGCTACCGATGGAACAGCAGAATACTGTTTTGGACAATCTGTTTTCACCGGATGGTGATTTACGCTTTTCTATGGGGCGTATCCCTATGAATGCCAATGACTATGCCCGCGACTGGTATAGCTGCGACGAAGTATCAGGCGACTTCCAACTGAAGTATTTCAATATCAACCGTGATAAACTGGCTATTATCCCCTTTGTCCGTGCAGCGCAAAAGTATAATCCGGATATGACTTTCTGGATGTCTCCCTGGTCACCTCCCAGCTGGATGAAAATTAACAATGACTATCCGGTTCGCAGTGACAGGACTAATAAGATGTCGCCTCTGTCTGATGTAGTACTCTATGAGGATAATACGGAGACACGCGATAACGTCTTCCCCCGACAACTCGCAGTGAATGACTACATGATTCAGGATCCACGCTATCTGCAAACTTATGCCAACTTCTTCTGTAAGTTCATTGATGCTTATAAAGAACAAGGAATTCCCATCGATATGATCATGTATCAGAATGAAGCATACAGTTATACCCCGTATCCCGGTTGTGCCTGGACAGCTGAGGGTACCGTACGTTTCAACGTAGAGTATCTGGCGCCCACATTAAAGAAACATCATCCGGAAGTAACTCTCTACCTTGGTACTTTCAATACCAACCGCTATGACTATGTTGATAAAATACTTTCCGATCCACGCATGCCGCAAAGCGTTCAGGGAGTTGGCTTTCAGTGGGAAGGAGGACAGATACTACCTAAAATACGTGCCAAATACCCCCAGTACAAGTATATGCAGACAGAAAGCGAATGCGGTGGGGGCACCTTCGACTGGAGAGCGGGCGAACACACCTTCCATCTGATTAATCACTATCTGGGTAATGGCTGCGAAGAGTACACCTTCTGGAACAATACCCTCTGCGATAACAGTGAAAGTCCTTGGGGTTGGAAACAGAATGCTTTGATACATGTTGATTCAAAAACCCGTACGGCAACTCTTACACCGGAATATTATGCAGTAAGACATTATAGCCAGTTCGTAACACCCGGTTCACGCGTTATAGCCTACAAGCCTTCAACAGAAGGAAGAACACCGGTCTTGGTAGTGGAAACTCCAGAAAAGAAAAAGGTAGTGATAGCCGGAAACTTTAATGATGAGGCTAAAAAAGTAACCGTGAAGTTGCGGGACCGTTACCTGAACATTGAACTTCAACCGCACTCTTTCAATACATTCGAAGAGAAATAAATTTCTTCAATAAAATGATAAGCAAGTGAGCATAATTCGTTTATGCTTTGGGAGTATCTGTCATGCTAAGCGTAGTCGAAGTATCTCCTCTCTTGAAATGATGAAGAGAATGAGATCCTTCGATAAGCTCAGGATGACAGATAGTATCAGATAATTAAGCACGAATATTTAATGATAACTACAAGCATTATTGATCAGCCATCATTTCTTACCTGTGAGACTTTTGTTTCTTACCTGAGAAACTTTTGTTTCTTGCCTGTGAAACTTTTGTTCCATAGGCAAGGCACTTTTGTTTCAATAGGAAGAAACAAAATAGAACAAATAGAGGTGCGACAAAGCACTATTGTTTCAAATACTCTGAGGGCAATACCCCAAACTCTTCCTTAAAGCATTGCCGGAAATAAACCACGCTGTTTATACCTACCCTGAAAGCAACTTCGGAGATATTATACCTGCCTTCCAGAAGCAACCGTTCAGCATGCTGCATTTTTATCTTACGAACATATTCATTGGTAGACAAGCCTGTCAAAGCTTTCATCTTGCGATACAGCGTAGACTTACTCATACACATATTATCAGCCAGATAACCTATGTCAATCTTCTCGGATGACAACCGGGCTTCTATCAGCTGATTTATCTTCTCGATAAACTCATTATCCAGTTTATTCAAAGACTCTGCCAATAAAGCACGTTTCTCATCCATATTATGATGTGGAGTACTGGTATTAAAACGCTCTGTCAGCCGCTTGCGGGATTCAAGCAAATTGTTGATACGACTATGCAGGAGAGTAGCACTGAAAGGTTTCGTCAGATAAGAATCGGCTCCCACCTGATATCCCTCTTCTTTATCCTGCAACGAATCTTTAGCAGTCAGCAGAATAATGGGAATGTGACTGGTGCGCACATCTTCTTTCAATATTTTACACATCATAATTCCATTCATCACAGGCATCATGATATCACTCACAATGATATCAGGAATACTATTTAATGCCTGCTCCATCCCCTGTTCGCCATTCGCTGCTGTTTTCACTTCAAAATCATCAGAGAAGGATTCAGCAATATAATTGCAGATGTCCTGATTATCTTCCACTATCAACATAATACGCTTTCCACCGGAAGCTGACTCAGGAATCTCTTCTTTTTCTTCCTTTTCATCTACGGTTCTTTCCGGTGAATCGGCATGTAATACATGAGGATAAGTATTATCAGTCAATAGACTGAAATAGAAGGTACTACCTGTGCCTAAGGTACTCTCCACCTTTATTTCCCCCTCATGCAACGTCACCAGATTTTTCACCAGTGCCAGGCCGATGCCGGTACCCGAAGCCTGATGATCGCCTCCTTCCTGATAATAACGATTAAAGATATGGGGTAATGCCTCAGGAGTAATGCCAAAACCTGTATCACTTACTTTTATTTCAGTATAACTGATATTATTCCGTACCACATTGTGCAATCCCAGGGTGATAGAACCCTTCTCGGTATATTTAATAGCATTAGAGATCAGATTATCCAGGATAATAGTCACTATCTCTTTATCAAAGTATAGAGGCATATCCTCTTTTTCCAGTTCGATGCGAAACTCAATATCCGGCTTACGATTCAGTTCTTTATATTTAAGTCCTATTTCGTATACCAGATTGGCAATATTGTCATGAGCCACACAAAGCTTCTTATTCTGTGTTTCCGTCTTTCTGAATTCCAGTATCTGGTTGATCAGATTCAATAATCGTATGGCACTTTGATGGATAACTGATATCTTCTGGGCATCCTTGTTGGAAAGCGAATTACTCTTCTGCATATCTTCCAGTGGGCCCAGTATCAATGTCAGCGGTGTACGAAGTTCATGCGTGATGTTGGTATAAAAACGCAGACGCTCCTGATTCAGTTCCTGCTCTTGCACATGATTCTTTTTTTCCAGATCGTACAGAACTTCCATATCAAGCTTCTTCTTGTAAGCATAAAGAATGAAGAACAGGATGGCTCCACTCAACAACACATAGCTGCATTTCGCCCACCAGGTAAGCCACAAAGGCGGAACAATATGGATATCCAAAGTTGTAACCTCATCCGACCATTCCTGGTTCTTGATACGGGTTTTTACCATGAAATGATAATCACCGGGAGGCACATTACGGAAGGTTACGCTATTGGGGTCTGTCACCGTATACCATGCATCTTCCAGTCCTTTCAGCATATAGGCATACTCCACCTGGTTGACCAATGCATAGTTCCGTATATTAAAAGTAATATTAAAGCTATTCTGCATATACTTCAGCCTTACTTTCGACTGACCGTCAATACTGACCACTTCTTCATTGTCTCCCATATTACCCAAAGGAGCAAATATCTTCATTTCCGTGATAACAGCCGCAGGAGACTCACGCTTTGTCAGAACAAAATCCGGATTGAAATGGCAAAGTCCATTGATGGAACCGAAATAAATCTCTCCATTCTGATCCTTAGCTACACTGCCACTCATAAAATTTCCCATCGGCACATTATCCCAATGGTCATAGTTATAGAAAACATCCTTATCCCGCAACAGACAACTGATTCCCTTATTGGTGCTCACCCAGATATTATGATTCGCATCTTCCGTTATAGCACGTATATGTGTATTGGTTAAGCCTTCTTCACGGCGGTAAACCTTATATCCCCAATCGGATGGCGAGGAGAAACACACCAAACCTTCTCCTGTCCCGACCCATACATTCTTCCTGCTGTCTTCATAAATTGCATTGATGGTATTGGAAGGGAACAGGTTCTCCATATTAAAGAGCTTGATATCCTGCAACTCATCATCTCCTATCCCCAGGCCACTCCCAAAAGAACCGATCCACAGACGTCCCTGAGAGTCCTTCATAACGCACCGCACCAGATTATTCTCAAACTCATAATGTCCCACGATCTTCTTATCAGCCAGACTAACTTTGTAGATACCACGACTGGTACCAATCCACAGAATATGCCGGTCGTCTTCATAGAACGAACGGATATCCTCGTGCTCTAATTCTTTAAGGAAGTTCCGGTGGAATATCTTTCTCTTCGAATCGTAATAATTCACTCCACCCATAAATAAGCCGAACCACAGATTATCTTCCGAGTCGCGCAGTGAGGCCAGCACAGAGTTTCCACTCATATCTTCAATCTCTTCCTGATAAACGGATACCCGTTTACCTTGATCAAAGACATTGATTCCTCCCCCATCTGTTCCAATCCACAATTTACCTTGGCTATCCACACAAACGCTGCTTGCCGTTTTATTATTCAGGCGACTCATTGAATTCTGATTGGGAGAATAGTAATAACCGCCAAACAAAGGTGGCTCATAGCTTAAGAAATTTATGCCACCACCCCATACACCCGTCCAGATATTCTTGAATGAATCCTGAAAAATGCACCTCGTACTTGAATTAGAGAGACTGTATCCGTCATCTCCTTCCCTGATATAATGAAATTGAGTCTGTTCGGGTAGCAGGAACAAACGCTGCGATAAATCCATTATGGCTATTCCACCAAATTCCATAGCTATCCACAACTTATTCCCGTCAAGCTGCTTAATGTCGTAGATATAGTGCGAAAGATTCCCGTCTGAATTAAACTGGATGAAATTTTCTGATTCAGGATTAAACAATGCCAGACCTTTGTTTGTTCCTACCCAGATATTATTATTCAGATCCTTATATACGCATCTCACTTCATTACCCGGCAAGCTGTACGGATCACCCGGATCATGCACGAAGTTCTTCGCCCTTTTATCTTTAATGGAAAGAATACTAAAACCATTATGGACATGGCCTACATATAACTTACCATTCCCCCCATCAGCAACAGTCCAGATGTTATCACTGACAAGCCCCGGTATATTTGCCGTATTATAATGAGAAAAGTGACCGGTTTCTTTATCGAAATATTCAATTCCTTTCCAATAAGTTGTCACCCACAGATTTCCATCAGCAGCGGCAATAACATTGGTTACGTCATCCGTAATGATACTTTCAGGCACAGCCTCATTATGCCGGTAGAATGTAAAGGTGTCCTTTACATAATTATAAGCATTCAACCCCGCCCTCTGTGTGCCAATCCATAAGATGGAATCCTTCGGATCATCCAGCAGGCAGTTCAGTTCATTCCCCGTAATACCATAGCCATTCTTTGTTTCATTCTTATAGTAAGTAATGAAGCGCGTTCCATCGAACTTATTCAAGCCCTCTTCAGTCGCAAACCATAAAAAGCCCTCTTTGTCCTGGGCTATACTAACCACATAGTTATTGGATAATCCCTTCTCAATTCCCAATTGCCTGACAGCATAAGGTTGTGCCGTCAGAAGGGCAGGTAACAACAGTAAGTAAAGTAATAATCTGCTTTTCATGACATCAATTTTCTATTGCAATCCAAAAGTATAAATAAATTCTTTATTTCAGATACACAAATCGTTCATTGCAAGATTTACATCCCCTCACTGCAAGATTTATGCAGTTCAAGAAAACTAAGATAGCTTACATTTGCATTATCTAAAAGTGATATTTTAGTAAAGAATGTATCTAATTGTTTAACTTTAAAAGTAATATGTATGAAGAAGAAGCATTTATTCAATGCCGCCCTACTCTGGGCATTCTTATCACTGACTTTATGGACTACAGGATGTAGCGACGATGATGGCTATCCTGATGTGGACGGACAGGCACCTTCCATAGAAATGACACTTGAACACATTCAGACTGCAAATGGTCGCACATTTACACTGGAAGGAACGATTAAAGATGCTGATGGTATTTCAACCATTCAACTGCAATGTGCCGACCTGAACCTCAACAAAACAATCGATTTGATCGAGATTTATGAGAAACCTCTCGAAACTTACGAATTGAGCTACGACTTCAAAATTCAACCAGATGAAATCGGTGAGCAGTTCACCGTAAAAGTTACCGTAACCGACGTAGGCGGACGTACTGTTTCACAAGATGTACTTGTAACGTTGGACGGAGACTTTGAAGATCCAGTATTCGTTATTGCACCCGAAAAGGGTGGTATGGTCACCGTACTGCTGAGAGAAGGTGAAATCCCTACACTCAACATGAATATCTCGATAACTGACGACCGCGGACTGGATTATCTATTGGTAAATATCGAAGGCATCGAAGGATATGAAAACCTGAAAATAGATGCTGATGGTGAAAAAGCTTTTGAGCACTCATTCAACATCACAATGCCTAATGAAAAGAAGGACTATCCGATGACACTTACTGCTGTCGACAAGACAGGAAAAAGCACAATGATAGAATGTACCGTATCTGTAACCGATGTGCAGGATTTCGAAAAGATGTATCTGGCAGACGTAGCTACCGAAGCAGAACTAAACAGCGATGTATTCGGCGTACCGATGCGCATAGATCATGTGGGCGAATTCCAATATCAAGCTCTCTATTATTGCCAGAAAGCTAATACGGAAATCTTCTTCTTACCGCAAAAGACAAGTTTTTCTCCTGTTTGTTATGGTATTGATCCGACAGATGAAGCCATGCTGACCGATGATCCGGCACTGGCTAAACCAATTGTACTGACAGAAGCTAATGTATACTATAAAATCAATATCAATATCTTGCTGAAGACGTATGAAATGGAAACTTATTCACTTGCAGAAGCTGTAGACCCATGGCCTGCAAGCATGAAATACGGCTTACCTACCATGGATAAATGGAACAACAACAGCGGTGAGATGATGGACTTTACGTTCGGTCTGACATCTGACAATCCTACCGGAGTAGTCTCTTTCAAACAAGATGCCACTAACCCGCACTTGTTCTACAATGAGCCTATGTCACTGACAGCAGGAGAGTCAATGAACTTCATTATTCACAACTATCACACAGACCAATGGTGGAACTTTGTTCGCTGGTGCAGCGATACTGAAGAAGAGCCTGAAATATTCGGCTATTACACCGGAAGTGCATTTAAAAATTCCAATTACACCGGTCCCACTACAACACAAGATGTATGGTCTAAACCCAAAGTGACTGTAACCGGCACCTATCAATTCTGGTTTGATTCCCACCTGGGTAGAGCGAAATTAGTACGAGTAAATTAACCTAATAATAGTCTGACAAATGAGAAAGCAACTATTAATTGCATGTCTTTTGTTACTGTCAATATGCAGCTATGCACAACAGATAACAGTAAAAGGTATAGTGACTTCAGCTACCGATAAGGAACCCTTAATCGGAGCTACAATTCAAGTGAAAGGCAGTGGAACAGGTACCATCACAGGCATCGATGGTGATTATACACTGATGAATGTTCCTGCAAACGCTATACTTGTGTATTCTACCATCGGTTACCAGACACAAGAAATCAAAGTAAACGGACAGACCACCATCAACGTTGTGTTGTCGGAATCTGCCGAACTACTGGACGAAGTGGTGGTTATCGGATATGGTGCCGTGAAAAAGAGCGACCTGACCAGTTCCATCGCTACAGTGAAAGGCGATGAAATCACCGAAACTGTAACCGGTAATGCTATGGACGCCTTGCAAGGTAAGATCAACGGTGTACAGGTAACCAGCGGTGGTGGCCCGGGTACACAACCTAAAGTATTGATCCGTGGTGTAACTACAGTTAACGGAACCGATCCGCTCTACGTAGTAGATGGTATGCCGGTAGGTACGAACATCAACTTCCTAAACAGTAATGATATCCAGTCCATGGAAGTTCTAAAGGATGCTTCTGCGGCTGCTATCTACGGTACGCGTGCCTCTAACGGTGTGATTCTTATCACTACCAAGAAAGGTATTGCCGGAAAAACAAATATCAGTTTCAGTGCATCGGCAGGTTTCCAAACGTTGGCTAAACCCAAAATGGCCAATGCTGCCGAATACAAAGAAGTGTTCAATACCCGCTATACAAATGATGGAGGTACCTCTATCTGGAATGACACCGGTGCCACTACCAATCCGAATGGTACTGACTGGTGGGATGAGGTAATCAATAAGACTGCTTTAGTACAGAATTACTCACTCAACATCTCCGGTGGTAATGACAAATTGGTTTATAATCTTAGCTTAGGTTATTTCCGTAATAATTCACAATACGACTACGGATACTGGGATAAAATCAATGCACGTCTCAATACGGAATATACCTTCAACAAATACGTAAAAATGGGTTTTGACATTGCACCGCGCGTAGAATCATGGGATGATACTCCCAACCTTTTCTCAGCTGCTATGTCCATGGATCCGACAACTCCTGTATTTAAACCACAAGATCAATGGGTGGACAATGAGTTTAACAACTATCAGCGTTCTTACAACAATCAGGAATGGAACCCAGCCGGTTCGTTGTCACGCCAGAATGGACATTCACGTGAAATGGGTGCCATTGTAAACACCTATTTACAAGTAAATCCGATTGAAAAGCTTACCTTACGTACACAATTCGGAGCTAATGCCCACTTCCGTCGCTCGGATGGATTCACACCCGAATTCTATATCGACGCTTTGGAACAATCTACATTGAGTAATGTTTCCCGTGAAATGCAAGAATGGCTCGACTGGAACTGGACCAATACTGCAACTTATTCTGACACTTTTGCTTCAAAGCATAACCTCAATATAATGGGTGGTTTCACAGCAGAACGTTTTGCATGGTTCCAGACCAAGGCTTCACGCGACGATGTGCCCAACAATATGGACATCATGCAGGAAGTAAATGCCGGTACACAGAATCAGAAAGGTGACGGTACTACCACCTACAACACGTTGATATCATACTTGGGACGTATCATGTATAACTATGATAACCGTTACTATGTGACAGCATCTATCCGTGCCGATGGTTCTTCCCGCTTCCCCAAAGGAAACAAATATGCTATCTTCCCCGCGGTATCTGCTTCATGGCGCATCATCAGCGAAAGCTTTATGCAAGACCAGAAGGTATTCAGCAATCTGAAACTACGTGGTGGTTGGGGTCGTGTAGGTAACCAGAACATCGACAACGATGCTACTCTTACCCTACTGGGACAAGCTGACTATGTATTTGGTTCAACTCCCGTCCGTGTACCCGGTACCATGATATCAGGCGTAGGAAACAATCAACTGCAATGGGAAACAGTGGAAGATTGGAACGTAGGTGTGGACATGTCATTCCTAAACTCCCGCCTAGGTGTAACTTTTGAATATTTCCAAAAGAAATCCAGCAACATGCTCTATCAGAAACAGAATATCTTCGCTATCGGTTATCCCGATTGGAACAGCACTGTATGGATGAACATCGGTAGTATGAAAGCCAGCGGTTGGGAATTAAGCCTGAACTGGCAGGATAAAGTATCTGATTTCTCTTACAATGTAGGTGTAAACCTTTCAGCTGTGAAAAACAGAGCTATCAAATTCTCTGGAGACGGACCTATTCAGACTGGTGGGTTCAATAGTGATCAGATCATCCGTAACGAAGACGGTGGTTTAATTTCACGGTTCTACGGATACGTGGCAGATGGTATCTTCCAAAACTGGAGCGAGGTATATGCTCATACCAACGAGCATGGAAAACTGATACAGGATAAAGCACAGCCAGGTGATATCCGCTTCAAGGACTTGAATCATGACGGTGTACTGGACGAAAACGATAAGACATGGATCGGTAACCCTTATCCAGACCTTATGGTAGGTTTGAATCTGGGCTTCAATTACAAGAACTTCGACTTCACAGCTAACTTCTACGGAACACTCGGCAACGATATCTTTAATAAAACCAAAGGATTATATTCCGGGGTAAGCGGGCAGAACGTATGGGCAGGCACGCTGGAAAAAGCATGGCATGGCGAAGGTACCAGCAATGACATTCCACGCTTGTCATACAACGACCTGAACCAGAACTATACACGCGTATCCAGCTTCTTTGTAGAAGACGGTTCGTACATGCGATGCAAACTGCTTCAGGTAGGTTATACTCTTCCCAAGAAGCTGCTGCGCGGAACAGAGTTGCGTCTTTCATTCTCAGCACAGAATCCGTTCACTATCACCGGTTATTCAGGTATGGATCCCGAACGTCCGCAGATTGGTAATGATGGAAGTGTAATCGAAACAGGTATCGATGGCATTGCCTATCCCAACCCACGTACATTCTTGTTTGGTATTGACTTTAAATTTTAATCCTTGATAACAATGAAACAGATATTAGCAATATTGACATTGATTGCCTCGCTGACATTCACCTCTTGCGAGGACTTCCTGACCGAGGAAGTGCGTGGGCAACAAAATCTCGACACCTATTTCCAAAGTGTAGAGGAAGCCGAGTCATTCATCACCGGTTGCTACCAGGCCATCACTTTCGGTGGTTGGTGGAACATCAATACGGTATGGTTACTTTCCGAAATGTGCAGCGATGACGGTTGGATGGGAAATACAACCCAAAGCCAGAGTGATTATATCTCTTTAGCACATTATCAGGGTACAGGACAGAGCAACGGAGCCATCTCAAACTTCTGGCAATACCGTTATAAAGGCATCTTACGCTGCAACGTAGCCGTAGAACGCATCTCACAATCCGAATTCTCGGACGAAGACATGAAGAACCGCCTGATAGGCGAAGCCCGCTTCCTGCGTGGATATTTCTACTTCGAACTGGTAAGAAACTTCGGCGGTGTACCTCTCGTTACAAGCTTCCTGTTGCCCGAGGAGATACAAGGCATTACCCGCGCTTCTGCCGAAGATGTATATAAGTTCATCGAAGATGATCTGAAAGCTGCCGCCGACGCGTTGCCAAAACGTAGTGAATATGCTGCCACCGATATGGGGCGTGCTACCAGTGGTGCAGCCTTAGGCCTGCTAGGTAAAGTTTACCTTTATCAGGAAAAGTGGCAAGAAGCACATGATGTATTGGAAACCGTTATCGACAGCAAAGAGTACGAACTGCTTGATAACTTCGGTGATGTATGGAGTGTTGATCACAACAACAGTAAAGAGAGTCTGTTTGAAGTACAGTATATGTACGACGGTACTTATTCATTAGGTGGTTCACTGACAATAATCACCGGTGCACGTAATGGTCCCGGCGACGGATGGTCTTGGGGCCAGCCTACTGCCAACCTCGAACAGGCTTACATTGACGCAGGTGATACCGAACGCCTTCGCTGGACTATCATCAAAACCGGATGTACCGAGATTGCCGGTGAAGATAACTTCGATAAGTTCATTGAAAATAGCAAAGACATGGCTAATTACAAGACTTATATCGAGAAGTATGGTTGGGATCCGGATTGCTATATAATTGACCCTGCACAACATAAATCGGCACGTATCGTCCGCAAATATTTCGTACCTATCGAAAAGCGTCCGGAAGTGTACAATACAGACAAGATTCCTTTGGATCACCGCATCTTGCGCTATGCCGATGTATTGCTGATGTATGCCGAAGCCTGCAACGAACTGGGTGATGACGCTACAGCACGTAAATACCTCAATGAAGTACGTAACCGCGTAAACCTGGAGGATGTAAAATCAAGCGGCAACGATCTCCGCAAAGATATCCGTCTGGAACGTCGCCTGGAATTAGCATGGGAGCAAAATCGCTTGTATGACATCCGCCGCTGGACCGACGACAATGGCAAGAAGGTGATTTCCAATCTGCTGGGAACCAATGGTACTTTCGTTAAATATAACACAGATGCCGCTACCCGCGACCTCTATGAATGGGAGAACCAGGGCGAAGCAAGTAATAAAGGTGCTGGCTTTGATGAAAACCGCGACATGGTATTCCCCATTCCTTTGTATGAAATCACAATGTCTAATGGTTCTATCGTTCAGAATCCGGGTTGGAATTAACCCCGGTGAATGTCTAAATAGAATTCTTCAATAGGTCTTTATACTCTGTCGCGGATAGTTTCATAATAGATTATCCGCGACAGTCTTTTTTAAACCATCGAATATTTATGAAGCTAAAATATTATTTCACTCTGCTGTCCCTGCTTTCCTTTATGGCTTGCAGTGACGATTCTCCTTCTACACCCGATACCCCCGATCAACCGGATGTACCGAATAGTGTAGAGAAACTAGTCACCATTAATGCTGGAAAAACCTATCAGACTATCACAGGATTCGGTGCATCAGACTGCTGGAATCCTTCCTATGTAGGTAAATACTGGACCAACAGCCGTGAGAAAATCACCGAATTACTCTTCTCTTCCGAAATCCAGGCAGGAAGCCCCAAAGGTATCGGTCTCTCCATGTGGCGTGTAAACCTGGGCGGTGGAACTGCCGAACAAGGTGATGCAAGCGGCATTACCGATAAATCCCGTCGCGCAGAGTCATACCTGACAAACGACTTGACCCTTGACTGGAATCGTTGCGAAGGGCAACGTTATTTCCTGAACCGTGCTAAAGAGTTCGGTTGCGAAAGTATCGTCCTTTTCAGCAATACACCACCCGTACAATATACACAGAACGGCAAAGGTTTCTCCAACCAAGGAGGAGTATCAAACCTGAAAAACGATTGCTACGATGACTTTGCCGCTTACATGGGCGATGTAGCTCAATACTACATAGATAAAGGTTATCCTGTGACGCACATCTCACCGGTCAACGAACCGCAATACAACTGGGATGGAGGACAAGAAGGAAGCGGCTGGACCAATGACGAAGTTGCCAGATTGGCCCGCGAACTGGATGATGCCTTAACCGAACGTAATTTGTCTACCGATATCCTACTCGGTGAATCGGGCGACTGGGAATACTTATATAAGACCAAAGACGATGCCAATCGCAGTAACGTTATGTCTGCCTTTTTCACCCCCGGCTCGTCAGCTTATGTAGGTAACTTAAATCATGTAAAGAAACTAATCTGCGGTCATAGCTATTGGACCGATGGTACTTGGGACGGTATGCGCAGCGTACGTAAGCAAGTGGCACAAGCAGCAACGCAATATGGTGTAGATGTATGGCAAAGTGAATGGAGCATGCTGGGAGACAACTACAGCAACACAGAATTTGTAGGATATGACAATGCTACAGAAATGGATATCGCATTTTATATGTCGAGAGTGATACACAATGACCTTACCGTAGCAGGAGTATCTTCATGGAGCTACTGGACTTCCATGGACGTAGCCCGTTGGGGACATAAAAACCGTTTTCTTCTGATATCCCTCGTACCCGGTGGAGGAATCAACGACAACAATGACAACATAGAAAAAGAAGGTACCTTCCAACCCACTGCCACCCTTTGGGTATTGGGTAATTACAGTCTGTTCATCCGCCCCGGATACCAACGTATCAACATGCAGCTGACTGAATCGCTCAACTTCTTTGGATCAGCATGGCTATCCCCGCAAGGAGATAAAATAGTAGCCGTCTTCACCAATATGTCCAGCAAGAATGTCCGCCTAAGCGAAACTCATGAAGGATGGAGCAACGAAGCTACGTCAATCCGGACCTACACCACTACCAATAGCAAAAAACTGACAGAAGCCATCGTATCTGCCGGAGAATCTGTACTTTTGGAAGCGGAAAGTGTAACCACAGTAGTGTATAATCTAAAATAATCATCCAAAATGAAAAACGCTATATTCACGCTGACTGTATTCATGACAGCCCTGCTCACCGGCCTTCCGGCACAGGCGCAGGTTTCATTTGGTAATGCCACCAAATTCAATGAAGATTGGCTCTTCCGGCTGACCGATGACTCAACCATTGTAAATCCCGCCTTCAATGACAGCGAATGGCGCAAACTCAGATTGCCGCATGATTGGTCTATTGAAGGACAACTTTCACCTTCTTTAGCAAGCTGCACCGGCTATTTACCTGGCGGAATCGGCTGGTATCGCAAACATTTCAAGATCACGGATGACGCCCCACGCCATTATATCTATTTCGAAGGAGTATACAATCGCAGTGAAGTCTATTTAAACGGACATCTGCTTGGCAAACGCCCTAACGGTTATATCTCATTTCTCTACGACATGACTCCTTATCTGAAAGAGGGGGACAACGTGTTAAGTGTACGTGTGGACCATAGCCGCTATGCTGATTCCCGTTGGTATACAGGATCGGGCATATATCGTGACGTATGGCTAATTGCCGCCCCTGAAATACACCTGGCACAATGGGGCACAGGTTGGCATGCCACTTCTCTGACCAACCGACAGGCTACCATAGCCGTCGATATGGAAGTACAGAAACACATAGCAACCAACGACAGACTTGAACTTTCGGCTACACTATACGATGCTGCCGGCAAACAAGTAGCGCAACGCCGCACCCGTGTTTCTGACGGTAAAGAAGGTATTACTAAAGAAAATCTCACACTGAAAATAACTAACCCTCACCGTTGGAATCTGGACGATCCTTACCTTTATACACTAAAAACGGAATTGCTCAGCAATGGACAACGTATCGATGGATGTGAGACTAAAGTAGGACTCCGTACACTGAAGTTTGACCCTAATAAAGGATTTGCGCTCAATGACAACTGGATGAAGGTCAAGGGTGTATGCCTGCATCATGATGCCGGTGTACTCGGCGCTGTAGTACCTCCGGAAGTATGGGAGCGCCGTTTAAACAATCTGAAAGAAATAGGTGTAAATGCTATCCGCATGAGCCACAATCCACAGGCTCCCGTTGTATATGATCTATGCGACCGACTGGGACTTCTCATCATGGATGAAGCATCCGATGAATGGGAATTCCCGAAACGTAAATGGGTGAAAGGCTGGAATAAGGGGGAACCCGCCTATGACAGTTCTTTCGATTTCTTCGAAGAATGGATTGAACAGGATGTAACCGATATGGTACGTCGTGACCGCAATCATCCTTCCATTTTCATGTGGAGTATTGGTAATGAAGTAGATTATCCGAATGATCCTTACTCGCATCCTATTCTTGACGGATCAACCATCAATCAACCCATGTTTGGCGGTTACAAACCGGATGCTCCTGATGCCATGCGTATCGGAAAGATAGCCAAACGACTGGCTGCATGCGTCCGTGCTGTCGATACGTCACGCCCCGTAACGGGAGCACTGGCAGGAGTTGTTATGTCCAATCAAACAGAATATCCCGAAGCCATCGATGTAGTAGGATACAACTATACTGAAAACCGCTATGATGAAGATCATGCC
>OLXA01000473.1_pt1 | contig 20637 bp, 17 predicted proteins | sample 1644551 | NCBI WGS metagenome assembly OLXA01 (sample SAMEA103958150, study PRJEB25191) | human gut metagenome | biome: human-associated habitat [ENVO:00009003]; feature: intestine environment [ENVO:2100002]; material: feces | place: Germany | collected 2013/2015 | reverse complement strand
AGATCGAAGTTGACTGCGCAAACTGCGCCCAGAAGATGGAGGATGCCGCCAACACCGTTGCAGGCGTGGCACAGGCTACCGTCAGCTTTATGACCCAGAAGATGAAGGTTGAGTTTGCTGAGGGTGCAGACCCCCACAACACCATGGTGAATGTTCTGGCTGCCTGCAAAAAGGTCGAGGACGACTGCGAGATCTTTGATATCTGAGGAAACAGGGGTTTGTAACTCCAGTGCGGCTCCCCTGCGGGGGAGCTTTTTGTGACGCATTTTTCGGGCAGAACGGCCCAAAAGCCGGTGTAGGAAACTGTGGAAAAGAAAACGGGTTTTCAACAGTTTCCACCGGGTTTTCAACAGCTTCTGCGAAAAAGTGCAAAAAGAAACGCGAAAAAGCAGGTTTTCTCCGGGAAAAGTCCGTGGAAAACTCAGGGGAAAACGTGGAAAAGTCTATCCCGTGGGGAAAACCTGTTGAATCCACCCCGCCCGCCGCGGCGCATTGCGGCCCAGAACCCAGAAAAAAGGAGAGTACAGATATGAATAAAAAGCAGAAGAAGAACCTGTACCGGATCATTGCTGCTCTGGTGCTGGTGCTCATCCTCAAATTGCTGCCCCAGTTCCCCACGCCGGTGGAGCTGCTGCTCTACTGCATCCCCTATCTGGTGGTCGGCTGGGATGTGCTCCGCAAGGCACTGCTGGGCATCAAGAACCGCCAGCCCTTTGACGAGTGCTTCCTGATGGCCGTTGCCACCGTGGGCGCGTTTGCGCTGGGCGATTATGTGGAGGGCTGTGCCGTTATCATCTTCTACCAGATCGGCGAGCTGTTCCAGAGCGTGGCCGTGGGCAAGAGCCGCCAGAGCATTTCCAGCCTGATGGATATCCGCCCCGATTACGCCAATGTTGAGGGCGAGGACGGCAGGCTGGAGCAGGTGGACCCCGATGATGTGGAGGTGGGCACTGTGATCGTGGTCCAGCCCGGCGAGCGGGTGCCCATTGATGGCATCATCGTGGAGGGAACTTCTGCCCTGAACACCGCCGCCCTGACCGGCGAGAGCCTGCCCCGGGATGTCCGTTCCGGCGATGAGGTCATCAGCGGCTGTGTGAACATGACCGGCCTGCTGAAGGTGCGGACCACCAAGGAGTTCGGCGAATCCACCGTTTCCAAGATCCTCGACCTGGTGGAAAATTCCAGCATGAAAAAGGCCCGCACCGAGAACTTCATCACCCGCTTTGCCCGGGTCTACACCCCCGCCGTCTGCTACGGCGCACTGGCGCTGGCCTTTGTTCCCCCCATCGTTCTGCTGCTGATGGGCCAGCCCGCCCGCTTCGGTGACTGGGTCTACCGCGCCCTGACCTTCCTGGTCATCAGCTGCCCCTGCGCTCTGGTCATCTCCATCCCGCTGAGCTTCTTCGGCGGCATCGGCGGCGCGTCCGCCTGCGGCATCCTGGTCAAGGGCTCCACCTATCTGGAGGAGCTGGCCCGCACCGGCATCGTGGTGTTTGATAAGACCGGCACCCTGACCCAGGGCACCTTCAAGGTGGTGGGCATCCACCCCGAAAACGGCGTGACCGGGGATGCCCTTGTGGAAGCCGCCGCATTGGCCGAGAGCTGGTCCAAGCACCCCATCTCCCTGAGCATCAAGAACGCTTACGGTAAGGACATTGACCCCAGCCGTGTGACCGATGTGCAGGAGCTGGGCGGCCACGGCGTGACCGCAAAGGTGGACGGCAAAACCGTCGCCGCCGGCAACGCCCGCCTGATGGCAAAGCTGGGCCTGACAGCTCCCGAGATCACTGAGCCGGGCACCATCGTCCATGTTGCCATGGAGGGCAGATATGCAGGTTATCTGCTCATCGCTGATGTGGTCAAACCTCACAGTGCCGCTGCCATCAAGGGCCTGAAACAGGCCGGTGTCCGCAAGACGGTCATGCTGACCGGCGACGCGGAGCCTGTGGCAAAGGCCGTTTCCGCCGAGCTGGGGCTGGATGAATACCATGCAGGTCTGCTGCCCGGCGACAAGGTGGACCAGATCGAAACGCTCCTCGCCGCAAAGCAGCCCAAAGAAAACCTCGCTTTTGTGGGCGACGGCATCAACGATGCCCCGGTTTTGTCCCGTGCCGATGTGGGCATCGCCATGGGTGCTCTGGGCTCCGATGCTGCCATCGAGGCCGCTGACGTTGTCCTGATGGACGATGACCCGGCCAAGATCGCGCTGGCCATGCGCATTGCCCGCCGCACCCTGCGCATCGTGTATCAGAACATCGTGTTTGCTCTGGCGATCAAGTTCGCCTGCCTGGTGCTGGGTGCGCTGGGTCTGGCCAGCATGTGGACCGCCATCTTCGCCGATGTGGGCGTGATGGTGCTGGCTGTGCTGAACGCCACCCGTGCCCTGTACACCAAAGATCTTGCAAAAAAGAATGTGCAGTGACCGTGCTTTCTGCCCCCGCCTGAGTGCTGATGCCCCGGCGGGGGCTTTTCGCTGCCGGTGAATTGCATTCTGCCCGGAGTGATGGTACAATAGGACACAGTGACCCCCGCCGCCGGACGTTTTTCCGGCAGATAGATGATAGATGGAAGAAAGAAGGCTTTTTATTATGAGCATGAACACGGTTCCTGAGCGCCTGGCCGCCCTGCGGGCTGCCATGAAGGCCAACGGCGTGGACGTTTATCTGATCCCGGTGGGTGACCCGCATTCCAGCGAGTACCTGCCCGACCATTACACCTCCCTGACCTATTTCTCCGGCTTCCACGGCGAAAACTCCAACTTCGTCGTCACCCCCACCGAGAGCGCTGTCTGGGCAGACGGCCGCTACTTTGTGCAGGCGGAAAAGGAGATCGCCGGTACCGAGATCCAGCTGATGCGGATGGGTGAGCCGGGCGTGCCCACCGTGGAGGAATACTGCGGCAAGGTGCTGCCTGAGAATGGCGTGCTGGGCCTGTGCGGCCTGACCGCTTCCTGCGGGCTGGTGCGCGGCGTGCAGAAGGCGCTGGATGCCAAGAAGGGCACCATCAAGACCCTGAACCTTGAGGATGAGCTGTGGACCGAGGGCCGCCCCGCCCGGCCTGCCACCCCGGCATGGATCCTGCCCAAGGAGTATGCAGGCTTCTCCTCTGCCGAAAAACTGGAGCGCCTGCGCGGCAAGCTCAAGGAGCTGGGCTGCACCGCACAGCTGGTGGGCAAGCTGGATAATCTGGCCTGGCTGCTGAACCTGCGTGCCATGGATATCCAGTGCACTCCCTATGCCATGTCTTACTGCTATGTGACCCCGGAGCGCGCGGTGCTCTTCATCAACACCGCACGTCTGGGTGCGGAAGCTGCCGCAGAGCTCAAGGCCAACGGCGTGGAGATCCAGGAGTACGATGACGTGCTCAAGTTCCTGGCCGCTGAGACCGAGCCCCAGACCGTGCTGGCCGACCCTGCATCCGTGAACTTTGCCGTTTACGAGACCCTGCAGAACAACGCCGCCCTGACCGTGAAGGATGAGGCCGACCCCCTGCTGCCCATGAAGGGTGTGAAGAATGAGGTCGAGCTGGCTCACGACCGCGAAGCCCATCTGCGGGATGCGGTTGCCATGGTGCGGTTCCAGAAGGAGCTGGAAGAGCGTCTGGCTGCCGGGGAAGAGCTGACCGAGCTGACTGTGGACGAGATCCTCCACAAGTACCGCTCCGCACAGGACAAATTCATCGTGGAGAGCTTTGGCACCATTGCCGCCTACGGTGGAAACGCTGCCATGATGCACTACCACGCCACCGAGGAGGACCATGCTAAGCTGGAGCGCAAGGGCTTCCTGCTGGTGGACAGCGGTGCCACCTATCTGGACGGCACCACCGATATCACCCGCACCTACCCGTTGGGTGAGCTGACCGAGGACGAAAAGCTGTTCTACACCTGGACCCTGCAGTGCCACATCGACATTGCAAAGGCTGTCTGGCTGAACTACTGCGACGGCCATATGCTGGATACCATTGCCCGTGAGCCGCTGTGGCAGCACCTCATCAACTACCGCTGCGGCACCGGCCACAGCGTCAGCTTTGTGGGCAACGTCCACGAGGGTCCCCACGCCCTGAACGGCCGCAACACCACGGTGTTCCAGCCGGGCATGATCATCACCGATGAGCCGGGCGTGTATGAGGCCGGTCAGGTGGGCATCCGCATTGAGAACGAGCTGGAGTGCTACCACAAGGCCGACAACCAGTACGGCACCTTCCTGGCCTTCCGTCCGCTGACCTTTGTGCCCATTGCCACCTCTCCTGTGGTGCCCGGTGTCCTGACCCGGGACGAGCTGGACTGGCTGAACGCCTACCACCGCGAAGTGTTTGAGAAGCTGGCTCCCCGCCTGAATGAAGAAGAGCGGGATTGGCTGGCAAAGAAGTGCGCTGCCATCGGAGCATAACCACAAAAAAGGGAGACCCCGCAGGGGGTCTCCCGATTTTGGTTTATTCTTTCCGGTTTTTCCAATATTCCTTGGCTTCCTCAATGATCTTTTTGAAGGGGCCGGAGGGGTAGGTGCTCTCGGCGATATCCACCAGGAACTTATACAGCTGGGGCCGCACCTCCTCGTACATCCCAAGGCGGGTGTAGAGATCTTTATAATACCGGAACGTCTGGATCTTGTTCTGCACGATGGAAGCCGGGTTGATCTGGGTGTGGCAGATGCTCTGGGGATTCTGGACGTAGTAGTAACCGGCTTTGTCAATGGAGACAAAGGTCTCGGCATACTGGATATACTGCATGTTGAACACCAGATCCTCGGCCCATTTCAGCTCGCTGGTGAACTGGATGTCATTGCCGGTGAGCAGGATGCGGCGGTAGAGCTTGTTCCAGAGCACGCTGTAAAAGTAGGAGGCAGGCTTGTCCATCAGCCGCAGGGCAAAGGTGTCCTTGTCGTAGACCCCGGCGGGCAGGAAACCGTATTCCCGCACCTCAGGGGGCCGGGCAACACTCATCACGCCCAGATTGTCCTCCAGCTTTTCCAGCACCTGCTCGGGCTTTGTGGCCCCGGCGGGGATCACCATTTTGTAGGGCGCAATCACAAGGTCTGCGTGGTGCGTCTCGGCGGCTTCCACCAGATGCTGGGTGAAGTCCGGGTCGATGTAGTCATCGCTGTCCACGAACTGGACATACTCGCCCCCGGCCAGCTTCAGGCCCAGGTTGCGGGTGTCGGACACGCCGGAGTTTTCCTTGTCCACCAGCACGATGCGGCTGTCCCTGGCGCGGAACTCCTCACACACGGGCAGGCTGTGATCCTTGGAGCCATCGTTCAGGATGATGAGTTCAATGTTTTTATAGGTCTGGTTCAGGATGCTGCCGATGCAGCGGGCCAGATGATTCTGAGCGTTGTATACGGGCAGGATGATGCTGACGAGCGGCTGATCCATGGCGGTGTCCCCCATTTCTTTTTTCGTCCATAATACTCCCTCATGGCGCAAAAATCAAGCGCTGTGCAGAGGGAAAGGAGGAGCGGATATGATCTTTCACATTGCGGTGTGCAGCCCGGACCCTGTGCTGCGGGGCCGGGTGCAGCGCCACTGCATGGAATATTATGCCCGCCGGGCCGATGCCTGCATCGTGGAGCAGCTGGAAAGCACAGCGGCCCTGCTGCAGCAGGAGGAAGCGGGCTCCCGGTACGAGCTCTACCTCATTGAGCTGCCTGCCGCCAACCCGTGCAGCGGCCTGCAGGCGGCGGCAGAGCTGCGCCGCCGGGGTGTGCGGGCCCCGCTGGCCTTTCTGGCCCACACCACGGCCTATGCCTACGAAGCGTTCCGGGTGGACGCGATGCAGTACCTGCATATCCCGTTCCGTCCGGAGCAGCTGACAGCCCTGCTGGACCGGGCCACCGAGCCGGAATACGGCCCGGTCATCCCGGTCACCACGGCTATGGGCCTGCGGGCCCTGCCCTTTGCGGACATCGAGTATCTGGAGTGCACCCACCATGTGGTGCACTACCACCTTGCCAGCGGCGAGGACGTGGCCTCCCTCTCCCTGCGGGTCCCCTTTTCCGAGGTGGCAAAGCCCCTGCTGGCCGATGCCCGTTTTTTGCAGCCCCACCGCTCCTATGTGGTCAACCTTGCCGCCGCCGCCCAGCTCTCCGCCGGAGAGCTCTGGATGCGCAGTGGGGCACGGGTGCCCATCCCCCGGGGGCGTGAGCCCGCCGTAAGGGCGGCGTTCCGGGCGTTTCTGGAAGGATAGGTCTATCATACAAAAAGAAAGCGGCCTGCTTCTGCGGGCCGCTTTCTGCATGGTGCAGGGGTCATACTTTGTCCCAGTCCAGCTCCGTCCAGTCGGTCAGGAACTGGTCGCTGACCTCCCGCAGGGCGGGCTCATCGGACTTGCTGGCGGCATCGGCGATGCCGATGACGTGGAAGCCTGCATCGTGGGCGGTGCAGGCGGCGTAGAGGGAATCCTCACAGACAACGCACCGGTCGGGGTCAGTGCCGCCCAGGCGTGTAAGGGTCTGGAAAAATACATCCGGCCTGCTCTTGTGGAGCGCCCCCTGTGCCTCCACATAGAAGTCGAAATATTCATCGATGCCCAAACGGGTGAGCACGGTGCGGCACTGGGCGCTCCAGGTGTTGGAGCAGATGCACATGTGGGCACCCTCGGCCTTCAGGCGGGCCAGCAGCTCCCGCACGCCGGGCTTGAGCTCCACGGTCTCGTAGAGCTTGGTGATAACATCCCACATCACGTCGTTGTAGTCCTCCATTTTCAGGGGCAGGTCATACTCCCGGATGAGGTAGGCCGCGCCATCGGCCATGCCCATGGTCAGGAGCGTTTTGTGGAGGTCAGATTTTGGGGCGCGGCCATAGCGGGCCAGCAGGGCATCGGGCGCACCCTCCCATACCACGGTCATGCTGTCGGTCAGGGTGCCGTCCATATCAAAGATCCAGTTGTTGCAGTGCATTGTTTTACCTCCACCATCGTTTCACACAAGTTAACAAAATTATACCATGGATTTTGTTCCAAAAACAGGGAGAATTTTTCCGGAAAATATGGTATACTTCTGACAGATTTCCAAAGAATGACTAGGAGGCGTTCCAGATGGCACAGAATGATACCCCGGTCAAGGCACTGGTGCTGGCAGGCGGCGGTGCGCGCGGCAGCTATCAGGTGGGTGTGTGGCGTGCCCTGACCGAGCTGGGCTGGCGGCCCCAGATCATCACCGGCACCAGTGTGGGCAGCCTGAACGGTGCCATGTTTGCGCTGGACCTGTACGAAACGGCCCGGGATATGTGGATGAGCATCCGCAGCCAGGACGTGATGGAGCTGCCGGAGGAAAACGCCGACCTCTCTGAGCTGCACGCCTTCCTGCGGGAAGTGGTGCGGGACGGCGGCATGGACGTGACCCCGCTGGAAGAGATCGTGGAGCGGGTGCTGGATGAGGATGCCCTGCGGGCTTCGCCCATCCGGTTCGGCCTTGTCACCGTGGAAAAGCGGGGGCTGAAGCCCCGGGAGCTGACGCTGGAGGATATCCCGGCGGGCAAGGTAAAGGATTACCTGCTGGCCTCGGCCGCCTGTTTCCCCGCCCTGCGGGCAAAGCAGATCGACGGGGTGCAGTTCCTGGATGGCGGATACCGGGACAATATGCCCACCGCGCTGGCCCAGAAGATGGGCGCGGAGGAGCTGGTCTGTGTTGACCTGGAAGGGTTGGGCATCACCCTGCCCAACCGCACCGGCCTGCCCACCACCATGATCCGCAGCTACTGGGAGCTGGGGGACATCCTCCACTTTGACCCCGATACCGCCAGACGGAACATGGAGCTGGGCTACTACGATACCCGCCGCGCCATGGGATACCTGCGGGGCTGCGCCTATGCCGTTTCCACCAGCGCCGAGAGCTGTGAGGATGCCGCTGCCTTTGCGTGGAAATTCCAGCAGGTGCAGAAGGCGGTGCGGGAAAAATACCCCGTGACCCTGACAGCGGATGCGGCCCTGCTGCTGGCCAACATGAAGGATGCCCAGCTGGCCCCGCTGGAAGCTGCCGCCGAGGATGCGGGCGTGGACCCCACTGTGTTCTATACCACCCGGACACTGGCGGAAGCCTTTTTGGAAAAATGCGACCGGGAGCGCATCGAGAGCTTTGCGCCCCTGTTTGAGGGCAGCGGCAATGCGGCACAGGCCGCACGGGCCGCTCTGCTGCCCAATACGTTCTTACAGGCATTGGTCTGCCGTGCCCTTACCGGGCCGGTACTGCCGGAGGTGATCGAGGAATGAAGGTCTATCAGGGACACAGCGCCTCGCCGGGCCTTGTGATGGGAAAGGTGAGCCGGTTGGAGCGCTGGCACGAAAATTTTGCCACCGGGCCGTTCAACGCGGAACGGGAACAGCGCCTGCTGGAAAACGCTGTCCGGACAGCCCAGCGTGAGCTGGACGGCATGGCAGACCGCAGCGGCCCTACGGAGCAGGCCATCTTCCTGTTCCAGAGCATGATGCTGGAAGATGAAGGCTTTATGAACGAGGTCAAATTCCAGATCAAGGCGGGCATCAGCGCTGCTGAAGCCATGTACCGTGCGGGCAACCGCTATGCAGAGCAGCTTGCGGCCATGGAGGACAACGCCTACATGCAACTGCGCAGTGCGGATATTCTGGATGCCGCCCGCCGCGTGGTGAACGTGCTGACCAACCGTCCCCGGGTCTGGCTGGCGCTGGATCACCCGGTGATCCTGGCGGCAGAGATGCTGATGCCCAGCGATCTGTTCAGCGTTCCGGCGGGGATGATCCTGGGCATCATCACTTCGGAGGGCAATAAGCAGAGCCACGCGGCGATCATTGCGCGGGCCATGCACATTCCCTGCGTGGTGCAGGTGGGACGGGAATTTCTGGACGACTGCGACGGCCGCACCGTGGTGCTGGATGCCAACAACGGCGAGTGCATCCTGGATCCGGATGCCAACACCCGCCAGCAGGCGGTCAGCCGCATCTGCGAGCTGCAGTGGGAGAGCGAGGAAGCCGCCCGCATCAGCGCCCTGCCCAACCGGACAAAGGATGATGTGTCGTTTGAGCTCCTGGCCAACTGCTACGGGCAGGAGGATATTGAATCGGCGCTGCAGGCAGGCGCTTCCGGCGTGGGCCTGCTGCGCAGCGGCTATATGATGCTGCCGGGCCGCCCGGTGGACGAGCAGGAGCAGTTCGTGTTCTATCAGTCCTGCATTGCCGCCGCAAAGGGCGGTGTGGTGACAGTGCGCACCTTTGATTTTGGTGTGGACCGCGCCATGGCCGATATCCATAGGGGGCTGGAATCCTCCAAGCTGGGCCTGCGGGGCATCCGCAGCAGCCTGCGCCAGACCCATCAGTTTGAAACGCAGATCTGCGCCCTGCTCCGGGCGGCGGCCCACGGCCCCCTGCGGGTCATGTTCCCCATGGTGACCAACCTCGAAGATTGGGATGAGGCCATGCGGCTGGTAGCGCACTGCCGCCAGCTGCTGCGGGAGCGCGGGGAGGAGTTTGACCCGGACACGCCCTTTGGTGTGATGTTCGGGGTGCCCTCGGCCTGCCTGACGGCAGAGGAATTCGTGGAGCGTGGGTGCAATTTCTTTGTCATCGAGACGAACGACCTGACCCAGTACACCCACGCGGTGGATCGGGATATCTCCATTGCCGAGCGCTACTACCGCCCGGCCAGCCACGCAATGAAAAAGCTCATCCGCATGGTGGTGGAGGCTGCCCGGGAGGGCGGGATCCCCGTGACCATCTGCGGCAGCGCGGTGGGCAATCCGGCCAACACCCTGCAATATCTGCAGCTGGGCCTGCGGAGTTTCTCGGTCAGCCCGCAAAACCTCATTGCGGTGAAAAAAGCGCTGATGAACGCGAAAATAAAGTAAACAAAAAGGACGGCCTGCGCCGTCCTTTTTGTATATGTGGAAATAAAAATTACTCCAAGTTGCCCGTCAGGGTCATCACGGCAGAGAGCACCGCCAGCGGGGCGGTCTCGCACCGGAGGATGCGGGGGCCGAGGCCGACCGTTTTCACACCGGCATTGGCGGCCATTTCAGCCTCTTCCACGGCAAAGCCGCCCTCGGCACCGGTGATGAGGGCGATCTTCAGCCGCTGGCCGTCGGCAGGCTGTGCATCTGCCAGCAGCTGGCGCAGGGGAGCGCCCCCCAGCTCGTAGCAGAAGAGCACGAGGTCGTACCCTTCCAGACTGCGGCAGAGGGCCCCGAAATTGGGCAGGGGCAGGGCGACATCCGGCAGCACGCCCCGGCCGCACTGTTTGGCGGCTTCAAAGGCGATGCGGTTGTAGCGCTCGTTTTTCTGCTCCTCCTTTTTGGGGGCGGCCACGCAGTACCGGCTGAAGAAGGGCACAAAGTGGGTGCAGCCCAGCTCCACGCCGTGGCGGATGACCTGCTCCAGCTTGTCCTGCTTGGGGTAACCCACGAACAGGGTCACTTCCACGCTGGGCTCGGCGGCGCTGGGATAGCCCGGCTCCACGCTGAACTCCACCGTCTCCGGCCCAAAGCCGGTGATGGTGGCGGTGTATTCCACGGCGTTGCCGTCACATAAGATGACAGTGTCCCCCAGCCTGCCCCGCATCACGCGGGAAAGATGATGGGCATCGGCCCCCCGCAGGGTGGCGGTGCCGTTGGAGATTTCGGTTGTAAAATAACGGTGAGGCATAGTGGTTCTCCTTAAACGTCCTCGCCCTCTCAGTCTTTGCTTCGCAAATCCAGCTCCCCCAAAGTGGGAGCCTTTGGCAGTCCACGCAAACTTCATCTTTTTGCCAAGGCCTCTCCCTTTGGGAGAGGTGGCACCGAAGGTGACGGAGAGGGCAAGCCAGCTGAAAGAAATCATGAAAGCTTCTGCAATTACGCTTTTTTGCAGACGATACACTCCCAGCCGCGCTTCTCCTTCACTTCCTGCACGGTCAGGCCGGCGGCTTCCAGAGCGGCGATCACCTCGTCCTTGCGGCTGTCGATGATGCCGCTGGCAATAAAGGTGGCGTTTTCGGCCATCAGGCCGGGCACGGCGGGGGCAAGGCTAATGATGGCGTTTGCCACGATGTTGGCGGTGATGATGTCGTACCTGCCGCTGGCCTTGTCGGACAGGTCGCCCACCAGAACGGTCAGCTTGTCGGCCACGCCGTTCAGGGCCGCATTCTCGCCTGCGGTGCGCACGGCCACGGGGTCGATGTCCACACCCTCGGCACTGCCTGCGCCCAGCTTGAGGGCGGCAATGGCAAGGATGCCGCTGCCGGTGCCGATGTCCAGCACCCGCTCACCGCCCCTGACCCTCTCGTCCAGCGCTTCCAGGCAGAGGCTGGTGGTCTCGTGGCCGCCGGTGCCAAAGGCGAGGCCGGGGTCAAGGATCAGCTTGACGCGGTCGGTGTCGTACTCCTGCCAGGAGGGCACGATGGCCAGCCGTTTGCCAATGTCCATGGGGTGGTAGTATTTGCGCCAGCCGTTCTGCCAGTCCTCCTGCTCCACGCCCTCGGTCTCCACGGTGTAGGCGATGCCTGCCGCTTCCATCCGGGCCTGAATGAGGGCCAGCGTCTCCACGGGGGAAGCGCCCGGCTCCAGATACATGTGGATGATCACAGTGTCGCGGGGCTTGTCCAGCAGCTCCTGCTCGATCAGATCCACATGGGCGATCTCGGCCACCTGCTGCTCGATGTCGCTGTAATCCTCGATATAGATGCCGCCTTCGGCGATCATGGTGGCAACGGCCTCGGCGTTGTCGGCATCGGCCTTGGCCACGGTCAGGCGGATATCAGTCCATTCCATAAAAAGAACCTCCCTGGGTCTTGTGTTTTCTATTTATAAGTATAGTACCCGATTCCGGCGCGGGATGCAAGCGGTTTGGGGAGAAAGGGCAAAAGAAAAGTTTTTTCAAAATCCTGCTCTGAAATGCGCAATAATTCCAAAAAGTTTTTCACGAAAGATGCAAATTCAAGGATTTTTGGTGCAAAATTGCGAAAACGGGCGCAGACCCTATTTCTTTTTTTCGGAGGATGTGTTAAAATATTGTTACGCAATTATGGACAGCCTGCAACCAGAGGCCTCCATAACAACAACATTCTTTAAGGAGGAATGTGTCTTATGATGAAGTATCTCCAGAAACTGGGCAAAGCTCTGATGCTTCCCGTCGCTGTGCTGCCGATCTGCGGCATCCTGATGGGTCTCGGCTATGCTCTGGCCCCGGGTGTCATGGGTGTCCCCGGTGCTGCAACTTCCGGTGCAGCTTACACCGTTGGCTTCCTGCTGGTCAAGGCAGGCGGCGCTCTGATCGATAACATGGCATGGCTGTTCGCCATCGGCGCAGCCGTTGGTCTGGCTGATGACCACGACGGTACCGCTGGTCTGGCTGGCCTGGTCAGCTACCTGATGATGCAGCAGCTGCTGAGCCCCGGCGTGGTCAGCATGGTGCGCACCCTGGAAGAGGGCACCGCTACCTACATCGCTTTCCAGAAGGTGGCCGGCAACTCTTTCATCGGCATCCTGGCCGCTGTGGTGGGTGCAGCCTGCTACAACAAGTTCAAGAGCACTCAGATGCCTGACTGGCTGGCATTCTTCTCCGGCAAGCGCTTCGTTGCGATTGCCACCGGCCTGATTTCCATCGTTGTTTCTGTCGTTCTGCTGTTCGTCTGGCCCGTCATCTTCGATGCACTGGTCGCTATTGGCAGAGGCATCGAAGGCATGGACGGCATCGGCGCTGGCATCTACGCCTTCCTGAACCGTCTGCTGATCCCCACCGGCCTGCACCACGCTCTGAACAACGTGTTCTGGTTCGACACCATCGGCCTGGGCGACCTGTCCCACTTCTGGGCAGGCGAGACCTCTGCTGACGTGGGCTGGAGCCTGGGTATGTACATGTCCGGCTTCTTCCCCTGCATGATGTTCGGTATCGCCGGTGCTGCACTGGCCATGGTCCGTACCGCCAAGAACAAGAAGGCTGCCATCGGTCTGGTTCTGTCCGCTGCCATCTGCGCCTTCGTCTGCGGCGTTACCGAGCCCTTTGAGTTCGGCTTCATGTTCCTGTGCTTCCCGCTGTACGTTGTGTACTCCGCTCTGTACGGCATCTTCACCATCATCACCTACTACTCCGGTTTCCGTGCTGGCTTCTGCTTCTCCGCAGGTGCTACCGACCTGGTGTTCTCCGCTTCTCTGCCTGCAGCTGCTAAGACCTGGATGATCATTCCTCTGGGCATCGCTGCATTCGTGGTGTTCTACTTCGTGTTCTACTTCGCCATCACCAAGTTCGACCTGAAGACCCCCGGCCGTGAGGACGAGGATGCCGAAGAGGCTGAGAAGAAGGTCGTTCTGGCCAACAACAACTACACTGAGGTTGCTGCTGGCGTGCTGAAGGCCATCGGCGGCAAGGAGAATGTCTCCAGCGTGGACTACTGCGCTACCCGCCTGCGCTTCACCATTAAGGACTACACCGCTGTGGATGAGAAGGCTGTGAAGGCTGCCGGCGCTGCCGGTGTCATCCGCCCCGACAAGACCACTTGCCAGGTCATCATCGGCACCAAGGTGCAGTTCGTGTATGATGAGCTGAAGAAGATGCTGTAAGCATCCTTCTGAGCACGTTTCCGTGCGGAAGGCTGGTTGCTTCCGCATCCATTCCCAAACTGTAAAAATGCCGCTGAGGGCGGGCGTTTACGCCCCGCTTTCGGCGGCATTTTGTTTTGTTCACAAACCGGCTACCCTTTTGGCCGGAAAATATGCTATACTGAAAACAACAAAGCAAAATAACAGGAGGTTCCCCATTATGAAGATCATTCGTGCAAAAGATTACAAGGACATGTCCCGCAAGGCTGCCAACATCATCTCCGCACAGGTCATTATGAAGCCCAACTGCGTGCTGGGTCTGGCGACCGGCGGCACCCCTGTTGGCGCATACGCTCAGCTGGTGGACTGGTACAACAAGGGCGACCTGGATTTCTCTGAGGTCACCACCGTCAATCTGGACGAGTACCGCGGCCTGCCCAAGGAGCACCCTGAAAGCTATTGGAGCTTTATGCACAAGAACCTGTTTGACAAGGTCAACATCCGCCCCGAGGCCATCCACCTGCCCGACGGCACCAACCCCGATGCTGCGGATGCCTGCAAAAAGTACAACGAGATCATCCACAGCGTGGGCGGCATCGACCTGCAGCTGCTGGGCCTTGGCCCCAACGGCCACATCGGCTTCAACGAGCCGGGCGAGGCCTTTGAGCTGGAGACCCACTGCGTGGATCTGACCCCTGCCACCATCGAGGCCAACAAGCGCTTCTTTGACGGCAACGAGGATCTGGTGCCCAAGCAGGCCTACACCATGGGCATCAAGACCATCATGCAGGCCCGCAAGGTGCTGGTGGTGGCCAACGGTCTGGCAAAGGCCAAGGCAGTCAAGGCAGTCGTCTCCGGCCCTGTGACCCCCGAGTGCCCGGGCTCCATCCTGCAGATGCACCCCGACTGCATCCTTGTGGCCGATGAGGAAGCACTGAGCCTGCTGTAAGACAAAACCTCTCCGTCTGCGAAGCAGACGGAGAGGTTTAGGAGGCATTAAAATGATCATCAAAAATGCTCTGATTTATACCCCCCGCCACACCTTTGAGGAGGGGAGCCTGACCATCCGGGAGGGGCGCATCGTGCCCTTTGCACAGCCGGAGGAAGGCGAAGAAATCGTGGATGCCAAGGGCGCTTACGCTCTGCCGGGCCTGGTGGATATCCACTTCCACGGTGCCATGGGCAAGGATTTCTGTGACGGCAATGAAGAAGCCATCCAGACCCTGGCCGATTTTGAGGCCGGTAAGGGTGTGCTGGCCATCTGCCCCGCCACCATGACTTTCTCGGAAGAGATCCTGAACGGCGTGATGGATGCCGCCGCCGCCCATCAAAACGGCAGAGGCGCAGACCTTGTGGGCATCAATATGGAGGGGCCCTTCATCAGCCCCAACAAGGTGGGTGCCCAGAACCCGGAGTATCTCCACAAGGCGGATGTTGCAATGTTCCGCCGCCTGCAGAAGCGGGCAAACGGCCTGATCAAGCTGGTGGATATCGCCCCGGAGGAGCCGGGTGCGCTGGAGTTCATTGCCGCCTGCCATGACGAGGTGCGGATCTCCATTGCCCACACCTGCACCAGCTACGACACCGCCAACGCCGCCTTTGACGCAGGCGCGACCCACATGACCCACCTGTACAACGCCATGCCCGGCATCACCCACCGGGAGCCCGGCCCCATCATTGCGGCGCTGGAACGGGGCGCGGAGGTGGAGCTCATCACCGACAACGTTCACATCCACCCGGCCATGGTGCGGTTCACCTTCAACACCTTCGGGGATGACCATGTCATCCTGATCGCCGACAGCATGATGGCCTGCGGCCTGCCCGACGGCCAGTACAGCTTGGGCGGTCAGGCGGTCACGGTCAGCGGCCCCCGCGCCACCCTGACCGAGCACCCCGGCACCATTGCGGGCAGTGCCACCTGCCTGTACGACTGCATGAAGCGTGCCGTGCTGGAGATGAATGTCCCGCTGGAAAGCGCTGTCCGCGCCGCCAGCGAAAACCCCGCCAAGAGCATTGGCATCGACAATGATTACGGCAGTCTGGCTGCAGGCCGCTACGGCAATGTGATCCTGGCGGACAAGGAACTGAATATTCAGGCTGTCTACCAGAAAGGAACCCGTATCGTATGAACCCCGAGAGCCTGACCTGGCGGCTGCTGACCGCCGAAGAGCTGACGAACGTTTACCTGAACGAGATGCGCCGGGATTTTCCTGCCGGAGAGCTGAAGCCCCTGAGCATGATCCTGAACAGCGAGGCCGCCGGTACCGCCCACACCTGGGGCGTGTATGAGGACGACGCGCTGGTAGCGTATCTGTTGATGGTGCGGCCCGTGGGCTGTGAGGTGAGCCAGCTGGACTACTTTGCCGTTCTGCCCCAGTATCGGGCCGGCGGCATCGGAGCCGCTCTGCTGGCCGCCCTGCCTGACCACGAGAAGGGCGCGCAGGCCATCCTCATTGAAGCGGAGTGCCCCGAAAAGGCCGAGGATGAGGCCATGGCTGTGCGCCGCCTGGGCTTTTACGCCCGGTGCGGGGCCAAGGACACCGGCTGGACAGAGCATCTCTTTGATGCCTGGTTCCGGGTGCTGGTGCTCCCCTGCTGCGGCGGAAAGGTGCGCAGCCCCGAGGAGGCCGTGCGGCAGCTGGCAGACTGCTACCGCCGCACCATGGGCGAGCCCCAGTGGCGCAGGAACGTCACCTTCTACCGCCCCGATGGCGTGGAGGTGCAGTTTTGAGAGGTTGAATTCTGTCCCTTGACAGTCTGGGTAAATATGGTACTATGGTGATAGGAACAAACCAGATTTGAAATGGGAGGAATTTCTGATGCGCAATGTTTTTTCCCGCCGTGATTTTCTGAAAGCATCTGCCGCCGCTGTGCTGGCCGCTTCTGCCGCTGGTGTCCTCACCGGCTGTGATGGGGGCGGCAGCGAGATCCCGTCCGCAACCATCGGGCTGGGTGAGTTTGAAGTGACCATGACCGCAGATATGGGCCGCGATAGCAAAGAGGACTTTGGACAAAACAATCTCTTCTATATCTACATTCCCAAAGTGAAAATTAAGTATAACGGAAATGGTGCAATTGCTATTCCGTTTAAGGATGCGTTCACGGCCCAGATCACAGAGAAAGAAGTAAAGCCGCGAAACGGAAGCGCTCTTATCAAGAGTGTGGATATTCCGCTTGGTAACACGGCAACTTATCAGCCGGAATTTGTATTCACCGTTGCTGAAGATGGTGCGTTCAGAGCAGGTGGCACATTGAAACTGCGCGTGACCCTGCAAAGCAGAACAGCTGAATTTATCCTGACCAGTGACGGAAAGGTAAGTGCTTCCCTAGTTGCCGAAAAAGCATAATATCCCCCAAAAGCCCGAGGTGCACCCGCACCCCGGGCTTTTTTGCGCCCAAATTTTACATTGGAGCAAAAACATGTCCAAACAATTTACCTCGATTTTTCCCGCTTGTGGTCGAAGCGGCTTACCGACTGGGATACAATAGTGCCGTACCCAAGGAAAACACGAAAACAAGAGCCGGGAACGGAAAGCCCGGATGTTTGGAGGACAAATATTATGAAAAAGATCACACGTCGTTCGTTTCTCACTGTCTGCGGTGCAGTTGCTGCCGCTGCTGCTCTGACCGCCTGCGGCGGTTCTGCTTCCTCTGCTGCAGCTTCTTCTACCTCTGCCGCTGCAGGCTCCACTGCTTCTTCCACCGCTGCTGCTCTGTCCGGCAACGTTGCTACCGGTGGTTCCACCTCCATGAAGAACGTCATCGCTGCCCTGACCGAAGGCTTTGCCGAGGTTGAGCCGGGTGTCACTGTCAGCTACGACCCCACCGGTTCCGGCGCAGGCATCACCGGTGCTACCGATAAGACCCTGGACATCGGCCTGTCCTCTCGTGCCCTGAAGGACGACGAGAAGGCTGATGTGGAGGGCACCACCATCGCTCTGGACGGCATTGCCATCATCGTCAACAATGCAAGCAAGGTGGAGGACCTGACCGTTGACCAGCTCAAGCAGATGTTCACCGGCGAGATCACCAACTGGTCTGAGGTCGGCGGCGACGACGGCGAGATCGTTCTGATCGGCCGTGAGGCTGGCTCCGGCACCCGTGATGGCTTTGAGAGCATCGTGGATGTCAAGGACAGCTGCAAGTACGCGCAGGAGCTGACCGCTACCGGCGCTGTCATCAGCGCTGTGGAGGCCAACCCTCTGGCCATCGGCTACGCTTCCCTGTCCGCTGTGGGCGACACCGTGAAGATGGTCACCGTTGGCGGCGTGGAGTGCAGCGAGGATACCGTCAAGGACGGCAGCTACGAGGTGCAGCGTCCCTTCGTGTTCGTCACCAACAAGTCTGTCACCCTGTCTGAGCAGGCACAGGCTTTCTTCGACTTTGCCACCAGTGCCGATGCTGCTGACCTGATCCGCACTGCCGGTGCTGTTCCTGTGAATGAGTAATTGCGGAAAGCAATGATGCTATGAACAACAAAAAGATTTCTCTCCCCAGAACCCCTGCTGAGTGGCTGGAAGCGGTGATGAACTTCATCTTCTTCCTCTGCGGCATTCTGGCGGTGGGCTGTGTGCTCCTGATCTCGGTGTACATGGTCCTCTCCGGTGTGCCTGCCATCCAGAAGATCGGGCTGTTCCGGTTCCTGTTTGGCACCCGGTGGGCTTCCACCGCTGCCGACCCGGCCTACGGCATCCTGCCCTTCATCCTGTCCAGCGTTTACGGCACGCTGGGTGCCACCGTGATCGGTGTGCCTATCGGCCTGCTGACGGCGGTGTTCCTCTCCAAAGCCGCAGGCCCGAAGGTGCGCACCGTGGTCGTGACCGCCATTGAGCTGCTGAGCGGCATCCCCAGCGTGGTATTCGGCCTGCTGGGCATGCAGGTGCTGGTGCCCGCCGTGGCCAAGACCTTTGGCAAGGCCTCCGGTGCCTGCCTGCTGAGCGCCATCGTGGTGCTGGCGGTGATGATCCTGCCCAGCATCGTGTCGGTGTCGGTCACAGCGCTCAACGCTGTGCCGCCGGAGTATGAGCAGGGCAGTCTGGCACTGGGTGCCACCGACACCGAAACATGGTTCAAGATCAGCATTCCGGCAGCCAAAAGCGGCATTGCCGCAGGCATTGTGCTGGGCATCGGCTTGAGCGATCGTTGCCGCCAAAGGATCGGCTACAGGCTCGGACTTGGGCGTCGGTGTCGGCAGGGGCTGCGCTTCGGGCTTCTTTTCAGCCTTCACGTGTTGGGTCGGGGCCTTAGGAGCGGGTTTTGCAGATTCCGGATGTTCTGCCTTCCACTTGCGCCACAATGCCGGGGACTCCTTCTGCATTCGCTTGTGCGCACGCTGCAGCACCTTCTGACTTGGTGCTTTGCGAGCATCGGCGTTGGGAGCCACACGCACCAAAGCCCAGGCTTCATCCAATTCCACCGCCGCCACATCGTCCGCAAGCGGCGCCTTAAGACGTGAACCAACTTTCACTCCGTTGACGCGGCCCTTTTCATAAGCGCCGGGATTGGCGCGCACAAAGGCCACCAGAATCTGATCCATTGAGGCCTGCGGATAGCGCGGACGGTAAAGAGTGGCAATCGACCACATCGTCATGCCGTCGCGCACCAAAAACGGCTGATCCAAATCATAACCAGCCGGATTAAGCGGAAGCTTTACCGGGCCGGCTGCCGTGGCCTTGGGTGCGGGCTTGGCGGATTGTACGGACTGTTTGGGTGCAGTCGGCTTTGCCGTGCTCTGCACCGGTTCACGAACAGGAGGTACATAGGCGGGTTCCGTCGCTGCCCCGGTACCGGCTGAAGGCACCACGCTCTTTTCCTTGGTCGATGCGTCCACGATCGGAGCAGGCTTTTTCGCCGCCTCAGCCTCTTTGACCATCGGTGCTGTCGGTCGATCCTGCAGACGAACCTCATAGAGCTTGGCCGAGAGCTTGCCGGCTTCGGACAGTTCAACGATCAGCGGGAACTGCTGCGCAGAAACCGCCTGTTGCCCTTTAATTTTGACGGTATACGGTTCCTTCTTGAGAAGCGTCAGCGAAATGTCGTTTAAGGACAGCGAAACCTCCTTACCGACGCGACGATAGGTTGAAGCAGGCGCCAAACGAACCATCAGCTGTTCAGCCTTCGGATCCACGTCACGGATCGTCAATTCGGCGTTCAAAGGTTCACCCACAGCCGAATAAACCATCAGGCTGCCGAGTTCCGCCGCAAAAGCGCCGCCGGCTACGGCTGCTGCCGCCACAGCAACTAGAGTTTTTCGCAAAGTAATCGCTTCCGACATCTGCTTACCTAATTAATTTCGAATTGATATTCTGTTGGGGAGCATCCGACAGACAAAACCACACCTCGGTTCGTGCATTATGTCCCCGATCTGAAGGATTCTACCGACTTGCGCAAAGACTACGCTCGTCTCACTTTGAAAGGCGTTCTTTTTTGCAATCTGTCACACCGCGCTGAAAAGTTCCTCAGCACTTGTCAGTCGAATACCTGCGGATCGCCAGGCCGTTTGAGCGTCTTCATAAGACGCTGGAGCAATCGCACGAATGCCGTCCGTCACAACGTACACCTCAAAGCCCGCCTCAACGGCGTCCAATGCGGTCCAACTCACGCAGTAATCCGCTGCAAGACCGCAAATGACCACCTTACGAATGCCGCGCTCGGTGAGCCATCCTGCCAAACCGGTTCGCGTATGACGATCAGCTTCCAGAAAAGCTGAATAACTGTCTCGTTCGGCACATGTTCCCTTGCGAAGAATCAAATCGGCCTCAACGGCATTGAGCTTCTCTGCAAAAGCGGCCCCCTTTGAGCCACCCACACAATGCGGGGGCCACAGCACTTGTTTGCCGTAGGGCATATCGATCACATCAAAGGGATGCCGGTCCGGATGATTAGCCGCGAAACTCTGATGCTCGGCGGGATGCCAGTCGGCCGTGAGCACCACTGTGGAAGCTGCCCGGATCAGTTGATTGATCGGCCCGATCACGGCGTCACCCTCCGGCACGGGCAAAGCGCCGCCCGGTAAAAAATCGTTTTGAACATCCACCACGATCAAGGCGGTGTCAGGATTCTTCAGAAAGCCCATAAGCTCCTCCATAGGTCGTCACCGTTGAGGATAGCGCAACGAAACGACTGGAAAAACATCAGCAAGAAAAAAGCCCCGCCTCTCCA
>OLXA01000436.1_pt1 | contig 22039 bp, 13 predicted proteins | sample 1644551 | NCBI WGS metagenome assembly OLXA01 (sample SAMEA103958150, study PRJEB25191) | human gut metagenome | biome: human-associated habitat [ENVO:00009003]; feature: intestine environment [ENVO:2100002]; material: feces | place: Germany | collected 2013/2015 | reverse complement strand
AAAAAAAATAAAGCGTAATGAAGAAAATTGCATTATTTACTTTCCTTACATTGTTATTATGTACTTCATGTGTAACGAAAAAGAAGTTCATGATGACAGAAGCCGCACGTATTGCAAGTATCGACAGCTTGCAAAGTTTATTGACTGATTGCCGCAACACGGGCGACCAGCTGTCAGCACAAATCAAGAAGCTCCTGCGTGATACCACCCAGATGGGAAACAGTATCCGTCAGTATCAGAGCATGCTTAGTACTAACATGACGGAACAGGAAAAACTGAATGCCTTGTTGAGTCAGAAGAAAAACGAACTTAGCGAAAGAGAACGCACCATCAACGAGTTGCAGGACATGATCAACGCTCAGAACGAGAAAGTGAAACAACTGCTGAACAGTGTGAAAGACGCGTTACTGGGCTTTAGCACAGACGAACTGACGGTTCGTGAAAAGGATGGAAAGGTGTATGTGGCAATGTCGGACAAATTGCTGTTCCAGTCAGGAAGCGCCCGTCTGGATAAACGCGGAGAGGAAGCTCTCGGCAAATTGGCGGAAGTCCTGAACAAGCAGACCGACATCGACGTATTTATCGAAGGTCACACCGACAATAAACCGATCAACACCGTACAGTTCAAAGACAACTGGGATTTGAGCGTGATTCGTGCTACCTCCGTCGTACGTATCCTGATCAAGAACTACGGTGTAAATCCTTTGCAGATACAGCCCAGCGGTCGCGGCGAATATATGCCTGTTGACGACAATGAAACTGCGGAAGGCAGAAGCAAGAACCGCCGTACGGAGATTATCATGGCTCCAAAGCTGGACAAGCTATTCCAGATGTTACAGACTTCCGAAGAGGTTAAATAAGAAAATAATAATAAGAGACTGTCAGAAGGTAGACAGTCTCTTATTATATAGAAACAAGGCTATAATATTTATTGCCCTATATGATATAACTCATCCATGTTTCTATTAGATACAATATCTGAATTCATACTGTTTACTTTCCCCATCCGGATGGTTTCTTACCCATCTTGAACACCATCGTACCACCGTTCATGATGTCCTGATGAGTGATGAAGAAATCTTTGTGTTTCTTCCCGTTCAAAGTCACCGACTGAATGTAGATATCTTCGGGAGACTTACGGATGGTCCGGATACGGAATTCCTTATTACCTGCTAGTTTCAAAGTACACTCATCCAAAAGCGGGGAACCGATGATATACCGGCCGTCGGCAGGATTGACCGGATAGAATCCCATCGCACTGAATACATACCAGGCAGACATCTGACCGCAGTCATCATTTCCGGCATATCCCGAAGAAGTGTTGTTATACAGCGTGTTCAGAATATGGCTGACATACTTTTGCGTCTTCCACGGCTGACCTGCAAAATTATAGAGATAAGCTACGTGATGGCTGGGCTCATTGCCATGTGCATACTGTCCCACAAATCCCGAAGCGTTATGATTCATCTGCTCACTCTTATAGGTAGAGGTAAAGAAGGTATCCAGCTTTTGTTCAAAGGCTTTCGTTCCTCCTGTCAGTTCCATCAAGGCCTGGATGTTATGCGGAACATACCAAAAGTATTGCCATGCATTTCCTTCGGTAAACGGATGCCCACCGTTTCCACCGTATTGATACGGGTCGAAAGGTTCGATCCATTCTCCCTTGTCATTCTTGGACTGGAAGAACTTCGTTTTCGGATGGAAAAGGTTCCGGTAATATTCGGAGCGTTTGTGGAATCGCTGATAATCGGTATCCTTGTTCAGTTTTGCAGCCAGTTGGGCAACGCACCAGTCATCAAAAGCCTGTTCTAGAGTGATGGAGACAGATTGAGTCTGAATGTTTTCGGGCATAAAGCCGTATTTCTCCCATACCTCAAAAGGAGAGTTGGGGTGTGAGGTTACCGAACTGTTATAGACTGCTTCATAGGCCTTCTCCATATCAATTCCGGGAATACCTTTCAGGATGGCATCAGTAATCACAGGGATGGAGTGGTTACCGATCATACAGTAATTGTCCTGTCCCCATAATTGCCAGATAGGCAGGTAGCCGTAATATTCATACTGGCGTATCATGCTCTTCACGAAGTCAGTCACCCGCTCGGGTTCCAGCAACGTGTAGAGAGGATGAGAGGCGCGGAAAGTATCCCACAGGGAGAATGTGGTGTAATGAGTTTCATTGTTCGCCACCTTGCGGGTCGTATAGTCGGCAGCCATGTATTCGCCGTTCACGTCGGACATGGTGTTAGGCTGTATCATGGTGTGGTAAAGAGCCGTATAGAATATCTCTTTCTGCACTTCCGTACCTTTCACTTCGATCTTTCCTAGTTGTTTTTCCCAATCAGCGTCCGCAGCAGCCACATAGCGGTCGAAATCCCAGTGCGGTGCTTCCTGTTCCATGTTCTGACGGGCATTCTCCATAGAGACGGACGAAAGGGCTACTTTGCACGTCAATGGTTTGCCATTCAGTTGGCCGAAACGGAAACAGCCATGAAGATTCGTACCGTTGATCACGGCTGTGTTTTCATGAACACGCCCGCCGTCTCTCAGCGTAGAAGTAAGGATAGGACTGGAAAACTCCATGTAGAAATAAATCTTGCGTAGTTTCGCCCATCCGGTGATGATACGGTAACCTTCCACTGCATGGTCATTCAGAATGCGGATCTGAGAGTTAATGATCCGGCGTCCCCAACTGCCCTTATCTGCCGAGTGGTCCATATCCAGTATAATCTCCGCATCTTTACCGGCGGGATATTGATAGCGGTGGATACCGTTTCTCTGAGTAGTGGTAAGCTCTGCATTAATACCTTCATCTTTCAGCATTACCTGATAATAGCCGGGACGGGCTTTCTCTTCGTCGTGCGTGAATGCGGAAGAAGTGCGTCCGCTACTGGTCGGCATCAATGTAATGTCGATCAGGTCCGAAGCTCCTGTCCCGCTCAGGCGGGTATGGCTGAAACCGAAGATTGTATTCCGGTTATAGTCGTATCCGGACGCGTCTCCCCAGTTGGGAGCTTCGCTGGTGTCCGGAGAAAGCTGTATCATACCGAACGGCGAGGTCGCCCCCGGGTAATTATTACCCGAAAGTCCCCCATCGATGGCCCCCGTTCCAATAAACGGATTTACATATTTAGTGATTTCCCCTGCCTGCAACGTAGCAAGAGTCAATGAAAATGCACATACACTTAAAAGTAATTTCTTCATGGTTCGTGGTGTTTTTATAAGATATGTTTCTTATGTCTATGGCTTTTTATTCTGCTGTTATTTCAATAAGCCGGCTGTTGAGCTGCTGCGTTGTGAAAAGATCCAGTCCGACGTTCATCAGATATTCTCCGGAGAAAACCTGGTCGTTACCCTTCAATGAGGAACCGCTGCCGGGCATCATATTGATTTCCTTCACACGGTACATCTTATCGGCATCCAACCCTTGCAAGCGGACAGGCAGTGTCTTTTCCGCATAGCGCGGATGGATATCGAAGGCGAATACCGCAGCCGTTTTCTTGTCCTTGCCTACAAACATGGAAGAAGTATGGTTGCTTCCGTAAGGAGAAACAAGGCGATACATATCACCTTCAAGGATGACAGGTTTCAGACGGTTGTAGTTCTTGACTGCCAGATCACAGTACAAGTGCTCATTCTGATTCATGTCTTCCAGTTTGATGTCGAATCCTAATTTGCACATCATGGCTACATCGGTACGGAACTTGATACTGGTTCCACGATTCCAAGTAGTGACGTGGGCACACAGTGTCTTACTTGGGAAGATCTGCGAATAGCCCCATTGGATAAACAGACGTTCGATAGGATCGGTATTGTCGCTTGGCCAGAACTCTGTGAAGTACTTCAATGCTTCATAGTCGGAGCGTCCGCCGCCACCGGCACACAGCATCATCGGAAGATTAGGATATTTAGCCTTGATTCTGTCCAGCACCTTGTAAAGTCCGCGCACATAATCAACGTACAGATGAGACTGTTTATCTTTCAGATACACCGAATAGATATTCGTAATCGGGCTGTTGCAGTCCCATTTGAAGAAAGCGATGCCGGGATATTTGGTCATCAGGTTGTCCACCACGCCGAATACATGATCCTGTACTTTCGGATTGCTAAGGTCGAGCACCATCTGGTTGCGGAAGTAGTATTCATCACGGTTAGGCAGATGAATCACCCAGTCCTTATGCTTTTCGTAAAGCTCGCTTTTGGGATTCACCATTTCCGGCTCTATCCATATACCGAACTTGATACCTTTCTTTTGTGCTTCTTCAACAAGACGCCCTACTCCGTTCGGAAGTTTGTCGGCAGTCTCTTCCCAGTCGCCCAACCCCTGATGGTCACTGCTACGAGGATATTTGTTGGCAAACCAACCATCATCCAGCAGGAACATATCTACGCCCAGCTTGGTAGCCTCATCCATCAAGCCGATCAGTTTATTTTCATCAAAGTCAAAATAGGTAGATTCCCAGTTGTTAAGCAAAGTCATGCGGGTATCATTACCGTTTTTCACCTGATGATTGCGCGCCCAGTCATGGAAGTTACGGCTGGCCTCACCTTTCCCCTGCGTGCTGTAAGTGAAATAGAAGTCCGGAGTACGGAACACTTCTTTGGCGGGCAGGCTGTATTCGGAGTCGTACGGGTTGATACCGCTGATAATACGCAGTTCGTTTTTGTTGTCCACTTCGAAAGTAAAGCGGAAATTGCCGGTCCATCCCAATGTACCTACCAGCACTTCACCACAATTCTCCGTAGCCAGCTGGTCCAGAGAAAGCTGGAAGAACGGAGGGGTAAACATGTTGGCACGGGCGCCCAGTTTGGTATCGAGTACTTTTTTACCAAACTCCAACGGCTGGTCGGAAATATTGGCTTCGTGTGCCCAGTCACCCGAAAATTCAGTCAGATAATACTTAGCACGATTCAGATGAAGCATACTAGAAGCATATTGGTGAAGCACTACGGGCTTCTTCTCCTTATGGCTGATTTCCGTATAGGTTTTAATGATATCCTCGGCAGGATAAGTGACGTAATGCAGCTTTACCGTAACCGGATATTTATCATCTCCCAAGGTGATAATGGTTTCGTTAACTCCTTGCGACACCGCTTTCGTCTCATGAGAGACATACTTCAACAGAAGTGACGGATTGCCGTCATTGTGAAGGATATGAATGGCAGGTTCAAAGTAGTCTTCCATACCGTGGGTGATATAGGCTTCCGTCCCTTGTGGAAGATGAGAAATATCGGTCTCATGGTTCAGCTTTTTGCCCAGATAGCTTTGGTATAACCGCCCGTTGTCGGCTACGTGGAAGATCAGACTACTGTTATCCGTATGAATCTGAATGACAGGCTTGTCCGCCGCGTTCAGAAGACAGGTGATACAAAGGAAACAGATTAAAAAAAGGATTCTCACTTTCATGATATACATTTAATAAGGTTTATAAATCAAGTCGTTAAAGTTATGGATGGCTGAATCAATTAAAGTTGTGAACGAACTGAATCAGTTAAAGTCGTAAGTGAACCAGTTGAAGAAAGCATTTCCTCCGTCACGAAGCGTATTGTATGAGTACAGACCGACACGGGCACCTTTCCAGTCACCGAATCTCAGCGAATAAGGCTCTCCGCAGGGAGTAAAGTTCTTATTGTCCGTGCTATAGTACAACTGATGCTGGTTGGTACGTGCATTCATCGTTGCTCTGAAATAAATCTTCTTACCGCTTACCGGCTTTACTTTCTCCACATTACCATTATTTTCCAGATACAGATAGTTCTTGCCATTCTCTTTGAGTACTCCAATGCCATTAAACAAATTGCCTATACAGAATAGTCCGGCACGTTGTCCCTCGGCCCAAGAACTCATATCCATTTCTGTCGTAACCGTCCCCTCGTATCCGATACACTTCTGTGTCAGCATATTGCGTGATGCCCGAAGATGATCCGCTTTCAGAGCTTTCAACAGTAACCATCCTTTTCGTTCCGTCAGGTTCCAGTCGGCGTCAGAAGGATTATGGTTGAACTGCCACTGCAAGTTCAGCTCGGGCGAATCAAAGGAATCGCCTCCCTGCGGGAAGCTTACAGGCACTTTCTTTCCGGTATTCGGCTTTGTCCAGACTTTTACCGGTTCGCCTATGCCATTCATATCGATGTCCACCCCAATCACAGGCCATCCGTCTTTCCAATGTGCAGGTTGCAGATGCACGACTCTTCCCAACGGTTCCGTCAACTGGAAATGATAGAACCACCATTCACCTTCGGGAGTATCTACCAGTGCACCTTGATGAGGTCCGTTGACATTGGTAGAACCTTTTTCCAGTACCACTTTCTTCTCGTATGGACCGTAGATGTTTTTCGAACGCAGAATTGTCTGCCATCCCTCACCTACTCCGCCTTCGGGAATACTGATATAGTAATATCCGTCCCGCTTGTGAAACTTGGTACCTTCTGCCACCGGACCGGTATAGATCACGTGTCCGTCATCTTCCAAGGTCCTCCCGTCGGCGCTCATCTTATGCAAGATGATAGGTCCGGCTCCCAACTGGCTCCGTCCCAGATAAGCCTGACCATTGTCATCCCATATCGGGCAAGGGTCTTCCCATCCGCCAATCCGTTTCACACAATGCAAAGGTGACCAAGGGCCGTGAGGATCGGTAGCCGTACTCATCATCAACCCTTCACGGGGAGTACAGAAGTAAATCCAGAACTTCCCGTCATGATGACGGATAGAGGGGGCCCATGAGCCTCCTCCATAATTTCCGTTCGTATCCCAGTCCGGAAAGTCCAGGCGTCGGTACACCTGACTGATAATCTTCCAGTTAATCATATCATCGGATTCCAGCACCGGCATGCCCATATAATGAAAGTCCGAGTTTACCATATAATACTTATCGCCTACCCTGATGACATCCGGATCGGAATAGTCCGCATTCAATATCGGATTGATATACGTGCCGTTTCCCTGATCTCCCCATGTCACATTCTTTGTTTGTGCACCCGCTATCTGACAAGTCAGAAGCGCTATCCATACGCAAAGGATTCTTGTATTCATAATCATTGTTTTAAGTATATACTCAAGCTTCATCTTCTACATGCCGAACGAAAGACCAGAAACAACATGCCTATACTGATCAGCCAGCCAACCAGTATCACGATGAAAGATTTCACCGTAATACCGCCATAGAAATGATTAATGACCAGCTGAATCGGCAGTATAAACAACCCTATCGTCAGAAACAGACCTCTTCGTTTTTTGTCGTTCGGTGTCATTTTCCCTTCACAGTTATCACCTTCGTGAAGTGGATATTGTCAGCGGCACTTCCTATCTGAATCTCAAACTCTCCCGGTTCCACCACTTCCTGCATACGGGCATTCCAAAGTGCCAGCTCCGAGATGGGAAGTTTCAGCGTGAAAGTGTTTGTTGCGCCGGTTTTGATCAGGTCTTTCCTGAATGCTTTCAGCTGGCGGATAGGAGTAGCCACGGAACTGAAACGGTCGCGTACATACAGTTGCACTACCTCTTTGCCATCCATCTTGCCGGTGTTTTTCACTTTTACCGTTACCGTCAGTTGATCCTTGTCGGTTAATACAGAATCACTCAACGCACAATCCACATATTCAAAAGTAGTGTAACTCTGTCCGCTACCAAAGCTCCATAACGGGTCGGGAGCGTCAAAGATATAATGTCCTTTCGGTTCTTCGGGACTGCCCGGCTGGTCGAACGGTTCATTACGATCTGTGATAAAATGATTGTAGAAGCAAGGAGTATTGCCTGTGCTACGCGGGAAAGATACATTCAGTCGTCCCGACGGATTGACCTTCCCTACGAGGATATCCGCCAACGAACGTCCCTGCTGTTCGCCGCCATACCATTGTACCAACAGTGCGTCGGCATTCTCTTTTACCCAAGGCATAGCCAATGGTTTGCCGGCTATCAATACGACAACCATCGGTTTTCCGGTTTTCTTGATTTCCTGCAACAGTTCCTCCTGTACTCCGGGAAGTTCCAGCGAAGAGAGGTCGAATCCTTCTCCGGTAGTGGAATATTTCGGACTTCTACCCAGATAGGTACTGCGTGTTCCGACGGCAACGATTGCCAGATCACTGCCGCGAACGGCTTCCACCGCTTCCGCTATCTTATCCTTTTTACTACTCCACCAGTCACATCCTTCGGCATGGCGAACCGTTACTTTATTTCCTAATACATCCTTTAATCCCTGAAGCAAAGTGACACCTTCTTTGGTATCTCTGGTAGTCCAAGCATAATCTCCGTATATCGTCTGATTGCTGTTCGGACCTACTACGGCTATTGACTTATACTTAGCCAAATCCAAAGGAAGAATCTGATTCTTATTCTCAAGCAGAATAGCGCTCTCGTCAGCTATTTCCTTGGCCAAAGCTACTTTCTCCGCACTGCGGACAACTTTACTCACTGCCTTCGGATCGCCATAAGGCGCATCAAACATCCCTAACTGAAACTTAACCGTCAGGATACGGCGAACGGCAAGGTCAATGTATTTTATATCCAGACGGCCTTCCTGTACCATCCGTTCGAAGTTATCATAAGCAGAGTCGATGTTCAAGTCTACCCCGGCTTCCAATGCCAGGCGTCCGGCCTCATCGGTTTCGGGCGTGATAGCATGAAAGGTTTTAAGGCGGTCCACCGATCCCCAGTCGGAATAAACATACCCCTTGAAACCGAGCTCACCACGAAGAATATCTGTCATGTAATAAGGAGAACCTGTGATGGCTACTCCATCATAAGCACTATAACAAGTCATCAATGCCAACGGATTCGTCTCCTTGATGACACGACGGAACGGATAGAGATACAAGCTTCTCAGTTCCCGTTCACCACCGCTGACCTGCGCACAGTTCAATCCGCCGGAGGGAGTACCTTGCGCAACAAAATGCTTCGGCATACAGGTGATGCGGTTTTTCTGATATCCATTGATAAAGGCAATACCCATTTCGGAAATAAGGTAAGGGTCTTCACCAAAGGTCTCTTCTACACGTCCCCAGCGAAGTTCACGGGCAATGTCCAGTACGGGCGAGAGAATCTGATGGATACCAATTACTTTGGCTTCCTCTCCCGCAGCTTCGGTCATGCGCTGGATCAGAGCAGGATTGAAGGTACTCCCCTGTGCCAAAGCGTGCGGAAACAGCGTACAATTATTTTGCAGGATTCCCTGAATGCCTTCGGCAGAAGTAATAATGGGGATTCCGAGCCTTGTTTTCGTCAGCATGTACTGTTGCAGTTCTTTGTACATGGTAGCACATTCGGCGGCAGTCGTACCCATTTCGTGGGTACAGCCAAAACTCTCACCGTTGAATATACGGTCTATCTCGTCCAGACGACCTGCGCCCCGGTTCTGCAATTGCAGAACCTTTTCACGCAGTGTCATCCGTCCCATCAGATCGTCTACACGCTTCTCGATGGAAAGTGATTTATTCTTATAAGGTGGTACCTCCGTCTTTCCGACAGCCTGTCCCGAAAGGGTAAGCAGGCATAAAGTTACAGCACAAGTTATATTTCTCAGTGTCATAGCAAGTTAGTTATTATAAGGTGTAACCAGTAATTTGTAAGAACCGCCTTTCAACAAAGACTTGTCAAAGTTAATAGTAATCTCTTTATTTTCACCCGGCATCAGCGTAAAATAATTATCATTCATGATAGCCGGAAGAATACGTTCACCGTCAACTGTGCGTACAGCCTGTACGTGTACGGCAAAAGCTACACTCTTGGCAGACTTAGGCAGTCCGATTGTTGCACGGATTTCCGCTTTCTCTCCCTTCTGTTCCATTTTGGAAGAAACTTTCAGTTCGGCCTTCGGAAGTTGGTTCAGAGCAGTGAAGTCTCTGCGGTCATTTCCTCTCCAGTAGTTATTTTCCGAAATCAGTTTACCGTTCTTATCCGTCAGTTTCAGACGGATGAAATGTACATCGCTCAAACCTTCGCTCTTACCGGTTCCTCCCAGCACATCGAAGCTCCACAGAGAATATCCGTACCACCAGCCTCTCTTGAACCCGAACATACGTACATAACGTGCATCCTTTTCGGGGAAAGTAATCAGCTCCACACCACCGATTCCATTTTTCGTGCTGTAAGCCTCTTCCCACTGCTGGGCGTCATTCGATACCTGAATCTTGTATTCCTTCCCATAAGATGCTTCCCAGTCGAGACGGACACCGCCAACGGGTTGTACCTTGCCCAAATCAACATATATCCACTCGTTATCACGGTAGGCACTTGACCAGCGGGTATCTTTCTTTCCATCCACAGCCATTGACGGATCGCCTTCGGAAGTAGAGGAAACAACTACTTTCTGATTCAATCCCAGGTTCGGTCTTTCCTTATTAAAGTCGATGGTAAAACACTCCAGCGTACTATTGGACGCTGAATGAACAACAGAGGATTTGCTATAAGCCGGAACTGCTTTTCCATCCATATTGTAGACCGTCACTTCCGCTTTCAAATCCTGATAGTTTTCTGCGGTAGTATTGGCCACCTTCACTGCGTCCGTCACCGGATTCCAGAGGATATGCAACGGTTCGCACGCGGACTTCGTTCCCCAGTAAGCGCCTGTAAGATCATAATAGTAGTCATAAGTCTGCCATACCATAGAGGGGTAAGCCGATTGCCCCATCCAGGTCATGATACCGGAAGCGTCGTCCCACATACGGTCCAGCCAGCCTTCATACATAGCTTTGTTCGATTCGATATTGATAAGCTGCGCTTTACGGCAATAGTCCTCAATTCCAGAAGGGACGCCAAAACCTTTGGCAAGAGAAGCGTCATATCTGTCCGGTGCAGCATTGAAAGCAGACTGACCGAAGTAATGCAAATCCCACATCTTATTACGGGGCCACCAGTCCTTCTCCGGCATAAACTTCTTGAAACTTTCGAAAGTAGGAACTACAGCCGTACCTATTTCCGTACGGAATCCCCAGCCACGCTCCGGATCACCTTCCAGTCCGTCAGGATATTCAGTGAAATAGAATCGAGGATCGAATGCTCCCCAAGGACCGCTACCTGTCAGGTTGCCGGCATGTGAGTTCGGTTGGAAATAGCGGTCGCCACCATCAAAGGTTTTGATATTCTCTGCCATCCAGCCTTCCAGCGGGGGCTGCGGGTTCGACTCATTATCACCACACCATACAGCCAGAGAGGGATGATTACGGACACGCTTGATTTTCTCTATCATATTGTTATTGAACGCATTCAAGTCGTAAGGAAGATTGGGATTAGAGTTAATCCAAAAGTCATCCCATACCATCAAACCATATTTATCACACATTTCGTAAAACTCGTCATCGGTAGTAGAGCCAAGCCAGTTACGAATCATGTTGAAATTCATTTCGTGATGGAAACGCAGCTTGGTGTCATACTCTTCACCACGGCATCTCAGCATATATTCCGACATTCCCCAGTTAGCTCCTTTCACAAATACAGGTACACCGTTGATGTGCAGATGCAGGGTGTTGTTGTTTGTGTCATAGCTATACTCCTTGATACCGAAGGTGACGTCTTTACTTTCGGAGACTTTCCCGTCTACGGATACTTCCAGTTTACAGGTATACAGGTTGGGCTCACCATATCCGTTGGGCCACCACAGTTTCGGCGAGTTGATCACCAGTTGCGGATAATACCGTTTGTCGAACTTCACTTCCGAAGTTGCCCCTGGATTAATGTCTACTTCTTTGGTGAACTTCACATCACCGGGGGTGATCGTACCGTTCACCACGACTTTAGATGGTTTGTCAGAACTGTTTTTCACTTCCAGCGCCACCGACAGATCGGCGCGTGTGCGGCTGGGTAATGGTAAGTCTGTACGAATCCAAGGATCGATGATCGTTGCCGTACCGGTGTTGCTGAGATAAACCTTATCCGTGATACCCATATTCAGTCCCGGCACATAAGGCATCCAGTCCCAGCCACCACTCGACAAGTAAGTAGGACTGCCGTAGTTTGCCAACGGTGTTTGCGGCATGTGAACTAATACTGCCAGTACGTTCGGCTGATCTTTCTTCACTATTTCCGTGATATTGAAACGTCCTCTGTGCATAAATCCATCGAGTATCCCCAGCAAGTGTCCGTTCAGATAGATTTCCGCTTTACGGTTCACTCCGTTAAAGTTGAGCCATGTCAGCGCTTTATCAAAGTCGGCAGGCACTTTAAACTCTGTACGATACCAGAAACTGCGGTCATACTTTGCACGGTCTACGTTGTGAATATTATCCCCAAAGTTAGGGTCCTTTTCCAGTCCTGCCGTTACGTAAGAAGTAAAAGCAGTGCCCGGTACAACAGCGTCCACCCATGATGATGTGTCATAACCTGCGTTCAGCAGAGCCGGAACATTTGTTCCGACTTCCGCCTCCGGCTTTAACTTCCAGGAAACAATCGATTCACCACTATGCAGATAAACGGGGCCTGCTTGCAAAGAAGATACCAACAATGAACCAACCATTGCAAGTCCGATACCCAGCGATTTACCTTTTTTCTTTATAAACTTCATACACATTATTGATTATAGTATTATTATTTATTTTCTTATCGTAATTATGTCGTTTGCAGCGCATATATATCCTGGTTGTTGGATCTATATGTCCAACTCGTAGCGTATATATGTCCTGCGCGTTGGATCTATATGCCCTGCATGCAGGGCATATATGGTGTATATCCACTATTCCAAGCACTTATAAGAACCGAATTATTCGGCTATATCCGCTATGTTCATCAGCTTGATATAGAGCACTTTCATCCAGGTAGACGATCCGAAGGTGACTACCCAGCCTACCGAAACAGTAGCAGGTTCCGCCAAAGAGAAGGTCAGGGTATGCTTTCCTCCCATATTGGAGTCACCGTACTGGCTATATCCCAATGCTTCTTCTTTCAATCGGTCAATATCCGGCAATACGCTGCCGCGACTGGCTGCCAGATACCCGTTCATTCCGTTACTGCCCCCTTCGAGTTCACACTCCAATTGATAATTTCCGGCCGGCAACTCAAAACTTTGATAGACCTTACCATTCGTAATTCCTTCTCCATCCCAGTCTTTCGATTCCAGATGGATGGAATAATTGCCCCAGTCTTCGGACCAACCGCCTTTTCCATTACTCTGATTCAGGATATTGGGAGTGAAGTCCCAGTCAACGAGTATTCCCCATTTATTATCCGCATTCTTATCCCTTCCTTCAAACGGACGTTTGTAGTTCTTCAGATACAAGTCGGTAATGTCTTCACTGACTCCGTAAGAGACAACTGCCGTTTTAAAGGTATCAATTGACATTTCATCCGGCAGGAAGTAAGTCTGCACATCAAACTTGGTCATACTCTTGTAGTCCTTTAGGACGGTTTCTTCTTCGCTGTTTTCGATCTTCAATTCCTGTACTTTTCCCGAGTTATCAGTGTAATGCACCATCGTATAAAGAGCTGTCGGTTCCGCCGGCGACCAGTCGATCGTTACATCATCTTCTATCTTTTCTACCTTCTTCACCAAGCGGTTGACCAGTCCGTCTTTGTAGGAGTCACCATATGACGTTCCGGTAAGGTTGAAAGGAACCGAAGGATGCAATCCGTCTTTATCATAGGTATGCATTTCGAAATTATAGGTCCCTTCTTCCAGAGGAATCGGTATAATCAGCACATTATCATTCTCTTCTCTCCGGATATCCTGTTCCAGAGAGTCCTGTTTCAAGTTCCAGTATATCTTTATCTTGGCTATTTTAGGGTCGGATGCCAGTACTCCGCGGAAGACCACCCGGTTGTAACCGGAGTACATGGCGATAGAATCAGGAATACCCGTATAAAGAATTTCCTTTCCATCCGTATATTTCAGATATTCGTCCATCTTTGTGCAAGATGTAATCCCCAACAGCATCAGTAGTGACATCAGATAGGGCGTATGTTTGATAAATTGTTTCATATTCTTTCTGCTTTAATCAGTCGGTTAACACTCATTGAATTATTCTTCGTTATCATTCCCCCAGAAGGTGAGTTCCGTGAAACAGATGTTGTAATTGTTAGACCAATTCTTCAGACATTTGATACGGATATAGCGTACACGCGGCATATCCAGAGGAACATTTGCCTGATCTCCTATTTTCGCAGCTTCGATATCATCTTCCGTCAAGATACCGATAGGCGAACCGGAAGGCTTCACATTCTCCATATCCAATAGTTTCACCCACTGATCCCAGCTACCGTCGGGGTTAGGTTCCGTAGCGCATCCCCATACTTCGTAGCGTCTCGGGCTCATGTCGTTATAGAAGTGTTTCTCGTCTTGAATAGCCCACAGTGCAAAGCGGCTCAGTTTAGCCAGTACGCCAAGGTCGAAAGTAAATACTGCCGGACCGTCTTTCGTGCCTGTTCCGGTGTGAAGTCCTACGCCACCACTATCACCATCTTTGGAGATTCTTCCGTTCCATACATATTCCATCTTTCCGTCATACGAGTCTACGCGGGAATCGTTCTGCAAATACATTTCCCTGAACTTCGTCTTATCCAGTTCTCTTTCGTAGATCGGAGTCAGCTCGGTGAACAGCGTGTCTGTCTCATTCCCATATTTATCCTGCAGGAAGATGCCGAAACGACGGGGAACTGCATCATACCCTCTGACGGAATAAACGATCTCTTCACGTGCCGAGTAGAATGTTTCGGCCAGCACCATATCGCCTAACTCATCGGGAGTACAGACGTAGATAGCAAGATCGGACTTGAACTTATTGTCCATCTCGAAGGTCATGCCGCCAAAGTCAGAAACCACCGATAGCGACTCGTAGCAGGACAGGATAGGAGGAGTCAGCGGAGCGACTTCCACTATCTGAGGCTGAGAACGGTTCTCGCTACGGTCTACAGTGTACAGTTCTACTTTATAAGTATCCGTATCGCCAAAACCTTCTACCGTAACGGAGTTCGTGTAAAACGAGGAACGGAACTCCATTACTTTTCCTGTTTTATTAGTATACTTGGCCAACACATACAGCAAATCCGGATCGGAAGGCAGTGTATAAGTGAACTTCACAGCTCCCGGAAGGCTTTCTGTTTTTACGTCCTGAACAGTGCCAGGGGCGTCTTTATCGTTTTCAATGGGCTTTACCATATCTTCTGCGCAACTACCGAAAACGAAAAGCAAGCCGCAAGCCCATATTATAAATTTACGTGATATCATATTCTGCTGATTTTAAAATGAGACATACATTACCATCCGGGGTTCTGAACCAATTTCGGGTTGACTACCAGGTCATTCTGATGAATCGGCCAGAAATAATCACGCGGAGCGATAAACTTTAATGTATACAGGGTTCTCTGCGAATAGTACTCTGCGGGAGTTTCACCTTCAAAGTTCCATCCGTGGATCTTCTCGTTCAATACCTTATTGGCTGTCTTCCATCGACGGAGATCCCAGAAACGGCTGCCTTCGAACATCAGTTCGATAGCACGCTCACGCTGAATAATCTCACGAAGTCCTTCCTGTGTCTTGTATCTGTTGGGATACTTGGAGTAAGTGTCCCATGATTCCTTGATTCCTTTCAGACCGGCACGTGCTCTGATCTGATCCAGGTAGCTGATAGCCAGTTCACGGTTGTTGGCGTCGTCTTTCTCATTCAGGGCTTCGGCATAAAGTAAGTATAAGTCAGTAAGACGCATTTCCGGCCAAGGGAATCTTTCGGTCGTATAGCTGCTTTGGGTAACTTCATAAGTGGCGCTGACCAGTTTTTTGGTCCAGTATCCAGTGGTTGTATAGCTGTTGGTTCCCAGTTTCCCCTGTGCTTGTCCGGCGCGGTTCTTCGCTGTCCAGATGTCTTTTTCACTGTCTGATGGACAGTTATACTGATACCAGGTGCAACCGTCAAAACCGATATTGGCATAGAAGCGAGGTTCTCTGTCAAAGTTCATCTGTATTGTTTCATAATAAGATGCCAGTTCGTATGGTTGCTCGTTGGTGTGCATCTTTACTTTGAAACGGTCGGCATAATTCCATGTTTTATCTTCGTCCATTGGGACACCGTTCTTTGTGTAGTACAGATTCGTAGCTTCCATTGTAGGGTTCAGCATTTCCTGTCCTCCCCACATATTGTTGGGGTAAGCTCCGACACGGGTCATACAAAGACTCTGCAAGTGTGCGTCCGAACGTGAAGAAAGTCCCCAGATCAGTTCTGTATTCCACTTTCCTGTTACGCTGTTGCGAATGCTAAGCTGGCATTTGGTTTCATCCGACAGGATCAGGTTGCTTTTGTAGGAGTATAATTCTAATCCTAATTCCGGGTCCTGACTGGCTTCAATGGCGGCTTCGCACGCGGCAATGGCGGCATCCCACTTAGTCGGATCTTCGGTGGAGTTAAACAAATGTTCTCCATCCTTATCCACATAGTTTGCATAATCCTTATTGCCATTGAACAACGGACTGGCAGCTGTTACCAGCAGTCTGGCTTTCAGAGTCAGGTTTGCGATCTGCGTCACACGACCCAACTCACTACCTTTGTTGGAAATCACTCTCGGAAGATCTTCCAGACATTCGTCCAGCAAATCTACAATGTACTGCACTACCTTATCTACCGGCTCACGTTTCTTTCTCACTTCTTCCGGAGTAGCCGAAATCGGGAGATTGTCATCAGCAATCACGATAGGACCGTACATTCTGAACAGACAGAAATGATAATATGCTTTCAGAAATTTCACTTCGGCAAGCCATCTCTTCCGCATGGAAGGAGTCAAATCTCCTACTTTGCTCATGTCTGATACGTTCTCCAGAAAGATGTTGCAATCACGGATGCCACGGTAATATACATACCACATGTTACATAAAGGGTCATTGACATTCTGACGTCCCAGTGCAATCTTCCAAGGGCCAAAGTCGTTGTACGGAGTAAGAGGGTAATAACTCCAGAGTTCGTCCGCACCCATCAGAGCGACATTATTGTATGGGCTGTCATTGCCCGGAATGTATGAGTAACAAGTATTCAGATACTTTTCCGCCTCGTTGCGGTTTGTAAACGAGTTATCAATCGTTCCTATCTTATCGGGCACTACATCCAGATAGCTGCAGGATTGTGTCAATGCTGTTCCTCCAATCAACAGAAGGAAGTATGTCAGGTTTCTGACCTTATTCTTCATTTGGTATATCATTCTATTTTTCATGCTTTCCTAGATTTTAGAAGTTAATTTGTACACCCAGATTGATGACTCTCTGAATAGGATATCCCAGTCCGGAACCTCCCATTTCGATGTCCCATAGTTTAAATCCGCTAAGGAGGAGCAGATTGTTTCCGCTGCAATAAACACGTGCGGATGATATATAGGCCTTCTTCGTCCAGCTTTCCGGCAGTGTGTAGCCTACTTCCAGCGTTTTCAACCGCAGAAATGCACCGTTACGCATAAACCAAGAGCTGGTTCTCACGTTATTTTCAATCACTGTCGTACTCAGACGGGGCCACATAGCATACAGGTTACGGTTACTTTCCGACCAGTGGTCGTTGGCATAAGCTTTCAATAAAGGAATATCCTGATGATAAGGATCGTCATCCGTAGGATTGATGTGCTGGAACGGAGAAGTTGCCTTCGCATCTATCCAGAAGGAAGAACGTGCCGAACCTTGGAAGAAAGCCGAGATATCAAATCGCTGATTACCGAATGAGAAACCGAATCCGTAGACAATTTCGGGTACTGTAGGATATCCCAGCGGAACCATGTCGGCATCGGTAATCTGTCCGTCACCATTCACATCCCGATATTTGATGTCACCGGCTCCATATTCGCCAAAGGTTTGTTTCGGGGAGTTCTGCACATCGTATTCATCAATAAAGAGACGTTCGGCGATAAGACCGTACCATTGGTTCAACGATTGACCGATATGGCTCCTGTATTTCTCGTTATAGGCGGGTTCTTCATATTTCAGAAATTCGCTGTGCGCATAGGTAAAGTTACCGTGTGCCTGCAACCAATACCCATTGCGGAAGAACTTATTATAATCCACTGACAAGTCTACTCCGTTTGCTTTCGCTTCACCCACATTGGCACGTACTTTGGCAGCCAGACCCATATCAGCCGGGATAGAAGCTCTGTCCATCAAAATGTTCGTACGATGCTCTGTAAAGTAGTCCAGCTGAATATTCAAGGCATCAAACAAAGTAAGCTCCAAACCGTAGTTTGCTTTTTTCGCCCGTTCCCAAGTGATAAGGCGGTTATCGTAACGCTTCACCGTCACTCCCGGTTTTCCTTCGTCAAAGTTGGTTCCAAACCAATATCCCTTACCTGAATCATTCGGATCTACCTCGGAGAGATAGAAGAAACGGTCATTCTCGTCTCCAATCGCATCATTACCTACCAGACCGTAGGTTGCTTTCAGTTTCAATTTAGGGATCACCTTGTTCATCGGACGCCAGAATTTCTCATTAGAGATTACCCAAGCCAAGCCGGCTGCGGGGAAGAATCCCCAACGTTCGTTTTTATAGAAGCGCTCGGAACCGTTGTAACCGAAGTTCAGCTCTGCCATATAACGGCTGTCGTAACTATAAGTGAAACGACCGGACAAACCCTGATTACGGTAAGGCAGAGACTTCTGCAAAGAACCGCTGTTCGCATTGATCTTTTCGCGCTGCTGATATACCAGCAAGCCACTGACTTCGTGAATATCGAAACTACGATTATACTGCATAGCAGCTTCTATATAGGTGGTAGACTGTATATCTTTCCAGCCTTCGCTATATCCCAGATAGTCTGTCGGATTGGACTTCTCGTTCAGCAGACCGATATTATATTGATTCGTCTTTTTATCATACGAACTTACATTATAATAATAAGGATTGAACGAACGGTTAACGTCGAAATAAGAGTAGCGGGAAGTATTATACAATCCACGGATGTTCAGCCCTTTCGTGATAAAGGATAAGTCTTGCTTTAACTCAAACTGTGCATCCATTGTAGAACGGGAGTAGTCTTTATATCCTTTTGTCAGTTCGGCATAAGGATTGGTATAGTTCGCCTCCGTCTCACGGATAGCGTTACCATACAGCAAGTGCTTCGCCGTAGGCAGTGCATCCGACGGGTAATAGGCAGGAAACAATACAGGGTTGGAACGGACTATCTTCTTATACATCACATCTCCTCCGTCCAGAGGTCCGCGATAGTCGTCAAAAGTACCGGAAAGACGTACGACAGCTTCCGTCGTCTTTGTCAGGTTAATATTAATGTTCGAACGCAACTGATAAGAACGAAGATTAATGTTATTATCGAAACCATTCATCGAATTGCTCTTCAGGTTTCCGTTATCTTTGGAAAAAGAAGCTGCAATATAGTATCTTGCCAGCTTACCACCACCGCTGACATTCATGTTAACACGCTGATTGGCGGTCATATCCTTTACTAAAAGTTTTCTCCAGTCATTGGCAGGATAGACATACGGATTCGTACCTTTGATCGTGTTGTCTATCTTCTCACGCGAATATGCCAAAGGAGCCAGCGGGTTTCTGGTTCTGACCGCTTCATTGGCAAGCTGCATAAAGGTGATCGGATCGGCCAGTTCCACATTCTTGGTATTGGAAGAGAATGAGTTCTCTACACGAATAGACACTTTAGTCGCTCCTTCCTTACCTTCCTTCGTGGCTACCTGAATAACACCATTGGCACCACGGGCACCGTATAATGCCGTAGCAGTAGCATCTTTCAGAATAGAGAATGCGGCAATATCGTCCGGTTGCAGACGTGCCAGCTCGGTAGTAGTCGTTTCGATACCGTCAATCAGAATCAACGGGTCTTTTTTGTATCCGAAGGTCGTGACACCTCTGATAAAGAAGTCTGCGTTATCTTTTCCCGGCTCTCCACTACGCTGATAGGCAATCACACCGGACATACGACCTGCAAGAGCAGTCGTCAGGTTACTGGACGGTACTTTCAGCTCTGCGGGTTTGATCGTCTCGATGGAGCTGATCATACTTTCTTTCTTTTGTGTACCGAAAGCTACCACCACAACTTCATCCAGAGCCTTACTGTCTTCTTCCAGCACTACAGCCACCTTATTATTCTTAGGAACCCTTACATATTGAGTAATATACCCGATATAAGAAATCTGAAGTTCTTTCCCTACAGGGACTGAAAGAGAAAAGTTTCCATCAACATCGGTGATAGTACCATTGGAAGTACCCCTCACCACTACACTCGCACCGATAATCGGTTCTTCGGAACCTGCTGCCGTTACCTGTCCGGTAACTGTCTTATTCTGTGCCGACAGCTGGCAGCAGCAAAATAAAATCAAAGTCAAATAGATAAGCCTGATTTTTTCCATGTATCAGAATTTTAAGTTAGTATTAGAGTTCACTTTTAAGGATAAATCAATCCGTTCGCCGAAAGGGATTATCTCTCCTTATCCGGAACGGTGGCAAAAGTAGGAGTATATATATAGGTGGAATATTAAAAATTACTGCAAAAAATACCATTTTTGCAGCAGCAGACTACATCTGAAGCATATTTTCCGCAGATGTTTCATTTTTATGCATCATTTGTTATAGTGCACCCGGACGGTCACGAAGGCATGTCTATCTTTTCTTTGTCTGCCTGACTTTGTTTCTCGAAATCTTTAGGTGTCATGCCGAACTGTTTCAGGAAAAGCTTACTGAAATAAGACGGTGAATTGATACCTACCATAAAGCAAATATCCCCGATCAGATACTTACCTTCATGAATCAGTTCGGCAGCCTTCCTCAACCGGATTAAACGGATGAAGTCTACAGGAGAAAGATTGGAAAGCATCTTTATTTTGCGCAGCAGACTGGAACGACTCATGCCCAGAATCTCGGCAAGATGCTCTACGTTCAGATTGGTATCTATGATATTTTCCTCGATGGTACGAATCACTTTATTCATAAACTCTTCATCCACCTTATTCATCTGCATCTTATTCGTCGGGAAGAACGGACGCTTGGAGAATGCTTCGCGTTCTTTCTGACGATTATACAGCAAGGATACGATCTGCGTTTTGAGGTAGTTGAAAGAGAACGGTTTCTCTACATAGGCTTCCGCACCTATCTTCAAGCCGTTGATCTTGCTGTCGATATCATTCTTGGCTGTCAGGAAGATGACGGGAATATTCTGGGTGCGGCTGTCCCGGCGCAGTTCCCTCAGTACGCCGTGTCCGTCCATGCCCGGCATCATCTGGTCCAGCAGGATCAGTTCCGGCTTGTCCCGGCGCGCCACTTCCAGCGCGGTCAGACCGTCATAGGCCGCCAGGGGCGTATGGCCCGCACGTTCCAGGTTATAGGCCACAAGGTCTGAAATGGCGTGATCGTCTTCAGCGATAAGAATGGTTGCCATGTCTGTTTTTTACGATGAAAGAAAGGGCGGTGTCCCGATATTAGATGTGACGATTCGTTCACATTTCCCCACCCGGGAGGCGGTTCCGGACAGTTAAAGCCTCCTCTTATGCAAACATACTGTAACGGAGGCGTTTCCGTTTGGCAAGGCTGGCCCAGATTCAACTTCTCTTCCCTGCGTCATGTGATACACTTGCTCCGCAACAGTTGTATTGTTATGCGAAGCGATAGAGTTAAAGCAGGGTTCGAGCGTGCGCCGCACCGCAGTTTGATGCGTGCCACCGGAATGACGGATGAGGATTTAAGCCGTCCTTTCATTGCCATTTGCAATTCTTTTAATGAAGTGATTCCGGGCCATGTCCACCTGAACAGGGTGGCCGCCCTCATTAAGGAGGAGGTACGCAAGGCCGGAGGAACTCCCGTGGAATTCAACCTTCCCGGCGTTTGTGACGGCATTGCCATGGGCCACGGCGGCATGAAGTTTTCCCTGGCCAGCCGTGAGCTGATCGCGGACAGCGTAGAGACGATGCTGAGCGCCCATGCGTTTGATGCCATGATCTGCATCCCTAATTGCGACAAGATTGTTCCCGGCATGATTATGGGCGCCCTGCGCTGCAATATTCCCACTATTTTCTGCAGCGGCGGTCCGATGGCCGCCGGCATGGCGGAGGACGGCACGGTGCTGGACCTGAACAGCGTGTTTGAGGCTGTCGCCCGCTTTAAGGCAGGCAAGATTAATGAGGCGGAACTTCAT
>OLXA01000432.1_pt1 | contig 22183 bp, 28 predicted proteins | sample 1644551 | NCBI WGS metagenome assembly OLXA01 (sample SAMEA103958150, study PRJEB25191) | human gut metagenome | biome: human-associated habitat [ENVO:00009003]; feature: intestine environment [ENVO:2100002]; material: feces | place: Germany | collected 2013/2015 | reverse complement strand
GACTGCAGAGCCAGACAAAGCCGCAAATGGCAATTGGCAAGCCGGCGATGACAGAAGCGCCGGCAGCCATGGGTCCGAAATTGTCGGCGATCCAGTAGTGCAGGCCGAGCCCGGAGGCGATGCCGGCCAAGGCTGTCACGTACCAAACTCCGAAGCGGGCGCAAAACTCGCGCGTGCGACGGTGCCAGGCGTAGGCGCTGTCGCAGTACCGGAGATCCGCTCGGATCATTTCTTTGAGGTCGGTTGATCCGGCCATCTCTCGCAACTTGTTGATGTGCGATTCGACCTGGGCGTCTGTGATGATTTTGTTGGTCATTATTTCGTCTCCGTGAAAGGCTTCGGCATCTCTGCCCAGGCTTTGATTTCTGTCCATTCGTATCCGTCAAACCGGTCGTCGTCGGCGTCGTAGAAAGCGCATTCGACATAAGGCAGGTCAGATTCGTTGAGCATTGTCACCAGATACCAGCCGTCTCGGTCGGGGCTGTAGTGCAGGCCGTCGGCTTCCACCGGCATCCAGGTTGGTTTCCAGAGTTCCTGGGCTTTGTACAGCGTGGCCGTAGTGACCCGGGCGTGGTCTTCCATCGTTTGCTCGAGCCGCATGATCCGCAGCTTGATGTCATCAAGTGACTGTGCAATCGGTTTTTCGACTCGGGTCAAGGCAGGGGTCAAAGTCGGGGGTGTTATGAATCTCATTCCTGTTTCCCAATGATTTGTTTGTAGATACGTGTGACTAGCGTGTTGTGAAGCTTCAGGCCTTCTTTGCCGTAGCTTTCGCACTGGTACTGAATCGTCGACTTGTCGGCGCCCGGGAGAGCTGTTACCTGGTGCTTCCAGGTGCCTTCCTCGGCTGACACCTCGTAGGTGGTCGTGATCGATGCGTAGCGATCGCCGCCGCGCATTTCCGTGGTGATTGACAGCGGCCAGTTGCGAATAGGCGATCCGGACTGGCGGCGGGACAACAAGCCCTTGATGTAGTTCATTTCGTGATCCGTCAGGTAACCGCGCTTAGGGGACGGCTCCTTGGTTGCCTGAGCCGGCTTATATGTGACGAAGTTGAGTTCGTAGTCCGGGCATTCGGAAATTGTCAGTACGGCACCATCGTCACTTTCCCAGCGGGAGATCCGCTCGGCTTTGGTGCCGGCATCAACCGGCTGCGAGTTCCAGATCACGGATTTCGTGACGTAGTTGCAAAGGGTTTTGAAGTTGATGACTTTCATGGGAAAAGTCCGCTTATTCGTTTGTGATTTCTCTCCCCGGGTGAGATCATCGGAGTGTCAGACCACCACGTTTGACATCCGATTAACCACAACCCGAGGAGGAAAAAATGACGTTGGAAGAAGAAGTCACGGCGTTGCGTCAAGAGGTCGCTTTGTTGAGGCAAGAGTTGGATTCCTGTCGAGTAGATCAAGCAACAACAGGTAGGCTTTTGTGCGCCGTCTCCAGTCTCGTTGTAAGTCTTCAATTGAAGACCGGTTACGCTCCTGATCAGGAGCTTGCTGCGCATCTGAAGAATCTGTATGAGACGCTTCAGAAGAAAGGGAATGACGATCTTCTGAATCTTGTTGAGTCGATTTACTGGGGCTACAAGGTTCCGAAGTCTTAGCTTCACAAGAGTTCGATTCCTGGTCACGATTTCGATAAATGATCCATCCGGCAGCAATCAGGGCGAACGTTGCTTGAAATGATTGGCGGTGTGTTCTGATTGCTCCGTTCTCAACGCCTCGACGAATGGAATCCCAAATTTCGTCTCGAAGGTGGGGCGGCAGTTTTGCAAGTAGGTTCGTCATTTCCTTTTCCTTTTAATTCCCGGGCATGGCGGCCAGGACGTACAACCAGGCGTAGACGCCGCAGGCGCCGATGAGTGCGTAGACCACGCATTTGATGTCTTCGAGCATGGCGTTACCTCGCTGGTTCGTTTCTGAAAAATTGGACGTTGTTCGCAATGACTTCCGTGAGTTGCTTCGGCAGGCCGTCGCGACCGGTGTATTCGCGCGTGTGCATCTCGCCTTCGACCCACAAGAGATTTCCCTTCTGGACATAGGCGCAGATGTTCTCGGCTAGTCGCCCGTAGGCGACCACGTTGTGCCATTCAGTGCGCTGCTCTTTGGTGCCGTCGGCGCGGTAGATGGTTTGAGATGTCGCCAGTGAGACGCGAGTCGCCTGTTGGCCGCTGCGCGTCTGACTCAGCTTCGGGGTGTGGCCCACGTGGCCGAGTAAGAATGCTTTGTTGATGGATGGCATAGTATTGACAAATAAGTCAGTTCATGGATTATTTTGTCAATAGCTTAGAGCAACAAGATTTTAGTGTCAAGATAAAAATGTCATGTATGAGGCAAAAAAAATAGCAGCCGTGGTGGCTGCTGAAGGGAAAAAATAAAGATTAAAGCGCGTTGATCAGCATCTGATAAACCGTTCCAATGATCCGAATATCGGCCTCTGTACTGGACACAGATGGGTAATTAGCGTTGTCGGCGCAGATCTCGAATGTTGTGAGTGATTTCTGCTTGTATCGACCAATCATAGTGGCGCCGTTTATTGTGGCGATCACTACATTCCCCGGGGTTGGTTTGATATCCGGATCTACGAGAGCAACGTCCCCAGCACGCAGTGTCGGAACCATTGAATCATCGGTGATAGAGACGCCAAAACATCTTCCATTGTTCTTATGCATAGTGAAAACATAGTCCTTATGTTTTGCTGTGCTGAAGTTTTTGGCGTCTTCCCAGGCGATCAAGGGGACTTTGGCCCAGCTGGAGACTTCTTGAGCGTCTTGGTTTGTGGTCGCTGGTCCCGCATCAAAATACCCATTGGGCAAACCGAGCTCCTCCTCTAAGGCGCGTGCGATTCGCTCCCCAAAAGGTCGCTTCCCTTTGACCATTCCCCATAGTTGGGCGGGGTCTCGATTTGACTTTCTTGCAACATCAGCGATTGATGACGCGCTGGCCAAGTCTTGTAGTGCCTGCCTTCTTCTGTCGCTCAAAGAGTCGAGCTTGCTCATGGTAGTCCCTCGGGATCGTGATTTCCTTGTCTTAATTCTATTGACCGAGACTTGACGTTTGACTGACTTAAAAGTCTATAATCCGATAGATAAAAATATCTCTTTCGGATTGTTTATGACGTTTGAAAAATACTGGGCCAGTCTGCCGCGAGGTGGCCGAGGGCAGTTTGCTGCTTCTATCGGGTACAACCGAGAGCACTTGCAACGTGTCGCGTGCGGCAAGGTTAAATGCTCGGCTGAGTTGGCTTTGAAAATTGAAAAGGCGACCTACGGAGCGGTTAAACGTCAAGAGGCGGCGCCTCATCTTGAGTGGTAGGCCGTCATGGCAATTGCCTTTTTTGACTATGTAGCAGCTTTGCGCGAAAGCGACTTGCCAGGGCCAGTTCGAAGCGTCGCATTCTGGATTGCGTCTCGGTGCGCCAATGGTTGGCCTGTGACGCGAGAAACGGTTGCTGCGGACTCAGGATTTTCCAGGGCAACGGTTACCCGTGCTATCTCCGAATTGCGAGAAAAGGGGTGGTTGATGTCAGATCGCAACCGTCGCCAGGGCAACAGTTACCAGGTGAGTATCCCTCGCCTCTTATCGGCTCAGAGTGAGCCTACAGTAGGCTCAGAGAGAGCCTATAAGAAGGCTCAGAGTGAGCCTACCTATATAAGAACAATACAAGAACAACAAGAACATCCTCGCGCGTGCACACGCACGCCCGCGCGCGAGGGAGACGCCGCCACCATCAAACACTCGAACCTCAATGAGGGGTTACTTGCCCGGTGGGTGAGAGAGCTTGTGAAAGTTCCAGAGGCCAAGGAAGAGATTTTGAAGCTCAACTTCCGGAAGTCTCCAGGCGAGGTTTACCAAGCGATGTTTGTCACGTCGTTGTACACGACAGAGGCGCTGTTTGAGCGTTTCCGTCCGTGGTTCGTTCGACTCCAAGCGGAGGGCAAGTTATGAGTCTCCAAAAGTGTGCAATTGAAGGTTGCCAATACGCGGGGGTTTCAAGCTACTCCGCAGGGCGCTACTACTGCGATTTTCACGCCGAGCTCTTTGACCGTGGCCCTGAGTTCAAGCGCTGCACGGCCAAGGTGACGCAATACGCGTCCTGGTGGGCAGTGAGGGATCTGAAGGCAAGGCTCGGCCGCATTGCGTCCTGCACGCTCGAGTCGGATGCCAAAAAGCTGATCGACGTTGTCCAGCAGAGCCCTTTGCGGCAGTACCTGCCTGATCCTTCGGTTTTGGATCGTAAGGAGATCGTCAACGGCATCGGCGAGCGCGTGCCGGAGCCGGCGCGGATGTATGCGCTGCGAGTCGATTCGTGTCTGGTCAACTTCATCGTCGACAAGGCGATTTTCGACATGGGGCTGCCGGTGCTGGGGGAAGGGCTGCAGGGAGATCTGCCGCTTGGGCAGGCACTGAAGGAGGGCACCGATGGCTAGGTTGCGGTGGGTTCAGGCAATGCTGCGCGAATGGGCGGCCTGGATCGAAGGTTTCGGAGGTGGGCTTCACAGTCCCGAACTGGATGGCTTGCCTCGTGGCAATGTCTTTGGTTCACACCTGCCGAAGGACACGTTTTCGCTGCGCCGGACACAGCAGACGATTGACCGTTTAGACCCGGAATATCAGGCCGTTTTGGCGCTTGTGTATATCGAGGGGCCGCGTGCGAATAGGTGCAATCTATCGCAGATTGCAGAGTGGCAAGGCGTGGAGCGAACGGCGTTTTACTACCGTGTTTGCAGAGCGGAACAAAAATTTTCAGAAGAGCTTGATTTTATTGGAAAAAGTTTCGAAGACGTCAAAAAATCGATGTCTTGACTTGACGGAGGTTTCAACAAAATGATAGATTTTTTCTACAATTTGGCGAAGCTTGTAAGTAGAGCGAGTTTCTCCAATCGTAGGCCCGGGAGAAAACGGGCTTTTTCTTTCCAGGTGTCCGGACTGTTTTTGCGATGTTTGAAGCGCTTAAACCATATATCGAGGCCGCAGCTAAAAACGTTCCGGCAGTCTTGCTGTTCGTTGTTCTCTTGTTCCTTCTCCCTGACTGGGAATTTTTCCGGGAGGTGAATCGAATGAGAGACGAATTCTCCGCATACTTTCTGTTTGCAGGACTCTTTAGCTTTTGCGTGTTGGTAGTCCACTACGGTGGCAAAGCATGGAACGCTTTCCAAGACGGACGCCGGCGTAAAAAAATGCAGCGGGAGGCTCTGGAACAGGCGGCAAGGGATGCGGCTGAGAAAGAGCAAAAAGCACGAGAAGAGGACGAGTTGCGGCGGATCAAGGTCAATGCTCTGCTTGACCGGCAAGTGCAACTTTTCAATCGACTTTCCATCCTAGAGCGCAGGATGTTGTTGCAATGGTATGTTGGAAAGGAGAAGAACCATCGGCAACATCCAACGGATAGTTCGATATTGAAGCTTGAGGATCTCAGGTACATCGAACGGATTGGATATGACACCTACTACCTCAGCGATTGGCTCTGTGACTTGTTTGATGCTCGTTTTGAAGAGCTGAAGGCGCAGGTGTTTGAAGCGGCCTCGAGCAAACAGACTCCAGCAACAAGTTCCGAAGACAAGCATCCCGATGCGGTCATCGCCAGAAAGTATGCTGAAGGGGATCTGGAGACAATCCGGAAGCTCAGTATTTTTGATCCGTAAACAAACGATGCCCGGCCAGCGCCGGGCGTTGAGCTGCTACGAACTTTGTTTTTTGTGGTGAGAGGTTGGGATGCTCAGCTAAAATGAATCCCCTAGATTTTTAGCACCGTTTTTGGCGGGAAGGAACAGGAGACGCGCAATGCGGTTGCGAATTAAGAATGTTGGGATTTTGGGTGATTCTGAGATTGAAATTGCAGGAATCACTGTTGTTGCTGGTGAAAATAACACAGGGAAAAGCACGTTCGGGAAGGCGCTTTACTCTGTTTTTAGCGTTTTAAGTCATCTTGACCGGCGAGTGGAACAGGTGAGACGGACTGGTGCTGTGTCAGTAGCTCTGTCTACGTTTTCTAGTGTAAATAATCTTTCCTCGGAAGAATGGCTTCACTCTGTCACTGGAAAATTGCGCCGTAATAGACTGACTGCAGACTTGATCCAAGAGGTGGTTGATTCTTGCCCGGAAGATTTGCTCGATGGGCGTGAAGAATTTGTCAAGAGGGCAACAGATATCTTGACAATGGATGAAGCGACCGTCCAGGAGCGATTGATTTTAAATTCTTTTACAGGGGAATTTGGAAGTCAAGTCCAAAATCAACTGCATCGAGATGAAGAGTCGCTAGTAAATTTAGTTATTAAAGACAAGACAATATCTGTAGTCATTCGTAATGAGGCAATTGCTTCTACAAGTGGCATTAGAAATTTAGATCATGTTCCTGTATATCTAGATCAACTTTCGCCAAATTTGACTAGTGACAAATATCGATATGTCTCGCGATGGATGTTTGATAGTCAGCATAATGCAAACCTTTATGATTTAATTGGTAAAAGTCTTGTAAATGACGATAATGATGGTGATTCGACAGTAATACAGGACATATTGAACGATCAAATGCTTAAGCCTGTGCAGGATCGGCTTAAAGAAATTTGCCACGGCTCGCTGCGCAGTGTTGGAAAAGGCATTAAGTTCGTAGATGACAATATGCCTGGTGTTTCTTTGGATTTGAAGAATGTATCGGCAGGTTTGAAGACGTTTTTGATTCTTCAAGAGCTTATTCGTAATGGCTCAATTGGTGAAAATGGTACAGTCATTTTGGATGAGCCAGAGATTCACCTGCATCCGCAGTGGCAAGTGGTATTGGCTGAAATGATTGTGTTGCTTCAGAAAGCAATGGGACTTCATGTATTGATTACATCGCACAGTCCGTATTTCATTTCGGCTATTGACGTGTTTGCAAAAAAGCACGATGTCATAAAAAACAACAGGTATTATTTCAGTTCGAGAGAAGGGAACTCCGTTTTCGTTGAAGACGTTACAGACAAGATTCGTATTATTTACGATTCGCTTGCTGCCCCTTATCAAACTATTCAGGATGAGGCCACTAAGGTTGAAGAATGAAGACGCCGCCTGAGTTTCGTAAATTCTTGTCTACAGTCTCCTGTTGTTCCTACAGTGATACAGATGACTGCGTTCTCATTGACAGTCAGAAATCAATGGTTGACTTTGATGCGGTCAAAGAGGCTTTTTCTAGGGAGATTTCTCCAAACAAAGAGCCTGCATCAGCTGATGGATTATTTGTAGATTCTGATGGCTGTTATGTGTTGGTTGAATTTAAGTCTGGTGACTTCGATAAGTATAAAGTTTGGTTGAAAGCGTACGACTCGGCGATTATCTTGTCGGATCGTGAAGATAAAAGCGCTTCGTGGATAAGAAAAAATGTCAAATTTATTTTGGTTTTTTATCCAGATAAAGCATCTAAAGATAAAAATATTAATTCGAGGAACAAGTTGTTAAAACTGGGAACTCAGAACTCGTCAAAACCAATATTGTTATATCTAAATCCTATAAGTCATTTCTTGTATGATGATGTATATGAGATGACGCCAGAAGACTTTTCTAATAAATATTTATAATGTCTCAAGTTTGCCCGCGTTTGCGGGCTTTTTTGTACCCAAAAATCGCTACCTTAGTGCCGTTTCTCTCCTACGGTACGGGGTCTTGAGGTTGTCGAAAGGCAGCCTCTTTTTTATTCCTGGTCCAGGCTCACGGGTCCTTCCTGAGCCTGAACCATCGCGGTGGGCAAGCCCCCGATTTTTTTCTACTTGTGAGCCCCCTAAGGGGGTAGTAAATCAAACCCAAATGTCCAAAGTAACTCAAGAACAAATTGCCCAGCATTTAGGGGTTTCGCAACAAGCGGTTTCCAAAACCCTTTTAAAGATGGGAATTGATTGGAAGGAAATGAATTTGGACGAAATCCGGTTGGCTTATATCTCTCGATTGCGGGAAGTTGCAGCCGGACACGCCAGTATCGATGGCGAATATGACTTAAACAAAGAAAGAGTTTTAACCGAACGCGTCGATCGTGAATTGAAGCAGTACCAGTTGGCCGAAAAGAAAGGCCAGCTGGTGAACATTGCCGACCTTCAAAGCGAGTTGGCCAATGTGTTTGCCGGTTTTCGGCAAGAGCTGCTGTCGCGCGATGACAAGCTGAAAACCGAACTTGACACGCTCTATGGGATTGACATCGACGTCAGCATTTTGAACGAGTACACACACAATGCCCTTCAACATCTCTCTGGATACCTCGGCGGGTATCAGCCAGCTGCTCAAGCAAATGGCAGCGATCTTGCAGCCGCCGAAGAAAATGGGGACGACAGAGTGGGCTGAGACTTTCCGAGGGATGAGCGCGAAGTCGACCGCTCTGCCCGGACGCTACAACGCATCATTGACTCCCTGGGTGCCGGGGATCCATCAGGCACTTGACGATCCGGCAGTGCGAAAGGTCGTGGCGCAAAAGTCGGCGCAGGTGGCTTGGACCGACGGCGTGCTTCTCAACTACCTTGGCCGAAGGATTGACATCGATCCTTGTCCGATGATCGTGATGTTCGCCAAGGACAACGCCGCCAAAGAATTTAACGACGAAAAGCTGACGCCAATGATTGAGGCGTCTCCGACTCTGGCACAAAAGATCCCTGTCAAATCGAAGCGCGACAAAGACAATCGCTGGAACTTCAAAGGTTTCCCGGGTGGTTTTCTGAAGCTGGTCGGATCCGGATCTCCATCGAGCGTGAAGTCGACGCCGGCGCCGGTGGTCTGCGTGGAAGAGCCGGACGACTGCGTGACGAACATCAAGCAGCAGGGCGACACGATCACGTTGTTGATCGAGCGCACGAAGACCTTTGCCAGATCGAAAGTGGTCTACGGCGGCACGCCGACGGTCGAGGGCTTCTCAGCTGTTGAACAAGCCTACAAAGAGTCTGACAAGCGCAAGTTCTTCATTCCGTGTCCGGACTGCGGCCAGGAACACGTGCTTTCCTGGGACAACGTCAAATGGAATGAGAGGGACGATCTGCACCATGAAGTGTTCGGATCCGCAGACGTTGACTCGGCTCATTACGTGTGTCCGCATTGCGGCTGCATCTGGGATGATGCCAAGAAGAATCGAGCGGTTCGGCATGGTGTTTGGCGAGCGACAGCTCCGTTCCTGGGGACTGCCGGCTTCTACATCAACGAGATCTACAGCCCATTCCCAGGGTCGACTTTGCGCAATCTTGTCATCAAGTACCTGACAGCAAAGAAGGCGCTTGATCAAGGCGACGACACGAAGATGCGCAGTTTCTACAACTCACAGTTGGGGATTCCTTACGCCTTCAAGAACGATCTGCCGGAGCCGGACGAACTGTCCAAGCGTGCCGAAGCCTACGAAGAGCTGACGGTTCCGAAGAACGGCCTTGTGATTACGGCCGGCGTTGACGTCCAGCACGATCGATTGGCCGTCATTATCCGAGCCTGGGGGCCGGAAGAAGAGAGTTGGCTCATGTACTGGGGAGAAATTCCCGGCGAAACCATGACGCCCGGCAAGGGCGCTTGGGTGGATTTGGCGGACCTTTTGGAGCGCAAGTTCAAAGCGCCGTCCGGAGCCTCGATCAAGATCCGGGCGGTGTCGATCGACTCTTCCGATGGCCAAACATCAGATGCCGTTTACAGCTTTGTTCGAAAGCGTCGCGGCAAGGGCTACATGGCCATCAAGGGCTCGTCGGTCAATGATGACTCGAAGGAAATTTTCACAACGCCGAAGCCTTCGGTTGACCTGGGCTTTAGACACAAGTCATCAAAGTACGGTCTGACGCCTTTTATCGTCGGCACCAGCCGAGCCAAAGACTTAATCCTGGGCGTTGACGCGAAAGCCGGACGCATCAAGCTGACCGGAGACGGGCCCGGGCGTATGCACTGGTATCACGGCGTGCGACCTGACTACTGGGAACAGATCACGTCAGAGGTCAAAGCGCCGACGTCTCGAAGCAGCAAGCGCGTCTGGCAAAAGAAGTCGGGGGTACGAAACGAGGCACTTGACTGTGAGGTCTATGCGCTTCATGCCGCTCGATCGCTGAAGCTGCATTTGTGGTCAGCTGATCGATGGCAGATGGAGCTGCAAAGTCAGATGCAGATCGATCTTCTGCCACCGGTTGAGCAACAGGCAGAGGAAAGTGCGCCGTCGGCACCGGCAATTGATCCGGAGCCGGCAGCCAAACGAGATGATTTTTACGACGCCTTCAATGGCGGCAATGGGAGTGATGACGCGTGGTAGCGACGAAAGACATTGTGGCGGGTGACTCGCGGGTCTGGAAGCTTAACCGTCAACGGCTGTTGGCGATGGGGGAAGCTCCGCAACACCCGAAGATCGAAGCGCTTTTGCGCACGTCTGAAGGCAGTCTTGTGAGCCTAACTGCTGCTGATGACAATGGTTTTGTGACCGTGACCTTGGCGGCGGATGTCTCTGAAACATTGCCGATGGGGACGACCTATCTGATCGTGCGATTGACGGCCGATGACTTCTATCGTCGGACGATGGTGCTCGAGACTTTTCGGGTTCTGAAAAAGGTAGCCGACGCTGATTTTGATCACCGAACTGAAGCAGAGCGGTGTCTGGCTCAGGCCGAAAAGGCTCTGATGGACTACACGTCAAACGGTCGTTCAAGGTACAGGAGCTACACGATCGGAAGCCGAACCTTGAGTTTCAACAGTGCTCAAGAGTTGATGGATTTGGTGGCCTACTGGCGCAATCAGGTCTATCTGGAGAAGTGCGCTGCCTCCGGTGCTGACCCGCGAAAAATGCTTGTGGAGTTTGTGTAAATGGGGATTTTGAAACGACTGTTCCAAAAGGAGCCGGAGCAGCCTCGCAAAGAGCCGCCCCTTATGGTGCGGCAATACGAAGCGGCCGAAGGGGGACGCCTATCTGGAGATTGGATGGCGCCGGCAACGTCCGAGGATTCGGAGTTAGCCGGCAGTCTTGAGACGCTGCGCAATCGCAGCCGAAAGATGATCCGGGACAATCCGCACGCCTCAAACCTGAAGCGCATTGTCCAAGACAACATTGTCGGCACCGGCATCGGCGTTCAAGCTCAGGTCATGAAGGCGGACGGGACGCCTGACGATGACCTCAATAACCGCATCGAAGAGGCGTGGTTACAGTGGTCGGAGCGAGATAGTTGCCATACTGCCGGACAGCTCTCCATGAATTCGATCTTGCGGCTGGCGGTGGGGGCTGTCTTTCAGGATGGCGAGGTGCTGATCCGAAAGGTGCAGTCGAAGTTCGGCAGAAGCCGCGTGCCGTTTGCTCTTGAGATCATCGAGTCCGATCTTCTGCTGGGGCAAACCGAAGGGACGTTCGTGGCCAGAAACGGCAACAGTGTTCGCTTTGGTGTCGAGGTCGATCCTTGGATGCGCCCGGTCGCCTACTGGATGAATACGGCGCATCCGGGCGACTATCAGTTTCAGTCGGTCAATCGAGGTCCACAAAGAAAGAGGCTGTCAGCTGCCGACGTCGATCACATCTTTCTGATCGATCGATGGCCGCAGACTCGAGGTGTGCCGTGGATGCACTCGGTCTTGCGTCGAATGAACGACTCGAGCGAGTACACCAAATCCGAACTGGTGGCTGCACGTGCGGCCGCAAACATTGTCGGCTTTATCCAGCAGTCAGAAGGCTTGATGGACGATGCCCGGTTCCAGAATTTGAAAATCGGTAACCGTGTCCAGAGTGAGCCGGGTACTTTCCGGCGCCTGCTCCCGGGTGAAACGTTTGCAGGGTTTTCTCCCTCACGTCCGAACCAAGCGCTTGAGGCTTTCATGCGTTACATGCTGCGCGAGATGGCCGCCGGCGTTGGCGTTTCCTATGAGTCTCTGAGCCGAGACTACAGCCAGTCCAACTACAGCTCGAGCCGCTTGGCATTACTCGATGAGCGCAGTCTGTGGCGCGTGCTGCAGGGCTGGCTGATCCGAGACCACCTGGCTCCGATTTATCGCTCTTGGCTCGATGCCGCAGTCCTGTCCGGGGGCGTGGACATTCCGGACTACTTCCGCCGTCGAGACCACTATCAGAAGGTCCGCTTTAAGCCGCGAGGTTGGTCTTGGGTCGATCCGGCCAAGGAAGTCCAGGCGTATGCAATGGCGGTCGAACAGGGCTTTATGTCCCGATCGGATGTCATCGCGCAGATTGGCAACGGCAAGGACCGCGAAGATGTTGACAAGGAAATTCGCTCGGACATCGATCGAGCCAAGGCTTTGGGGCTGTCCTTTGGTGCGTCAACAGTCCCAACAGCTCCAATCCAGCAAGACGATGGCCAAGAAGAATGACAAAGAGCCGGCAAACAAGCTGGCTTTTTTATTGAGGAAAAAACTATGTCAGACAAAGTGCAACACCGGTCGGTGGTCATTGACCAGGCGGTTGATGTTGAGCATCGCACGGTCACTGCATCGGTCGCGTCGGAAACGCCGATCCAGATGTGGTCCGATTGGAAGGAAGTCCTGAGCCACGCGCCCGGGGCGATGCGAATGGGGCAGCGGCAAAAGTCGTTGCCTCTTCTGTTAGGTCACGACCCGGATCGTGTGGTGGGGGTGATCGATGCGATCCGGCAGGAAGACGGCCGAACTTACGCAACCATGCGGTTCGCGTCGGACGAGGAAGGTGAAAAGGCCTTCACGCGAGTCAAGGATCGCATTCTCACAAACGTTTCAATCGGCTATCGCGTCTTTAAGCGCTCGGAGGATGAAGAGCAAAAGATCACGACAGCAACCGATTGGGAAATTTTTGAAGTTTCACTTGTAGCAATGCCGGCAGACGCATCTGTTGGTGTTTATCGAAGTCTTAACCAAGCAACCGAAAAGGAGCCTCTTATGGGTGACAAGAACCAGACCACGGCCGCAACGGCCGTTCAGAAAGAAACCGCACCGGCTGTGCAGGTTTCCGAAAACGAAGTTCGCGCCGCTGAACGTGCGCGTATCCAGGAAATCGAAACGATGTGCCGCCAGTTCAATATTGACGACAATCGTCGCAACGATTTGATCAATCGTGGTGCAAGTGTCGATGAGGCTCGTGCGGCCATTATGGATACGCTGAGTGCCCAGCGTCAGGCTCCGGCCGCCGACAGTAAGCGCGATTTCGATATCGGTATGTCCGAAGCCGAGCGTCGCAGCTATAGCCTTGTGCGTGCTTTGAACGCACACATGACTGGCAATTGGCGTGAAGCTGGCCTTGAACGCGAAGTGTCCGTTGAGCTGGCTCGCCGCATGGGTCGAGACAGTAACGGTTTCTTTATGCCGACCGACCTTCCCATGATGCGCGATGTCGGCTACTACGTCGGTACGCCGACCCAGGGTGGAAATCTTGTGAAGACCGATCTTCTGATGGGATCCTTCATTGACATCCTGCGCAATAAGGCTGCAGTCATGCAGCTGGGCGCCACTTTCTTGCCGGGTCTTGTCGGCAAGGTGGAAATTCCGCGTCAGTCCGGGGTCTCGGCTACACAGTGGATTCAGGAAACCGGCACGGTGACGGGTTCTAATGCTACGTTCGACAAGGTTGCTCTGGACATGAAGACCATTGCGGCCAAGTCTTTCGTCAGCCGCAACATGCTGCGACAGGTGACGATGTCTGTCGAAAACTTCGTTCGCAACGAACTGGCAACGTCTATCGCTTTGGCGATTGACCTCGCAGCTTTGTCCGGTTCTGGTTCTAGCAGTGAGCCCAAGGGTTTGGCCTCCCAGACCGGCATTCTGACTGTCGAAGGCGGCACCAATGGGGCGGCCATCACGTTTGATCATTTGATCGACATGGAAACCAAGGTCGCCGACGCCAACGCTGACGGCACGTCGATGGCATACCTTGCTAACGCCGTGACGATTGGCGCACTTAAGAAGATCAAGGACGCCAACAACAACTACATCTGGAAACCGATTGTCGGTGCTTCTCGCAATGCAATCCCGGGTGAGGTCAATGGCTATCCGGTTGCCCGAAGCAACCAGGCTCGAAAGAACTTGACGAAGGGCACCTCCTCGGGTGTTTGTTCTGAAATCTTCTTCGGCAACTGGGCTGATCTGCTCATCGGTGAATGGGGTGTTCTGGAAATCCTTCCGAACCCGTATTCGGCAGCGGCCTACGACAACGGTGGCTTGGAAATCCGAGCTCTTCAGTCCGTAGATATTGCTGTGCGCCATCCGGAAAGCTTCTGCCGCATGGCGGACGTACTGGTCAATGGTACGACGCCTGACGATGTTGGTGGCTAACAATGTCTTTTAAAGACATTGTCCGGGAAGACATCCAGGCGGTGTTTTTCAACCTTGACGAATTCGCCGAAGAACACATGATCGACGGCCAGAAGATGGTTTGCATCATCGATCAGGATGCAAACGTAGCAGCCGCCGTTCAAAGTGTTGCGGGTATTTACGCCGCCAATCGGCGAATCTACGTCAAGGAAGAAGACATGAAGGTGTTGCCGAAGGAAGGTAAGCGCTTGAACCTGGATGGCCAGTTCTTCTTTGTTACGGACGCCCGGGTGGAAATGGGTGTCTTTGTCATTGAGCTTCAGGCGAATCGAGCATGAGCAAGGTCTCCATCAAGATCGATGGCGGAGCGATTGATCGTGCGCGTGAGATGCTTTCGAGTGTGCCGGGCGGGGTGGGCAAGATCCTGCCCCGCGCGATCAATCGGGCACTCACGGCCGGTCGGGCTCAGGTCAGCAAAAGCGTCCGTGAAAACTACACGGTTGCAGCGACCGAGATCAAAAAGACGCTTCGCGTGACCAAGGCGTCCAAGTCTGAGCCTGCCGGCGAAATCATTTCGCAGGGTATGCAACTGCCTTTGCGAGAGTTCAAGCATTCGCCGACGGACGAGAACACGACTGGTGGCAAACGTCGCAAAGTTCGCGTGACGATTGCTAAGGGTAACCCTTTTAATCTGGAGCGCGGGTTTAAGTGGCGCGGTCACATCTTTGCTCGACAGGCTACCGGCATCAAGAGCCGCGTTTACTTTGACGCGAAGGGAAAGAAGCGTCGAGGCGAACCCATCAAGCGGTTGACCGGTCCTTCAGTCCCTTCGATGCTTGAAGGTTCTGCCGAGAAGGTTTCGGCCCGGATGCACGAAGTTTTTGAGCGGCGTCTGCAGCATGAGGCCGAAGTTTTGCTGGAGAAAATTGTCAAATGACGGAGATTTTGTTGTGCCGAGCGCTTTGCGACCTTATTCGTGAGGCGATCAAGGACTTGGCTCTGCCATGCCCGGGTGGCGATGTCGCTGTCCCGGAAGTGTTCAACGGGTTCTTGAAGTTCCCGCAGCAAGAGGTCGAAGGGTTTCCGTTTGTGGTCGTTCGACCGATGGCATCGACCACAGACGAGAACTCGGTGAGCGTCGAAGTTGCGATCAGCATCGGTGCCTACTACGAACTGCAGGACGACGGCAGCTGCGTGGATGGCTATGAAGAATCCATGAATGTCTGTAGTCGGATTCGCCAAGCGCTATTTGATCTTCCGAACTGCTGTCTGGATGACCAGTACATCCTTGACTTCCCAATTCGAATCGAAGTCAGCGAAGAGCAGGCGCATCCCTACTGGCAAGTTGATATGACGACCAAATGGACGTTCCGAAAGCCGGACGTCGTGAATTGGAGTGAACCATGAGTGAAAACGATATTGGGCTGCAGCCGAAAGTGGTTTATGTCGGCCCGACCCTCAAGAAAGGACTTCTGAGTCGATACACGGTTTTTCGGGGAGGCGAGTTCCCAAAATCGATTCAAGAACTCCGAGAAAAAAGCCCCGCGCTGCGGGGCCTTTTTGTACCCGTCTCGATGCTGGCTTCGGCGCGTCAACGCGTAGCTACTAAGGGAGACATTCTCAATACCTATGTCACGCGCTTGCGCGACGAACTGAAGTAAGGGGGAACCATGGCGTACAAGCATGGTGTTTATGTATCCGAAGTTCCGACTTCGATCTTGCCGGCAGTGGTGGTTGATTCGGCCTTGCCAGTGATTTTTGGCACGGCACCGGTCAACATGACCGATGTGACGAACGTCAATCGCCCTGTGCTGTGCAACAGCTACGAGGAATTTGTTGCGGCCTTCGGTTTTGTGCCGGCAGCCGATGACTCCACCAGCGGCTTGAAGAAGTTCGGGTTCTCGCTGTGCGAAGCTGCCTATGCGCAGTTTGCACTCTTCGGTGTGGCGCCGGCTGTCTTTGTCAATGTGTTGGATCCGACCACGCACAAAAAGACGGCAGACACGACATCGATCACGCTTGATGCGAAAACCGGTTCGGCTGTTGTGGCAGAGACCGGCATCATCTTGAGCTCTGTGACGCTCACGAATGTCGATTCTCCCTATGTTTTGGGAACGGACTACGAGCTTTCCTTTGACGATGACGGCAACCTCGTAGTGACGTCTCTGCCGGACGATGATGGTTTCAAGTGTCTGGTCGGATCCAGCATCACATTTGCGGCAGACAAACTGGATCCGTCTGCGGTCGAGGCTGATGACATCATTGGTGGAGTGAGCGTATCCGGTGAAAAGAGCGGTCTGGAGTTGGTCGCTGAGGTCTACTCGCGCTTCCGTCTCGTGCCCGGCACGATCACGGCTCCGGGCTTTTCTGGAGATCCGGAAGTGGCTGCCGTTATGGCGGCCAAGTGCGTCGACATCAACGGTCGCTTTAAAGCGATGTGCGTGATCGATGTGCCGACCGACACTGCTACGGATTACACGAAAGTTCCGTCCTGGAAGACCACAAACAACGTCACCGACAAGCACCAAATCGTGTGCTGGCCGGGTTTGTCTCTGTCCGGAACGTTCTTCCATATGTCCAGCCAGGTAGCCGCCTTGATGGGGCTTGTCGATAGCGAGAACGACGGTACACCATACGTCAGCCCGTCCAACCACACATTGCAGACCACGGCCACGGTTCTTGAGTCCGGCAAGGAAGTTTGGCTCGATTTCGAGACGGCGAACTACCTCAATGGTCAAGGTATTTGCACGGCGATCAATGAGTCGTCCGGCTGGGTGTTCTGGGGCAACCGAACGGGAGCCTATCCGGGATCCTCTGATCCTAAGGATGCTTTTATCCCGATTCGCCGCATGATGAATTGGATCGGCAACACGCTGATCACGACATACTGGCAGCGACTTGATGCTCCACTGAATCGACGTCTGATTGATACGGTGGTTGACAGTGCCAATTTGTGGCTCAACGGTCTGGCAGCGCTGCAGTACATCCTGCGTGGTTCAGTGAGTTTCCGTGAAAGCGAGAACAGCACGACAGACCTTTTGGACGGCATTGCGAAATTCCATGTTTTGGTCAGTCCGCCTCCGCCGGCTCGAGACATCGACTTCATCATGGAATATGACGCCGAGGCCATGACTGTACTTTTTGAGTGAGGATAAAAATGGCGGGAACGAATCAAATTCCTGAGCGACTGATCAACTTCCGTTGCTATCGCAACGGGACCGATCTTCTGGGTGTGGCAACGGTGACGCTGCCGCAGTTTCAGGCAATGACCGATACCGTGTCCGGTGCCGGCATTGCCGGCGAAGTGGAAACGCCGGTCTTGGGGCATTACAGCTCCATCACGACGACGGTGGCTTTTCGAACGATCACGGCGGATGTCACGGCACTGGCTTCGCAGATGGCTCATCCTTTGGACTTCCGAGGCTCACAGCAGGTCTACGACGCCTCTTCCGGAAAGTTTGTGACGCAGGCTGTGAAGCTCTCTCTTCGCGGCGTACCGAAGAACGTCAACCTCGGCAACCTCGAAGTTGGCGCAACCACCGGCACGGAAGTCGAAATGGAATGCACGTACATCAAGCTTGACGTTGGCGGTAAGACGCTCGTCGAGATTGACAAGTTCAACTACATCGCTCGTTTTGGCGATGAAGATGCGCTTGAGAGCGTGCGCAAGGACCTTGGTTTGGCTTAATGCTTTTGCCGGGGAGCTGAATGGCTTCCCGGCGTTACAGGATTAATCATGAAAATCGAACTTTCGAAACCTTATAGCTTTGACGGCGTAGAGTTCACGGCTGTTGAAATGGACTTGGATGCCCTGACCGGGCGTGATGTGTCGGCGGCAAAAAAAGAATGGACGCGTCAGGGTAACTTTGCAGCAGTGACGCCTGTCGATATTGACTTCTGTGCCTGCTTGGCGGCCAAAGCCTGCAAGCAGCCTATGGAATTTGTCGAGGGATTGCCGGCCAAGGACTACTGCAAGTTGGCGCAGGAGGTGAGCAATTTTTTGCTCGGCTAGGCTTCCCGGAACAGCGAGACCCTGACAAGTGGTTGAAAGTTTTTTTTGTGCGGATCTCTGCGATGACTTTCAGTAGCCCCTTGCAGTGGACAGGCATTCCCTTAACCGAACTGGGGGCATGGGCCGAAGCAATTGAAACAGAAAATCACAAAGCAAAGACGTAAAATTTCCTATATAGATCAAGGAAAGAGTCATGTCATATTTGCTTGCGATTGCGTTTTTTATTGCAGCTATCGGCGGCTTTGTACTCGAAGTTATCTCGGACTATTGGGTTTGGATTGTTGCAGCGTGGATTGTGATTCCTGCTTTGTGTATCGGTTTTTTGAAGATGTACGACAAACCTGATTAAGGGAAAAGTAGCAGCAAAGAGATCCAAAAGGGCGCGGTTTCATCCGCGCTTTCTTTTTGGGGAGAAACATGGCTTTAAAACAGTATGAAATCGCCTTCAAGCTTGCGGCAAAGATGAGTGGGGATTTTCCCAAGTCATTTAAGAATGCCAGCGATGCCGTTGAGAAACTGGGCGATCACATGCAGAGTTTAAACAGCGACAGCAGAAAGATTGCTGGTCTTGTGGCTGCACGAAAGGCTGTTGCTGAAAGCTCCAAGGAATACGGGCAGGCTCGTAGAAAGGTTGCAGAGCTGGGTAAGGCCATGAGCCAGACGAGTCAACCGTCAAAAGAGCTGGTTCAGAGTTTCAACTTGGCAAAGCTAGCGCTTGACAAGGCTAAGACAAGTCTCCAAAAAACGTACGGCACTGCGGGAGTTAGACGCCGAAGCTGGCACGGCATCAGTCTCATTGGCGGGCCTGGTCAAACGTCAAAAAGATCTGGAGCAGGCAACCGAAGCAGCCTACAAGGCTCAGCAAAAAGCGGCAAAGCTACAGCCGTGGGTCGATCTGGCTCAAAAAGGCCAGGACGGTCTAAGCAAAGCACTTGATTTTTCAAACTCGGTAAACGCAGGTATCGTCAAGATCGGTAGCGCAGCTAACGCTACAGCCCTAGTGGCCGGCGGAGCATGGGCAAAGGTGGGGGCTGACTATCAGGCTGCTATGGCTCGCGTGAAGGCATCAACGGGGGCGAGCGCCGAGCAAATGAAACAGATTGAAGAAGCGGCGCGAGCGGTTTTCAGTTCCGGCATGGGGGAATCTTTTGACGAAGTTGCGCGAGCGATGTCCACGATCAAGCAAGTTGGAGGGCTTGACGGCAAGGAACTTGAGTCTGCGACGAAGAATGCGATGGCTCTTGGCAAGACATTTGATATGGATGTCAACGAGACAGCCAGAGCAACATCGGCCTTGATGAAGAACTTTGGCATTGACGGACAAAAAGCGTTCGATTTGATTGCTTATGCGGCTCAGAAAGGCGCCAACAAGAACGGCGATCTTTTGGACACCTTTAACGAATACGCCGTCCAATACCAGGCATTGGGCTTTACGGCCGAGCAGTTTGCGGCGCACTTGGTGAAGGGTGCTGAAGACGGTGCTTTCAGTATCGACAAGGTCGGTGATGCGATCAAAGAGTTCAATATTCGAGCAAAAGACGGCTCGAAGTCGAGCATGGAGGCTTTTGCCGCGCTTGGCTTGAATGGGCAAAAGGCGACTCAGATGTTTGCTGCCGGCGGGCAATCGGCACAAGTTGCCTTTGCTGAAGTAGTGAAACGTCTTAGCGAGATGGAAGATCCGGTAGCTCGAAATGCCGCCGGCGTTGCGCTTTTCGGAACCCAGTTTGAAGACTTGGAAGTCAAGGCGCTGGAAGGCTTCAAGGCGATTCAAGGGAGCCTTCCTCAAATTGAGGGAACCATGCAACAGGTTTCTCGAGCCATCAGCAGCGATTTGGGAAATCAGCTGAGAATTGTGTTGCGGTCGTTTATGGATCTCCTTTTGCCGGCTGCAGATTCCGCTGCGAAGGCGATTACGGATCAAATGCCCAATATTTCAAAAGCGCTGGCAGCTCTTGCGCCCCAAATTGAGGCGCTTTCTCAGGCGTTTACCAAAGCACTTCCGGTTATTACGCAGTGGTTCAATAAAAGCCTGTCAGGGGCTATGTCGTTTGTGTCATTTGTGCTGGAAAACTTCAACGCGATTGCAACAGCTGTAGCCTACGCAGGGTCTGCTTTTCTGATTCTCCGAGGTGTATTTCAAGGTCTGAAGGTTGTGGTCACTGTCACAAAATGGGTCTTAATGGCACGGCAAGCCTTCATTACGTACCGAGTAAGCGCAGTTGCTGCGGCAGTGGCTTCCAAAGCGACAGCGGTGGCTATGAATTTGCTTTCAGTCGCAGTAAAGGGTGTAGGGGCGGCTATGAAGTTTTTGATGGCTAATCCCATCGTTCTGTTTTTGGCCGGATTGGTGGCGGCCGGTGTGGCCGTTTATAAAAACTGGGATGAACTCAAGGCTATGGCGGTTAGCGCTGCGCAAATCATTTCAGACGCTTGGAGCAGCGCAATGACATCTATCCAAGGGTTCTTTGCGAACACATTTGACTCGCTGGCATCCATCATGAAGGGGCCGATAAACACGATCATTGCAATGATCAACTCCATTGTCGAGTCGATCAACGGCATGGCTTTCAATGTTCCGGACTGGGTGCCTGCCATCGGAGGGCAAAAGTTCGGAGTTGAACTGCCAAAGATTCCACAACTGGCTGAAGGCGGTATCGCAACACAACCGACGCTTGCGACGATTGCGGAGGCGGGGGAGGCCGAGGCAGTTATCCCGCTCTCGAAGCTTTCGACGATGCTTCAGCCTTTGCCTGCCACTGGCGGTGGAGGCGCGGGAGGAACGGTGATTAACTTCTCGCCGGTCATCAATGTGCAGGGCGGTGGCGCAGATGTGGCCGGAGCGGTGCAGACGGGTTTGAGATCCGGATATGAGGAATTCAAGGCCAATATGCAGCGTTTCATGACCGAGCAGAAGCGGCTTTCTTTTGCGTGAGGTGAAGTGTGGGCACGTACACAACTAAGTCCCAAGATACCTGGGACATCATTTCCAAGAACGTTTACGGATCCGAACTCTTCATGGATCGACTGATCTCCGCCAATCTGGACCACCGCAAGGTGGTCTTTTTTTCGGATGGCGTCGTCTTGAACGTGCCGGAAATCGACACGACATCGAGCGACTTTGAGAAGAACCTGCCGCCATGGAAGAGGAACAGCAATGTCTAATCCGCTTCAGACGAAATTGCGGTTGCTTTTCACAGCTGCCGGGCAGGATGTTTCTCAAAGTGTCCTGCCTGACCTACTTTCCTTTACCTTCTCTGACAAGGAAACAGGCGAGGCCGATGAGCTTCGCCTGACTCTCAAAGACGAGACGGGGAAGTGGGCGGCGACTTGGAAACCGGATGGCGGAGAGGTGGTTGATGCCTACCTATCCACGGGATCCGGATCCGACGAACTGCATTGCGGGCGTTTCTACGTCGACAGCATGAGTGTTTCAGGTGCGCCACGCACTTTTGAGATGCAAGCCGTTTCGACGCCTTTGAATCAGCCGATCCGACGAAAGGCGATCACAAAAGCTTGGGAATCCAGAACGCTCCGAGGCATCGCGGAAGAGATTGCGGCCGAAAATGGCCTGCAACTCTTTTTTGATGTCGAGGAAGACCCGCAGTATGACCGGCGCGACCAGAAGGAGGAGAGCAATCTGGCTTTTCTTCAGCGACTTTGCGAAGACGAAGGCTTTTCGATCAAGGTCACGGACCAGAAGATTGTGATCTTCGATCAACGGTCTTACGAAACGAAGGAGCCAATCAAGACGATCACGCTAGGCGTTTCGGACGTGCTTTCATGGTCTTTCAGCTCACAGCAGTCAGAGACCTACAAGACGTGCGTGGTGGCCTGGCGTGACATGAAAAAGAAGTCGAAGGACTCGGCCGGTGGCTACGACTTTTCCAAAACACCGGAAAAGCCTGGGACCGTAGATGAAGAGCTTGAGAAGCTTCGAACACCTGATTACCGGGCTCAAAAGAACCCCGCAGTCAACTATTGCAGCTAT
>OLXA01000426.1_pt1 | contig 22384 bp, 21 predicted proteins | sample 1644551 | NCBI WGS metagenome assembly OLXA01 (sample SAMEA103958150, study PRJEB25191) | human gut metagenome | biome: human-associated habitat [ENVO:00009003]; feature: intestine environment [ENVO:2100002]; material: feces | place: Germany | collected 2013/2015 | reverse complement strand
AGTCCGGCAGTTCGTCGTTGCGTCACTTCTGAACCGGCGGGCTTTACCAATGAAGAGCGAATCGCCTTCTATGGAAATGATCCGGAGCGCCTCATCGAATACGTCGACAACCTCGAGGAGCTTCCGGCAACGACCGACTTTATCCGCTCACTGCTCGCCGATTCCGATCCTACGGTCGTTCTGCACGCCACGCGAAAAATCGAAGACCTGATTGCACAGGCGATCGAAGATGCCGAGGACTTTGGGGACGATGATGACGAAGAGGATGAAGACGATTTCGAGCTGGAAAGCAACGGATTTGACCCCGACTGGGACCTGGACTATCGACATCTGTACGGTGACTCCGAGGAAGATGACGATAATGACGAAGAGAAGGACGAGGAAGACATCAACAAAGAAGTCGACGCGCGCAATCTTAGGTTGCCGCTTTTCGACGACAAACCCTAAACCAACCAATTAACACACCGGTTCACTCTTTTTTGCCCGTGTTTCCTTAGATGCGAAACCGGGCTGTTTTTTCTTCAACCGGTGTAGTTACTGAAGCTGTAGAAACTTCCAGATCGGTCAACAATACCTTGTTTGACTCGCATAACTAATTGGTTTTGTCAAACAACGTCCAACAGAAACCACTCACTTCCGCATAATTTTCTTCCACCATTCTTCGTGTCTGTACTTGACCGGCGAGAACCGCACCTTACCGTCTTTCTCCATCGCCCAGACATCAGATACTTCACGGGGCAGAATCAAATTGAAGCCGGCAAACACCTCCTCGACGTCTTCTGACTCAGTGATTCGTACGGCAGCGTTCAACACGGCGCGTTGCCGTGCCCGCCAGGCACGATGCCAACGCTGCTTGTCCTTCTTTTCGCTTGCAACTTTGACAAAAGACGTTATCGGTTTGTAACGGTGGGATCGAGACATTTTTTAACCGGACCTAAGGTTTCTTTTCCGGCAAGCCTATGGTCTCTTGCGTCAGACTCAGACGCAATCAAACAATCGTGAGCATGCGTCATAAAATGACGCATTAAGCATTACCTTACTTCTCGTAACCAGTCGATTGGCAGGACTAACAGAAGTAAGGAGACCCACGCATGTGGTCGCAAATACAACGCAAACTCTACGATCTCATTGATCCCAATCTCAAACTGCAAGTGCACTGTGCCGTATATCCGGGCGGCGGCAGGACGTGCCTAAACGGCATTCCTCGTTTCTGGGTAAAGCTTGGTGGCGAAGTCATTTTCGATTGTCTGCACGACTACATGTTTATGTGGCATGACAAAAACTTTGACATCGGCAATCTTCCTCTCGAAGACGACATCGCCTGGTGCTGCGGCATTGTCATACGTTACTTTCAGGCGCCTGTCGACTGCCTCATGACACTGCACGACCGTTTCGGCCTTACCGACATTCTTTTGGCTGCAGACCGGCGCATCGGCAAACGCCGGTGGCCGGAAATCTACGCAACGCGCTCCGAAGCGGCACAAAAAGTTTTAGTCGCCCGCGGCTACGTACCACCCGCCGAGAATGAGGCCAAGCTCGAAGCGGAAATTCGGGACGTTTTGGACACCTTCGCGGCAAGCAATACCGCTCTCAAATCTCTTTAGGAGCCAACCATGCACCTTCTCAAAGCCGAAGAAATCCTTCGCATTCACGATGCCGTTTTAGAGCGATTCGGCGGCCTGAAATCTCAGCCGATGACACCTGACGCGGAGCTTTCCAAAGCGCAGGCGCTTGTCGGTCGAATTCGTACTGCGATGACTTACAACACAGCCTACGACTGGAACAACGTGTTTCTGTGCGCAGCCTTTCAGACCCACTGCATCGCGCGTGCTCACGCTTTTACCGACGGAAACAAACGCACGGCACTCAACGCCGCAGGACTCCTATTAAAACGCGCCGGATACGCAATCAAGGACTCCGAAAATCTTCCTCTGCTGTTGGTGGAAGTAGCGCAAGACAGGATCAAGATGGAAGAAATCGCCGCTCGCCTACAAGCTGAAATGACCGTCGCCGAGAAGTCAACAGCCGGTCGAGTCCCCTACGATCGATTCGCCGATCTCGCATACATGAAGATTGACCCACAAACGCTGCGGCTCCTTCGCGATTTCGCCGAAGAACGAACCGACAGTCCGACGCTGTGCATCATCGGATCTTCACGCTGGCTCTCGATGGACCCCTCGGGACTTGCCTGGGTGAATATTCAGGAAACGTTGCGCGAACGCCATCCGGAATGGTCTTTTGTCACGTTCGACTGCGGAATTCGGGCCTTCAATAAAGACAAGCGCGCTGACGTCGTCAACTCAGCGGTCACCATCATTGAATCGGCCGACCTTCTGCACCTGCGCGGTCCTTCTTCGTTTCTGCACAGCTGGCCTGAAGACTTCGAGACCGTCATGCGGGCGCTCGACGAGCGTGCCCAAGCAGGAAAACGCACGATCGTCACGGCAGAAGAATCCGTCGCAAAAACATTCATGCGGTACAACCGTCCCGTGCCGGTCTTTTTCGCTAGTGCCCTAGTCGCGGATTTTTCAATGGAATCATTGGACAGATAAACCACTTTCGAGGAAACATATATGCTCGGAGCCATTGTCGGCGACATCATCGGTTCGCAGTTTGAGCACGCGAACCACCTTTCGAAGACATTCGATTTGTTCACGCCCGATTGCTTCTACTCGGACGACACCGTTCTGACGCTAGCCGTCTGCCAAGCACTTTTGGACACCGACGGTCAAGTTGACCATCTCGCCGCAGCTGCAGACAAACACCTTGCAGATTTTGCCAATACCTATTGGAAGCTCAGCTACGGCAGTCAGTTCAACCGCTGGCGCATTGCCGAAGTCCGAATACCCTACTTTAGCTGCGGTAACGGCTCGGCGATGCGCGTGAGCGGCTGCGGCTTCGCGGGACACACGCTCGATGAAGTCCTCGCTCTTGCCGACGCTGTCACGGCAGTGACACACAACCATCCGGAGGGTCTTAACGGTGCGCGAGCGGTAGCCGCCTGCGTTTTCCTTGCACGCTCCGGTCACGACAAAGCCGCCATCAAAACCTTCATGGAACGCCACTTTTATGGCCTGTCTTTCACGCTCGACGAAATTCGACCAATCTACTGCCGAGGCAAGATGCTTAACACCTGCCAGAACTCCGTACCGCAGGCCTTGCAGTGCTTTTTCGAGTCGACGTCCTTTGAAGACACCGTGCGCAATGCGGTGAGTCTCGGCGGCGACAGCGATACGTTATGCGCCATTGCGGCAAGTATTGCCGACGCTTATTACGGCATACCGGATGAGATCGCTCAATCAGCAGCCCGTTACCTGGACGACAACCTGCGCAAAATACTTGCTTCGTTCGAGCGCAGATTCCGGTTATGACTGCCAGCGACAGTGATAGACGCAAGAGGCATTAGCCTTGTTGTATCGGACGGGTTTGATTCCGTTCGTTTCGGTTTCTCCAGTCAGACGCAATCAAAGGACACTATGTACTCTACTGACCGTATCAGCGCCGCCTTTGCTCTCGCCGCTCTCGTACACGAAAAGCAAACACGCAAATCCACCGACATTCCGTACATCAGCCATCCCATGGCCGTAGCCGCTCAGGTAGCCGTTTGGGGCGGCTCGGAAGACCAATTCATTGCGGCGCTTCTGCACGATGTTGTCGAAGACGGCGGTGCGCAGTACAAGCCTGTCATTGAAGAACACTTTGGCAAACACGTTCTTGATCTCGTCATGGCATGTTCGGACGCGGCACCGCAGCGAGGTCAGCCCAAAGGCGCATGGATCGAACGCAAAGAAAAGTACATCGCCAATCTGCGTTCGGCTGCGGATGAAGTGCTTCTCATCAGCGCCGCCGACAAATGGCACAACCTCGCAAGCATTCTTGCCGACGCCAAACAATTGGGCGAAATGGTCTTCGATCGTTTCATCCGGCAAGACTTTGAGCGCACCGATAAGAAAAAGATGGTTCTCTGGTACTACAAGGAAATTATTTCCGTCTACCGCGAGCGCAAGGTGGCCGCCGCTCCCGAACTCGACTCTTTGCTCGACGAAATTGTCACCGTGACGCAGGCGGATTAATTCGCCTGCATCACGCACCCACCTTTTTTGTACTCCTTGAGCCTCCTTGGGCCGGTCTTTGGATCGGCCTCTTTTTTTTCGTTTTCGGTTCCTCTGCTGCTCCATGGTTTGAGGCCAAATTATGGCCATCCGGATACGTCAGAGATTGACGCATGAAGTTTCACAATGCCACTTGCCAACAACCGAAACGAAAGCGAAACAGCCATGAAATTCTCCGATCTGAAATTCTCCATCCTCGAGCAGTTTAAGACCACCAACGAGGTCGTCCCTTTCATCGTCGGCAAGCCCGGCGGCGGAAAGAGTTCCTGCGCCCGCGAAATCGCTCAGGAACTTGCGGTCGCCCACAAAATTCCTGACGAACGCATCATCGAATTCAACCCGTCCCTTCGTGAGCCCTGCGATGTGCTGGGGTTGCCGCAATTCAACGGCGATTGCACGAAGTGGCTGCCGCCCGAAGAGTTCTGGATGCTGCGTCAGGGCTTGGGTCCCTGCGTCCTGATCCTCGAAGAACTGAGCGACGCCGACATGAACATGCAGAATCCACTCTGCCGCGTCGTGCTCGATCGCTGCGCCGGGCAGCTGCGTCTGTCGGATGAACTCTTCATCATCGCCACGGGCAACCGTACTGAAGACCGTTCGGGCGCCAATCGACTGAGCACGAAACTTGCCAACCGTATGCGTGAGCTCGAGTTCACCGAAAACCTTGATGACTGGATCGAGTGGGCGCAGGCAAACAACGTTCCCGTGAAACTGCAGGCCTTTCTGCGATTCCGCCCGCATCTGCTTTCCGACTTTGACCCCAAGCGCAGCCGGAATCCGACGCCGCGTTCCTGGGCGTCCGTGGCACTCATCCCCGAATCAATCGAGAAGAAAGCCAGGCTCTTTCTTGAGCACGTTGCGGGTTCCGTGGGCGACGGTGCCGCAGCCGAATATGTGGGCTTTCTGAAAATAATGAAGCGTTTGCCGAGTGCCGAGAAAATCATCAAAGATCCGCAAGGCGTCGAAATCCCCGAAGCCAACGATGTTCAGTGGGCAACGATTGCGCAACTCAGTTCCGTACTCACGGTGCACAACGCCGAGGCAATCTGGACCTACACGGCGCGCTTGAAACCCGAAATGACTGTCGCCGCGGCCAAGATGTATCTCTCGGCAAACCGCAAGGACTTTACGTCAGCAAAGACTCGCGACGGAAACAACCTCTTCAGCACGGTTGTGGCTCGCTTTCTGCTTAAGAGCGGCCTTGTGATCTGAAACGAGAAGGAGATCAAAGATGCTTGCCACCAACACCGATCCCAGAAAGAAAATCAACAAAGCCGCTGTGAGCTTGCTTCTTCGGCATCCCTTTTTCGGCAGTCTACTGTACCGCCACGAAGTGCTCATCACGACGTCAGTCGAAACTGCTGCCGTGTCAGTAGACCGCGTCATTATGCTCAATCCCGAGTTCGTACAGAAGTGCTCTCCCGCTCAGCTTGAATTTCTGCTGGCCCACGAGGTGATGCATATCGTCTTTGCTCACATTGCTAGGCGTGGCGACCGAGATCCTGTGATCTACAACATCGCGTGCGACGCCGTCATCAACGAAACGCTCATAGTCGAAGGCGTGGGTGAATTCATCGAAGGCGGTATTCGTATGCTCGGCGCGCAGTACCGCACTTCGGAATCAATCTACGACGAGATTGCGCCCAAGCTGAAGCCCAGGAAAAAAACGTCACCCTCGAAAGGTCAAGGTCTAACGCTACCGCTTTTTCCGAACGGTCTTGAGGCCAACGGGCAAGCCGGTGTATCCGAGGACGACGACAGCTCGGGGAGTAATTCGCCCTTCATCGGGAAACTCAATATCCCGGATCTTCCTCGGCAAGCACGACAGTTGACCCAGGAAGAAATCAACGAGCAGATCGAGGAAGGCAAAATCGAACTCGGTCAAGCGCTCACGACAGCTAGAACCTGCGGAAACATGAGCGGCGTCCTTGGCCGCTTCATCAACTCGATACTGGAATCCTCCCTACCCTGGTACCAGATTCTCGAGCGCTACATGGTCGTCAAAGCTGAGCAACGCTACAACTGGAGCCGTCCCGACAAACGGCGGCTCAATATCGCCTATCTGCCTCGGCGTGAACGTTTCCCGTCTTTGGGAACGGTCGTAATCGGTATCGACGTTTCGGGTTCCGTTTCGGACACAGAAATCGCCGAGTATCTCGGCCATTGCCAGCGCATTTTTGAGCTCTGCCACCCGCGCAAGGTCTATGTCGTCTACTGCACGACGCGCGTGGAAGCCGTCGACGAATATGAAAAAGGCGAACCGCTCGAACCCCGCAAGAACCTTTGGAGCGGCGGCACATGCATGCCAGCCATCATGGATTGGATCGCGAAAAAAGAAATTGAAGCTGACGTCTGCGTGACGTTTACCGACGGTTTTACACCGTATCCGTCTGAAAAGCAGGTCCCCTGCCCACTCGTCTGGGTGCTGAGCAGCGACTTCAAACCGAAGGAAAGCACGCGAGGCGAAGTGATCTACGTCAATGACAACAGGGACTGAACCATGGTCGTACATACACCCCGATCTTATTTTTACCCGGATCAGCTTCGCCGGCTTCTCTACCAACACATAGAGAACGAGTCAATCGGGTACCCCACGGTAAACAACATCACAAAGCCCTATTGGTACAGCATCGTCCGCCCCAACCGCTTTCGCTTCGTCTACGAGCTGTGGTCAGCCAACTATCTTCCGCTCAATTTCTATATTTCGATGCGGCACATTTACAAAGGACCCTCGCCCGGTTTTTACGCCCGTGCCAAGGCCGAGCTCATGAACACCGGTCGGCACCCGATGTTTTCCCTTGTCGACGGCTGGTCGCCATTGAGGCGTTTCGGCATGGATAGGGACACGAGAGCGCCGCTTCATACGCCGCTGCCCGTACATACGCTCGATCGCATGGCCAGGCTTGTCTGGGAGAAACTGCCTTTTCACAGCGTGTATTCCAGGTCACACGCCTTCACACTCATCATGACGGCACTTGAAGGCCGATTGACGCTCGAAAAACTTGTGGAGCGCGCCGCGAACGGAACTTTGCCTAAGAAATGGAAGCCTGTCACGTTTGCGTTTCAAGAGGTGGAACTTGCTTCCGATCGGCTGCTCGATCGCAAGACGTTGCTCGTGCCGAGCCAAAGAGCAAAAGCGCGGTTCTGGAATCCTATCGACATTTGCTTCTGTGTGCCGCTCTACTCGAGGTTCTGCGGAACTTTTGCAAGCGTCACCGACAACAAAGTCGACTTCTTCGAGGATCTGCCCGCTTATTTTGTGGCAAAGGAAGGCAAGCGCTGGAAATTGTTTTTGTCGGACGCAAGAAAAACTGACATCGAACCTGTCGCGCAAGACAATGGCAATCCAGAGGATTGTCAAACGAAGATCATCGATGCGATCAACCGGCACCTTGTCACGGCGCTTTTGAACTCCACCGGAGAGCAGAGTCTCTTGCTCAATCTTGCGCGGGAGAAGTTTTATAAGGTCACGCTGGTCCCCTTGTCCGCCTCCGACTGCGTGCAGTGCTACGAGGACATGCTCGCCTGCTACCTTAACCAATTGCAGAAGGTGTTCGACAAGCCCGAAAACTACACGGACAAGGAAGGCGACAAGGTGAAAACCGAACTCGAAGTCATGGTTTACCAAGTGATGCGGGAAGCATTTGAGCGCTTTTTCCCGGGCCGCCAATAAAGAATTAGGAAACGTCCATGTACGAACATCAAATCCGATCTTCTTTCTATCCAGACCAAATTTGCAGATACCTCAGGCAACATGCCCGGAATTTTCCTGTTGGAACGCTTGTCACTTACGCCGACGTGCGTCCTGATCAATATTTCATTGTGCGACCGCAACGGTTTCGTTGCTATTGGGATCTTTGGTCCTCCAGCGGAGTACCACTCAACTTTCATATCACGATGCGCCACGTTTTCACGGGAACGTCTCCCAACCTCTACGCTCGGAGCAAAGCCGAACTGATGTGCAGAGGCAAACATCCGATGTTTACGCTCGTCGACGAGTGGTATCCGTGGCGTCGCTACGGTCTGGGCAAGAACTGTCGACCACCGATCTATCTGCCGCTGCCTTTAGGGACAGTCGACCGAATGGCCGAGTTTGTCTGGGAGAAATTGCCGTTTCACAGCTCTTATTCACGGCAACACGCCTTCAGTCTGATCATGACCGCACTGGAAGGACGTCTAATGCTTGAAAAAATCGTAGAACAAACCCGCAGCGGGATGATCCCTAAGAAATGGGTTCCTTTTACTTTCAGACTGCAGACAGCGGAACTTGCCACCGATCGATTGGTGAGTCGAGATGCTTTACTTGTCCCTAGTCCTAGAGCTAAAAGCCGGTTCGACCCGAGCGACAACATACGATTTTGCGTTCCAATTCTTTCCAAATTCTGCGGCACCTTCGTTAACGTAGACGAATATCCTGCGCAGATCATCGAGGATCTGCCCGCCTACTTCGTTTCGCAAAAAAGTGCAAGCTGGCGGCTGCTCTATTCGGACACTCGAATGTTCGAAGCTCAAGTCATTGCGCGGGGCAGAGGCGATGCTGAGAAACAACAAGAAAAAATCCTCGACACTGTCAAACAGCACTTGGTCTCGTCTCTTTTAAATGAAACCGAAGGGACGAATTTTTTAATGGAACTTGTGCACCGGCATTTTTTCAAGATCACCCTGCTACCCTTGTCTGCCTCCGACAGCGTGAAATGCTATGAGGACCTGCTGGCCCGCTACCTCAGGCAATTGCAGAAGGTGTTCGACAGACCAGAGAAATTCATGGACAAGGAAGGCGACGAGGTCAAAACCGAACTCGAGTTCAAAGTCTACGAGATCATGCGGGAAGCGTTCGAGGTGTTTTTCCCGACGCCTGACAAAAGCCTACAATCGAACTAGAAAGGCGTTGATGCTTGAATCAGAGAGGAGACAAAAATGCTTATCACCATCCGAAACGGCAAAGCTGAACTGCGCAACGACAACGGCAGTCTTGTGCGCACCATGGGTTCGTCGAACGTTGTGAGCGTTTCGATGAATTCCAACCAAGAACTTGTCGGCATTGTCTATGCCAGCGGCAAGGCAGAAATTCGCCGCATCAACGGAGTTCTGCTTCGTACGCTCGAGCCTAAAGATGCGGTCGACATTTCGTTTAGCGGCGATCAGGTGGCAATACGCATGAGTAACGGCAAGACGCGGGTACGAAAAGCGGCCAACGGTGTACTTGTGCGGACTATTTGATGATGCAATATAGACTTCGTCTATCGATTAGCCGATGATCTCTGCAGAAAACCCACTGATTCACACTGTTAATCAATAATATTTCAATGATTACACCTTTGGATACTCTCACCGTCGAAATTGATTCCGACGTACTTGCTCAAGCTGAAAAGGTCTGTACTGACATTGGCATCACGTTGCAAGACGCTGTGAATATGTTCCTACGGGAAACAGTTATTCAACAGCGTTAGCCCATGGACACGATGGATTCGGAACTTCCGGAGACGCCGGAACTGAAACGAGACAAAACTCAGAGTCTCCGCATCTCGGCCTGACTTTCACACAACCGCGGCCTACGGCCCATTTCGTAGACTGAGCGGCCGTGGATGTGGAAAAGTCTTTTCTTGAAGGCCGATGGAACTTGGTCGGTTCAGAGGCGTCCGTTTTTGTGCATGGATATCCTCATCCGTCCTTTTTCGATCATCTCCCAAAAGTGACATTTTTGCCCCAACCTGTGGCAGGCGTATTTTCACGTCTACAGTCATAATCCAATGCATCAACAGTCGCATTCCTCTGCGGGCTCATTGAGCCCGCAAAGTAAAACAGAACAAGGAAGACAAAGATGCAAAAAAGGAAACTGTGCAATCTCGAAGTCTCCGCCATTGGCGTGGGCTGCATGGGTTTTTCTCACGGCTACGGCAAGGTACCGGAAGCCGACTACAGCATCAACGCGATGCGCAAGGCTTTTGAAGCAGGTTGCAACTTCTTTGATACGGCCGAGGTTTACGGTGACGTGGTGTTCTATCCGGGACACAACGAAGAACTCGTCGGTAAGGCTCTTGGCTCCGTGCGCAAGGATGTGGTACTCGCCACAAAACTGCACCTGCGTCCCGATGAAGTAACGGCAAGCCCCAGCGTGTACGACGCCGTCAAAGCGCATCTCGTCGCGTCATTGAAGCGTCTTGCGACGGACTACGTTGACCTCTACTACCTGCACCGCATCAACGAGGAGGTGTCGTTTGAGGATGTGGCCGCCGCCATGGGCCGACTGATCGAAGAAGGTCTGATCCGCGGTTGGGGTCTATCGCAGGTCGATGTCGATACGCTTGCTAAAGCCCACGCTGTGACGCCCGTTTCCGCGGTTCAAAACATCTACTCCATGGTTGAGCGCGGCTGCGAAGCTGAAGTCATCCCCTACTGCGTTAGCCACAACATCGGCTTTGTCCCCTTCTCTCCGATTGCGAGCGGCTTCCTGTCGGGCAAAGTAACGGTTGACACCAAGTTCGAGGAAGTCGACGACGTGCGCAAGTTCGTTCCGCAGCTCAAAAAGGAAAATATTGCGGCCAACCAACCGATTCTTGATGTGCTTGCCGACTTTTCCAAGCGCAAGAACGCCACCAATGCGCAGATTTCTCTGGCCTGGATGCTTCACAAGTATCCCAATGTGGTACCGATCCCCGGCTCCAAGAATCTGGAACGAATTCTTGAGAACCTGGGTGCCGCCAACGTCTCGCTTACGGACGATGAGTTCACTCAGCTTGAGACGGCCTTGAACGCCTGTACCGTCCACGGCCACCGCGGCTTTGTGGAGACGGAACAGCAGACGTTTGGGAACAACTGGAAGAAGAAAGAATAGAAACCCAGATTGGTTTTGAATCACTGAAATTAAACGCTCTTCGATCATTGAGATCGGAGAGCGTTTGTGTTTGAGCATTCAGCCTGCGCCCGAACTTGACGATCGACTCCGTCAGCACAAAGCCGACAGAGCCGAAAAGTTCCAGGCTTAGGCGCCGCGTACCGTCACGGGCGTTCCGCTGGGTTTGGCGTGAGACGGAGCTTTGATGACCAAACTCGGATGTGTCTTGTCACCGTTCGGAAGCGGAGCGATCGCATCGACCTTGCCGAACTTGCGACGCAACTCCTCAATATCACCGAAGACAATTGCGCGTTCCGGGCAGCTCTCAACGCAAACCGGATTTTCCCCCTTGGAGGTACGAGCCACACAGCCGTCGCACTTGAGCATCTTGTGCGCCTTTTCGTCCAGACGGGGCACACCGTAAGGACAAGCTTTGGCACACATGCCGCAGCCGATACACTTGGCACGATCAATCACGACCAAGCCGTCCTCGGCGCGCTTGAAGTGTGCCTTTGTCGGACAAACCTTCACGCAGGCGGGATCCGCGCACTGATTGCAGCCTATGCTGACGTAGTATGCAAAGACATCCTGTTTCCAGAGTCCTTCGGGCGTCTTTTTCCAGGTACCGCCTTCGACTTCCATCACGCGACGAAGATGCAGACCGACGGGCGTGTTGTTCAAATCGGAACAAGCCACCTGACACGTGCGGCAGCCGGTGCATTTGGACACATCAATGAAAAAACCTTTTTGTGCCATTTTCTTTCCTCCTTAAGCTGCCTTGCGAACATCCACCAGAATCGTGTGCTGCGCATTGCCTTTGGCAAGCGGGCTCGGACGATGGTGCGTAAGCGTGTTAATGTTGCCGCCGATATCGACGCGTTTACCGTTGATTCGTCGTATTGAACGTTGGGCCGAAGCTTATTGGCTCTTTGACGCTATTTACCCAAAAGTAATTACTTATGAAGAATTCGAAGAGCGACATGAAAAAGAGGCTCAGGCGATCTGTGAGGAACTCCGAAAGGCCTTACCGCATATCAATGTTGTTGGCGTACGCGACGACGGAATAGAAATTTAACCTGAAAGGATTCTTTTAGATCAAACGAAACGAAGTTCTGTCCTAGAATCACGTGACCGCAGATCCTATTTTTCACTTATTTTTGAAGAATCAAATGTCAACTTTTACAGCCAGAGACCTTAATGCCGCCCTTTGGTCCGCAGCCGATGAAATGCGCAAAATCATGTCGGCTGACGTCTACAAAGACTACCTCCTTGGTTTGGTCTTTTATAAGGCCCTGTCCGACAAAATGCTTGTTGAAGCGTATGACTTGCTCAACGACGAAAAGCCGGAAAGCCTTGACGCCGCTCAGATTGCATACACCGAAGCTTTGACAGATGGCTCTTGGGAAGATCTCAGTTTGGAGCTCAATAATCGTTTTGGTTGCGTGATTCACCCCAGACGCACTTTCACAGCGTTCTACAACCAGATCAATGCTCGCACCTTCATGCTCTCTGAACTGCGTCAAGCGTTTCGCGACATCGAGGCTGCCAGCGGCGGCACTTACGAAGGGCTCTTTGAGGATTTCGACATTGATTCAAAGGACTTGGGCAAAACGCCAGACAAGCGTAACGAGATGATCTCGTCGGTCATCAAAGCGCTTGCTCATATTGACTTTAACGATTACCCGGAAGATGCCCTGGGCGATGCCTACGAGTACTTGATCGCTCAGTTTGCGTCGGAATCCGGCAAGAAAGCCGGTGAGTTCTATACCCCGCAATCGGTCTCGCAGATCATTGCTCGCATTGTTACGGCCGGACAAAACTCGAAGTACGGCTTTACGGTGTATGACCCTGCCATGGGGTCCGGATCGTTGCTTTTGCAAATCCGCAACCAAATCCATAACGATGATGCCAAAGGCATCGACAACAAAGGTGCCATTCATTTCTTTGGCCAGGAACTGAAGAACCAAACGTACAACCTGGCGCGCATGAACATGATGTTGCATCGCGTCCCCGGCGCCAATCAGCATTTGCGCAACGGAGACACGCTGGATGCAGACTGGCCCACAGACGAACCGACGAACTTTGATGCTGTCGTCATGAATCCTCCGTATAGCCAGAAGTACGATGCTCGCGAGAGCCTTCTGACGGATCCGCGATTTGCTGCCTACAAGAAGTTACCTCCTGCAAGCAAGGCCGATTTCGCCTTCCTATTGCACGGCTTTTATCACCTGAAAGACACCGGCACGATGGGCATTGTCCTGCCTCACGGCGTTTTGTTCAGAGGTGGAGCGGAAGGAACAATACGCGAGACATTGCTTCGCAACGGCAATATTTATGCGGTGATTGGGCTTCCCTCCGGAATCTTCTTCTCGACTGGCATTCCCACATGTGTTGTGATTCTCAAGAAAAACAACACCGATCGGTCTGTTTTCTTTGTTGATGCTTCGAAGGAATTCCGAAAGGAAGGACCTCGGAACTACCTTGATCCCGAACACATCGACAAGATCGTTGATGCTGTTTTGAAGCGTGAGGATGTTGAGAAATTTGCTCATCTTGCGACGTTTGAAGAAATTCAAAGCAATGATTTCAACCTAAATATTCCTCGCTACGTTGACAATTCTGAAGAGGAAGAAGAGATCGACATTCAATCTACATTCTCTGAACTTGCCAAACTGGATCAACAGGAAGCTGAAGTGGATCTGCAGCTATCAAAGTTCTTCAAGGAACTTGGCATTTGCCTCGATGAGAAGGTGATGAAATGAACAATCCCGCAATGCGTTTTAAAAGGGACGATGGAACCGTTTTCCCTGACTGGAGTAGCTCTGAGATTGGCAATGTTGCAGACACTTGTAGTGGCGGTACTCCCTCAACTTCTGTCAGTGAATACTGGGATGGCCCCATTCAATGGTTGACTCCTACGGAAATCAATTCAAAGTATGTCCATAACAGTAAGCGAACAATTACATCTGCCGGAATAGCAAGCTCAAGTGCCAAACTTCTTCCAATTGGAGCTCTATTATTGACCACGAGAGCTACGATTGGATCCTGTTCAATCAACAACTTCGATGGCGATGTAAGCACTAACCAAGGATTTCAATCATTAATCTGCAAGTCTTCACTTTTTAATGAATATGCATACTACGCCATAACACGCGATAAATTTCAGAAAGAATTAATTAAACATGCTAGCGGATCAACTTTCTTAGAAATTTCTTCTAAGAACTTGAAAAAGTTACCTATTCCCATTCCTTGCCTTGAAGAGCAACAAAAAATCGCCTCCTTTTTCTCAACTCTGGACCAGAAAATCGAGCTCAATGAGCGAAAACTTGAGGCTCTGGAGAAGTTGAAGAAAGGGTTGTTGCGAAAGATTTTTAGTCAAAATATTCGATTTAAAAATAGTGATGGAACAAATTATCTAGAATGGCGCACTGCACGTTTTTTTGATATTGTCGAATCCATAATTGATTTTCGAGGACGAACCCCAAAAAAACTCGGTTTAGATTGGGCACCTTCAACCACTGAATATCTTGCGCTTTCAGCTCTTAATGTAAAAAATTGGGGTATTGACCCATCAGCTGAGGCACATTACGGAGACGAGAAACTTTACAAAAAATGGATGACTGGGAAGGAATTGCATAAGGGTCAAGTGTTGCTAACGACCGAGGCTCCCGCTGGTATTGTTATGCAAATTCCTGACGAAAAAAAATACATTCTTAGCCAAAGAGTAATTGCACTGAATGTAAAGCAGGACTCAATTTCTGAGGTCTTCTTAAGTCAACTCCTGAAGTCGGAAAAAGTTCAACAAGATATTCGAAAACTTTCAACTGGCGGAACTGCGATTGGCATAAGTCAGAAATCTTTAAGAAATTTATATTTATATTTTCCATCATCAATACAAGAACAACAGGCCATTGGGAATTTATTTGCCTCTTTAGATAACAAATTACAGTTAACTAAAAAAAGAGTCGAAAAATTACAGGCTTTGAAGCGTAGCTTCATGCAACAAATGTTCGTCTAACACTATGCAATCCGGATACGTCTACATTCTGACTAACGACTCTTTCCGTGAGGACTGGGTCAAAATCGGCAAAAGTTCCCGCTCTGTCGATGTCCGCTCCAAGGAACTCGACAACACGGCTGTGCCTTTGCCTTTTTCGATCTACGCCACGATGCAGACCTCCAAGTACAACGAGGTTGAGAAGCTCGTACACAAAACGATTGATCGTTTGACAGATTTGCGTATTCGTCAAAACCGCGAGTTTTTCAATGTCTCACCGTCGGTTGCGCTGGATATTTTCCGCGACATTGCTTCAACGCTTGATGACGCCAAGATCACGGTTTACCGAAATAACGTCCCGATTGATGAGGATCAAATGAAAGAGGTTGCCAAGCAAGGCAATGATCCTCAATGTCGCCGCAAACCCTTCCGTTTCTCGATGGTCAACATTCCGGTTGGCGAATCCGTCATCTTCGTTCCGACAGGACTTGAAGTGAAGGTTGCTGACGACAAAAAGATCGAGTATCAGGGGCGTCTTTACACGCTGTCGGCTTTTGTTGGCACATTTCTGCCAGACGAGCTGCGTACGCCATCCGATCAGTACCAAGGCCCGAAATACTTCACATACAAAGGCGAAACACTCTCAGAGCTTCGCAACAAACTGGAAGAAGAACACTAACGAACAAGGCAAACCAAATGGCAATGCTTGAATCTGAAATGGAAAAACTGTTAATCGAACAGTTGTGCTGTGACGTTTCGCAGTGGACCTACCGAGACGACATCCGCACGGAAGCCGATCTGTGGGACAACCTGCGTCAGAAACTCAATCAGAACAACATTGCCCTACTTGATGGTGTTCCTCTGACAAATGAAGAAATGAACCAGGTCAAAGAGTTCATTCGCGATCAGGCAGAGACCACCTACAAAGCCGCCCGTTGGCTTGCCGGTGAACATCGTGTCGCTCAGATTCCTGTGGTGAGAGAGGACGCTTCCAAGGGAACCGTTTCGCTTATCGCCGTCAACAACCGTGAAGTGGCGGGCGGCACATCGAGCTATGAAGTCATCAACCAATACCGTTCCACCATCGAAGAATCCGGCGGTTCGAGAGATCGCCGCTTTGACATCACGCTTCTCATCAATGGCTTGCCGTTGATCCACATAGAGCTGAAAAACCAAGATCACCCCTTCATGGATGCCTATCGTCAGATCAAGAAATACGGCGAAGAAGGCAAGTTCCGCGGCCTGATGGGACTCGTGCAAATGTTCGTGGTGACAAACGGCTCCCAGACGCGCTACATCGCTGCCAACAACCGCGGCGAACTCAACGAAAAGTTCCTCACGGGCTGGGTGAATGAGCAAAACGAGCCCGTCGAGGATTACCTTGCTTTTGCCAAGGCTGCTCTCAACATTCCTGCTGCGCACTTGATGATTGGCAAGTACAGCGTGCTGGATAACGAGCGCAAAAAAGTCATCCTGCTTCGCCCCTATCAAATTCATGCCATCGAGGCGATTCGCAAGGCTTCTCGAGATCGAAAGTCTGGCTTTATCTGGCACACGACCGGCTCCGGCAAGACGCTGACCTCCTACACTGTCACGAAGAACTTGCTCGACATTCCCAGCGTCGACAAAACCATCTTCCTGATCGACCGTAAGGACTTGGATCAACAAACGTCCGACTCGTTTAAGTCCTACGTCGACAGTGATGACATCGACGTTCAAAACACCGATAAAACGGCCGACCTGGAAAAGAAACTGGCAAGCAAAGATCGGGATACGATCGTCACGACCATTCAAAAATTGCAGACCATCATTCGTCGCTGCACAGAAGATTCTCCTTCCGAGAAGTACCAGAAGCTTGCCGCAAAGATTCAAGTTAAGAACATTGCCTTTGTGGTGGACGAATGCCACCGTGCCGTCACCCCTGAAACCAAACGTCTCATTGAGAAATTCTTTTCTAAGAGCTTGTGGTACGGCTTCACCGGAACCCCGATCTTTGCTGAAAACAAACGCTCACAGAAGGGAGATCTGGCACGCACCACGCAAGAGCTTTACGGTGAGTGCCTACACAAGTACACCATCAAAGAAGCCATTCACGACGGTGCTGTTCTGGGGTTCCAGATTCAGAGCATGGGGCACAACATCGACCAGTTCCGAACCTGGGCTGTTGAAATGGGGCTTTATGACGAAGATTCCGTCATGGATGTACGAGCCGAGACCTTGGAGCAAGAAGTCGTCACTGAGTACAAAAAAGCCAACAAGAAGGACTTTTACGACTCCGACGAACACCGCAACAAGGTCATTGACTACATCGTCAACCGCAGCGGGGCCAAGCTGCGTCTCAATGCCGGCGATGGGCAATCCTACGAAGGCCTTTTGACCGTTGCGTCCATCGAAGATGCTCAACGCTACTACCGCCTGTTCAAGCAATTTCAGGCGGATGGCAAGGTCGCCGAGAAGATCAAAAAACTGCTACCCGATTTCCCGAAAGTTGCTATCACCTACACAGTGGGCGAAAACGAAGACGGCGCTACGGCCAATCAGAAGGAAATGGCTGAGTCGCTTGCGGACTACAACGCAATGTTTGGCACCAATTGGGATCTTTCGACTCTTGGAGCCTACAACACGGAACTCAACGAGCGCCTGGCTCGCAAAAAGTCCAAGTACTTCAATCGCAGTGAACAGCTTGACCTGGTGATTGTTGTGGATCGCTTGCTCACGGGCTTTGATGCACCGTGCATGTCAACGATTTTCCTTGATCGGCCGCCAATGAAGCCACAGCACCTGATTCAAGCGTTCTCAAGAACCAATCGCCTGTTCGACAAGAGCAAACGCTACGGGCAAGTGGTGACGATGCAGACACCCTCGCTCTATGCCAAACTCATTGACGATGCCTTAGTGCTCTACTGCAATGGCGGAACCAACGATGTGGCTGCTCCAACCTGGTCCGAGACCAAGCAGAAATTCAGCAAGGCCCTTGCTGAACTTCGCAAAATTGCGGCAACGCCGGAAGCGGCAATAAAGCTAACAGGCAAAGAAGAACTTGCCAAATTTGCCAAAGCTTTCCAGGCGGTGGATCGGTACTTCTCGGAACTGCAGGTTTACGACGAATTCAAGGAAGAAGATCTGAAAGCGATCTTTGAGTTTGACCGAGAAGAGTTCGAACGCTTGACCGGTATTTATAAAAACGTGATTGAGCAACTCAAGACCGAAACCGAGCAGGAACCTCAACCTATCGGAATCGACATTGAGTATGAGCTTGAGTCCGTCAAGACGGTGGAAATTGATTATCGCTACTTGCTGTCGCTTATCCAATCGCATATGCCGACGGACAGCGACACCATCGGAACAATCACTGATGCCGAGGATCAACGCATCAGCTCGTACATCGAGCAGTTCAGCAAGGACAATCCGCAAATCGGTCAAATCCTGCGCCAAATCTGGTTGGAGCTCAAATTCAATCCCGAAAGCTATCGCAACAAAGATGCGTTTACGATCGTGCAGGAACGAGTACGTGAAGTGGTGGATAAGACCGTAGCGGACTTTGCTGCCAAATGGGGGATCAATGCCGAAGAACTCAAGGCCTTTGCAGTCAACACGCCTGCGACGGAGGTAGATCCCGCAAAGATTAACGCGGCAATGGGCGACTTCAAAGCCTATAAGGAAGCCGGTGGCACAGGCAGCAAGCTCGCCTATCTTAAAGCACTTCGGCACGCCGTCGCTGAGTTTGTCAATCGTGAAATTAAACCCTTGCTGCGGGTGTAATCAATAAACATCATCAAGTTCGCATGAAGTGTCTTCCTAGCGTGAGCCATGGACGGCACTTCACGCGGCGCGGCAACCGCACTTACATGGCTCACTTCCGAAGGACTTTGTTCAATGCGGATTTTTGCGTGATGATTGTTGCGCAAGAGCGTCTTCTATTGCTTTAGCCACAATTGCTTGCACATCACGCCCTAAAAAGTCATTGGCCTTCACCATGTTGGCCAATCTTTCAGCAAGGTGTTTCCGATCTGTTGTGGCTGTAGGCCAATCCGACAACGGACACACCCCTAAACAATGGCTAAGGACGTCTATTTCACGACTGCTGCTTGCACCATCCAGGCAAATGTGTTGGACTGCATCTGTCGGTAAACCGCTCAATAGCTCGTGCATTAAGGTTGCGCGCAGACTCAATTTTTGCTGATCGTCCATACTGAGCCTGAAAGAATCGTTCTGAAGTTGCTTTTCAGCCTGAACCAATTCCTTACCAAGAACGATATCATCATCCCCTTCAACGCACCCTTCAGGATAAATCTCAACGTCATCGTTAAAGGGCAAAAGTGCTACGAAGGCATAAAGAAACGCATTGAGTTTTACATCTCCGGTTCCACGAACTCGCAGGTATTCCATATCGTCATAGCGAACAACCCTCGGCCCGTCCCATGCTGGCGTCCACCATTCTCGAATGGGGACTGTTGTGGTTCTTATGTTTGAGCATGAAAACACTCGACGAATTTGTCGATTTGGTGTTGGTCTCAAAATGAGTTCGATGTCGTTACCATCCCAGTCTCCATTGAGTTCATCGGAAACCAGCTCTACTAATTCTGGAGTTATCGCCTCCGTTTGGATAGGCACAACCAAGCGCTCCGCAACAGTTAGCAGCGGTGGTAGCGAAAGGATATTTTTATCCAACGCAATAGTGCATAAATTTGCGACGCGAAAAAGCCAATCTGATACGTCGTCCATATCAGTTAGCTTTGTGGACTGAAGTCTGAGAGATTTAAACATCGTTGAAGTGGACAGATATCAAAATTCTGAACAAAAAGAAAACGCCGCCCCGCACCATCAGTTCTCCGAGGACTTCAAGTTATTGGAACGGCGTCCTACGACTACCATTGAACAGGAACCCTTAACGGCATCTCGGCCCTTATGGGGTTGGCCCAACTGTAGCCTTCGTTTTTCTTAAGTTGCAGAAAACGCCATCTCTCAGCTCCCCCTAGCGCGGCGGTCGGCGATTTTGAGATAGCGCCCTACGGTCCGAGTCGGTATGCTCTAGTGTTGCCACGAAACTTCGGAGCTCCTCATTTGCCTCAGACTTTCGTTTTCTGTCATTGGTAGCACCAGCCCTCACTCATCCCCCGAGCGGTCCGAGATTTGAGTTTGGTGCACTACGGCTCAACATGTCAGTGACCCTCCGTCAGAACTCGGTCCAAAACAGGCCACACCCATCGAGCTTTCGTTTCCAACAGGAAAGAATCGCACCCGACCCTTTGCGGCGAGTCGCGCAGATCATTTAGGCACGATCCCCTACGACTTCCCTTCCGACCGCCCTTACCCAGAACATCGCCTTTTACGCGGGGCGTCTTACAAGAAGGAAAGCTGTCGTTTTCCTGCTCGGATTGTAGCTCAACATAAATTCGAAAATGATTCGCCGAACTCATGATCCTTGTGCCCTACTACTTTCGATCTAACTAAGGATCTTGATTTCTTCCGTTTTGGTTCGACTTTTCACCTCCTGCTCCACTTTCCTCATCAGCTCAAGATCGAAGTACTCATCGGCTACGATCATCTGAATGTTTGTATCGTCTGAAGTCAGAAGATCCAGAAACACGCCAAGAAAATTGTTGACGGCTTTGTCGTTGAACTTGAGTCCAATGAGTACCATGTAGTCCGTTCTGAATTCGCCGTACTCCTTCAATATCTCTCTGTTCTTCTCGTTTCTGATGTCCTGAATTGCTGCGTCATTTTCCTCATTACGCGTCATCGCTCCCGACCAACTTTCGGATCGGGAAACCTGATCTGTGGAAATGGTGCATTGGTTCTTTCCAATCGTGATATGGAATTTCCAATCTTTAGAAAAATCGTATTTCTCCAGGCGCTCGACAAGATCCTTTGAATCCGGCGAATCCAGCACAAGCCCATCAATGACTTGACCGTTCTTGTCTCGCACAATCGGTTTCTTATTTCCTGTAAGCCCCATCTTCGGAGCCAACGCAATCAACGCCATGATGCGCCGAAGCCCGACACCCGGAGCATTGGTCCAATAGGGGAAGACGTCTCTTTCTGTCGTTTCGAAATATATGTCTGGCATAAGTCACCCTTTCGTAGAAGTTCGTGTTCTTATCGTAAGAGTGAGTGCGTCAATGACTGACGCGTAGTCGATTAACGTAACACGCAAAGCTCACGAATGAGCTTGATTGCCGATCCGTTAACCATCCGACTCAACTTCCTTATGTCCTGGCTCAATCTGTCGTTTCCGCGCCCCATTGATCAGAAACTGTTCCAAACAATGACAAGACTGACCGAGGGCATACCCGCAAAATATGTTTTTCGTGAGGCTGAGACTTTGTTTGCTCAAGGCGCCGATCCGAACGCCGTCGGCATTGATGTCGATACCGGCAAGTCCGTCGGTATGCTTGCCGGCCTTTTGTATGGACCAAGCGATTGGCTCGATTCTTCAATGGTCAGACTTGTAGATTTTTTTGTCTCACACGGATTCGATCCACGAGTCGACAACGGAAGAAACGGAGCGCAAGCGTTGGCTTATGCGTGTTATCTGAACGCTCTCAATGACGGACTTATGAATGGATTGAAATACCTGCTCAAAGCTGGAGCAGATCCGTCATGTCCTTTCGGAGTGATTGACAATGAAGGAGCCGACTGCTTTGCGGACCCGTATAGCAACGGCATCAGTCATGGCGATCAGAAAACCCCATTGAACACCGCTTACCTCAGTATTCTTCAAAGCAAATACGAAGCATTCGAATTATGGCAACCATCACGAACCTGGGCTATATACCGGCTTTTAATGAGCGCTCTGTGCAAAGACAACAACATTGACAGCGTTCAACTTCCAGCCCACTGTCTTGGTCAATCGGTCGTACAGCTCTATGCTCTCCCCAATTGCCATCTCGTTTCCTGCCGCTGCGGCGAATGCGGTGTCGAATTTGAAGTCAGCCAAAACCAAGACGGTCTGGATCCCTGCTTCGTTCTGCAATGCGGCGAAACAGCGCTCGTGATCAATCAATGTCTCTTTTCCCATTGCGACGCGTCTTTCTTAGACCAGATTCAAGGAACACGCGTTGATCTGCCGATTGAAGCTACGGGCCCGCGGATTGTTGACTTAATCGGCCAATATAAAGACCGAGATAAGCGAGACCAACTTACAGTCGTTCTGGACAACCGTTTGGCCTTGGTTTGGGACAACCTCTGCAAGGAAGGTCGTCTGGCATTCTCGATTAAGACAATGCCCGTCAAATATCGCCCCGGTAGGAAAAACAAAGGGAGCATTTTTGCGTAACAGGGCACGCAGAAAACAGAAAATGCCACACATCCTCTTCGCTGCGAGTGGCTCCGATTCTGTGTGGCATCCTACAGCCTGCCAGGGTGGCTTAATCCCTTACTGGTATCTCGCCCTTACGGGCTTTCCCTTTGCTAGGCTTTCGTTTTCCTGCTTGAATT
>OLXA01000363.1_pt1 | contig 25299 bp, 18 predicted proteins | sample 1644551 | NCBI WGS metagenome assembly OLXA01 (sample SAMEA103958150, study PRJEB25191) | human gut metagenome | biome: human-associated habitat [ENVO:00009003]; feature: intestine environment [ENVO:2100002]; material: feces | place: Germany | collected 2013/2015 | reverse complement strand
TCTTCAGCTCACCGCTCCTGCTCCAAAGTGACAGCACACCGCCGGGCCATACCGGGTTTTCAGCAGCCCCCGGCTCTCTGGATGGCGAAAACGACACACACTCTTTTTCCTTGCATTTATAAAAAGAATATAGCGTTTTTTGTGCGATTTGTCAATTACTTTTTCTTCAAAAGAATTTATCCCGATGCATCTTACGGTTTGGGCCTTATTCGCGAAAGCGCGTTTGGAGTGGCCCGCAGGCCACGACAAACGCAAATATAAAAAATATTTTGTTATTCCTTCATTCTAAACTCTTTTTTCAACGAACACCCACTACACCCACAGCAAGGATCACTGGATTTCGGTTTCGTAAGCATTCGATAAACCTTATATGCGATATATCCGATAACCGAGATACCAATAACGCAAACTGCTATATCTTGCCACATACCTATAAATTTACCTCCTATATATAACTAAATAAAACATAGGAAAGTTCTTAGCTGAATAAACCCACAAAGAAATTCCCCGTTTGATAAACAATGAAAGAAACGATCCATGCTAGGACACAAGTATAAATGATAACGAATATACCCCATTTCCATGAGCCAGACTCGTTGACAATAGCCGATATAGTCGCTATGCACGGAAAATAAATCAAGACGAAAAGCATTAAGCTAATCGCTATGAGCGGTGTGAATACCAAATTACCTTCCGCGTTACGGTCTTGCTTCAAACGCTCCGACAGGGCTTGGCTGTCATCATCGGCATTCCCCGTGTATAATACGCTTAACGTGCTGACAACAACTTCTTTCGCCGCCATACCGGTAAGTAGGCTTACACTCATTTTCCAATCGAATCCTAAAGGAGCCAAGATCGGTTGAATCGTCTGGCCGATACGCCCGATATACGAATTTTGTTGGTGGTCGATTGCCTTCAAGCGTTCTAACTCCTCTATCGTATCTGTTTTTTCTTGAGAATCCAACTCCGTATTTTCGATCTCCGCTATCTGGCGATCAAACTGATCTCCGCTTCTTTAAGAGATGCAGTAGAAAACAAAAAGGAAGGCCGCGAAGGCATGGCTCTGGGTCAGTACATTGCCGGTATGGGCTTCTCCAATGTGGGTCTGGGCATCGTCCACTCCATGGCACACGGCCTGTCCGCTCTGTATGACACCCCCCACGGCGTGGCCTGCGCTATCCTGCTGCCGGTGGGTCTGGAGTACAACAAGACCGTCGCCGGTGAGCGCTATCGTGCCGTCGGCAAGGCTATGGGCGTGAAGGGCATCGACGAGATGAACGATGCCGAGGCCGCCGATGCCACCATCGCCGCTGTCAAGCAGCTGAGCGCAGATGTGGGCATCCCCGCAAACCTGCAGGGCATCCTGAAGGAGGAGGACATCCACTTCCTGGCTGAGTCTGCTTTTGCAGATGCCTGCTGCCCCGGCAACCCCCGCGATACCAGCGTGGAGGAGATCGAGGCACTGTATAAGAGCCAGCTGTAATTCGTAAACTGAACAAAGAGGGTCGGGAACGCCGCTTCCCGGCCCCTTTTTGTTCCGGGAAAGGAGCACTATGAACCTGAATTTCTATACTCTTTGTGTAATTTATCTGGTATATTCTTTTTTAGGCTGGGTAGGCGAGACCGTTGTTGCAACTGCAAAGGGCCGCCGGTTCACCAACCGCGGCGTAGCCTCCGGCCCCTTCTGCTTTGTGTACGGCACGGCAGGGGTGCTCATCACCATCGGCCTGAACGACCAGCGCGCCAGCCTGGCGGCACTGTTCTTCGGCAGCATGATCTATGCCACGGTGGTGGAGTGGCTGACCGCCAAACTGCTGGAACGGATCCACCACCGCCGCTGGTGGGACTACTCCGATAAAAAGTTCAATCTGGACGGCTATGTCTGCCTGCAATACTCCCTGCTGTGGGGTCTGCTGGGCATGGCGGCAGTCCGCTGGGGCAACGACCTGCTGTTCCGGCTCTGCGCCCACCTGCCGCCGCTGCTGTTCCACGCTGTGGTATGGGTTGGCATGGCGCTGGCCGTCCTTGACCAGATCTCTGCCATGGTGGCGGTCAGCCGGTATGCGAACCGCCACCCACGGCTCGAGCAGCTGAATCGGGAGCTGGGCAGGGGCTCGGAGAGGCTGCGGCAGAAAATTACCGCCAGCGTGGAAAAGCGGATCCAGCGGGCGTACCCTGCTGCGGCCCGTCCGGAGCCCACCACCAATGCCGAAAAGCAGCTCTCCCTTGCCGACCTGCTCTGGCTCTTTGTCATCGGGGCTTTCCTCGGAGATGTGGTGGAGACCATCTTCTGCCGCATCACCGCCGGGGTCTGGATGAGCCGTTCCAGCCTGGTCTGGGGCCCGTTCAGCGTGGTGTGGGGGCTGGCGCTGGTGCTGGCCGCCATCCTGCTGCGGGGCGGCGAACAGAAGAGCGAGAGCCGTATCTTCTGGTTCGGTGTGATCCTGGGCGGTGCGTATGAGTATGTGTGCAGCGCTGTGACAGAGCTGCTGTTCGGCACCGTGTTCTGGGATTACAGCGGCTTCAAGTTCAATCTGGGCGGGCGCATCAACCTGCTGTACTGCTTCTTCTGGGGCATTGCGGCCGTGACCTGGATCCGCTATGGCTACCCGCTGGTGGCAAAGGGGATGAAGGCGGTCAAGCGCAGGATCCGCCCCTGGATGACCGCTCTGCTGGCCGTGTTCATGGCCGTGAACCTTGTGACCAGTGCGTTGGCGCTGGCCCGCTACGATGCCCGCACCAGCGGCGCGGCTCCGGCCAATGCGGTGGATGTGCTGCTGGATGAGCATTTTGACAATGCCCGGATGGAGCGCATCTACCCCAACGCCAAAAAGGTGGAGAAGGCTGGGTAAAAATGCACGATTTTGCTTGCGTTTTGCAGGGAAAACAGGTATAATACTTTTTGGATTAAAAAGGAGAGATTTTATATGCTGATCCCTGTATTATTGTTTATCGTGGGCCTGCTCTGCCTCATCAAGGGCGGCGACTGGTTCGTGGACGGTGCAACCGGCATCGCCCGCCGCTTCAAGGTGCCGGAGCTGCTCATCGGTGCCACGGTGGTGTCCATCGGCACCACCCTGCCTGAGGTCATGGTCTCCACCACCTCGGCCATGACCGGCCACGGCGAGATCGCCTATGGCAACGCCATTGGCTCGGTCATCTGCAACGCGGCCCTGATTGCGGCCATCACCATTGCGGTCCGCCCGGGCAAGGTGGACCCCAAGAGCCTGCGGGTGCCGGTGCTGTTCTTCTTTGTGGCAGCGGCCCTGTATGCGGGCGTGGCCTACACCACCGGCTACTTCAGCCGCCCCATCGGCATTGTGCTGCTGGCAATGTTCGTGGCCTACATGGTCTGCAATGTGCTGGCGATGAAAAACGCCCCCGCCCCGGAAGAAGATGAGGACGAGCCGGAAAAGGAAATGTCCTTTGCCAAGGAGATCGGCCTGCTCATCCTCGGCGCAGCCCTGATCGCTGTGGGCGCAAACCTGCTGGTGGACAACGGTACCCTGATCGCGCAGGCGCTGGGCGTGCCGGAATCCGTCATCGCCCTGACCTTTGTGGCGCTGGGCACTTCTCTGCCTGAGCTGGTCACGGCGATCACCTCGCTGGCAAAGGGCCACGGCTCCCTCTCGCTGGGCAATGTTATCGGTGCCAACGTGTTCAATCTGGTGCTGGTCAGCGGCATGTCCATCACGGTGTCGCCCTTCAGCATCCCGCAGAACTCCACCATCATGGGCATCAATTCCTCTCTGGTCATGGATCTGCCCGTGATGTTCGCGGTCATGCTCCTCCTGACCGTGCCCGCTCTGCTCAAGGGCAGGCTCTCCCGCTGGCAGGGTGTGCTGCTGCTCTGCATCTATGCAGCCTTCTGCGCCGTCCAGTTTGCGATGTAAGCCTCTGCGCCGGAGACCCGGCCCGGCTCCACGCCGGAACGGGCGCTTTGGGGCAGAAAACCGTTTTGAGAAAGGCATCCTCGTCTGTGAAGTGCAGGGATGCCTTTTTTCTGTCCCCGCAGCTGGGCCTGACCGCGTCTCCGACAGGCTGTGAAATGGGACGAAATCCGGTCATAAAAAGGCAGTTAGGCGACATTTTTCACGATTTATCCATTGAAATTCTCCCCCGGGAATGATATGATAGACCTGTTCCTGCGCGGCAAAAGTCCGGGAACGAAATCTGAAGTGGGAGAATTTTGTACCAGATGCAGAAAAAGAAGCTTTATCAGCTGGCTGCGGCCATCGTTCTTGTGGTGGCCGTGGCAGCTGCTTTGATCCTGACAGGGATGCGGAAAAGCACCCCTGTGTCCGAGGCGCAGGCCAGCTCGGTGCCGTCCTCCGCTCTGTCCGGCGGGGAAGCTGAGGAACCCTCCAGCGCCGCCGCCTCCAGCGAGAGCGCCGTCAGCAGTGAGGTGACGGAAGAATCCCCGGTTTCGTCCTTCCTGGAACAGCTGGAAGAGGAACTTGGCATTTCCTCTTCGGAGACAGCTTCGTCCAGTGAGGTCTCCTCTGCCGCCAGCGCAGGCAAGGCGGACAGCGTGAGCTCCGCAGTGTCCGGTTCCAGTGCCGCACACTCGGTGCCTGCGTCCTCTGCGGCTGCCGGCAGTCAGGCCCCTGGCAGCAGCCCTGCCTCCGGCAGTTCCGCTGCTTCGGAGAATGAGGTGGATGCCAAAATCAACGGCTACATCCGCCAGCTGCAGAACCTGAAGAAGCAGACGGAATCCAAGCTCTACGGCGTGATCTACGAGGCCTACGATGAGTATATCTCTCACCCGGTGGAGGAGCGCAATCTGGGGATGAAGGTCTCCATCGTGGTGTCCAAAACCGCCAAGCTGACCGGTGTTCAGGGCGAGTGTGACAAGGAGTTCAACGCTATCCTGAAAGAGCTGCGCCAGTACCTGCGGGACAATGGCCGCGATCAGAGCGTTGCGGATCAGGCAGAGCAGGAGTACAAAAAGATGAAGTCCGACCTGACCAGTGAGCTGACCGGCATTGTCTATAACAGTGCGGTGGGCAGCGGCGATGGCGGCAAATGGATCCAGGAACACATTGAGCATAAGCGCTGAAATAGATAAGAGCCGTGCAGTTCAAACGCTGCACGGCTCTGCTTTTTTGTTACTGCACACGCTTTAACGCTGTGTTGATGAGATCGGCAAATTGCTCCAGACGCTCCCGGAGCTGGACGATGGAATCGATGTCGCTGTCCGAAATGACACTGACGGGAGCCGAAAGGCTGTTGACACCGGCTTTCAGTGTGCCGCTCAAGGCTGCGTTGACACCGTGGGCGGGGATCTCCACATGCACATCCACGGGGATGGTTTCATCGAAGAGCAGGGACTTCAGCGGCAGGCCCACCACAAGGACAGCCGCATCCTCCCCCTCAGACGGGAACTGATAGTAGATGTAGCCCTTTTTGGCATAATCGGGGTGGACGACGCACTGGCGGCTGAGGGTCAGGGTGTAGCCGGACATCTCCTGCATGGCCACCTGCGTGTTGGGCACGCCGAGGATCTTTGCCAGCTGGGCCTGCGTGATGTAGTTGGGCAGAGACCACTCCGGCAGGAACGCACCCACCAGCGGCGCGCTGTCCGCGATGGAATCCCGCAGGGTGCGGTAGAGCCGCCCGGCATCAAAGTAGGTATCGTTGGCATCAATATAGAGGTCGGTGAAAAAGTCGGTGCCGCCGGTCTCGGCGCGGGTAAGCCCGCCGGAGGGGTACAGGTACAATTGCAGCTGACCCGGCGAATACAGCCCGGCCACATCGCCGGAAGTTGCACCCACCTGTTTCAGAATATTGTACAGGGCCGGGGTACTGGCACTGTCCTGTGTGGTGATGTTATAGCTGAACTCAAAGGTCGCACCCTTTTGTAAGGCACGGACTTTGCTGTTGACCAGACTGAAAAGGACCAGCGCAGCCACCAGACACACCGCCAGAATGCAGGCCACCACTGTGACCACGGCGCGGGAACGCTTTTTGGAAGATTTCATGGCAGAACCTCCTGTTCTCTTTATAAGGAATACGATCCAGAACTTAAAAATCGTTCAAGCTGGCTTTGATTTTTGAGAAAAACAAACTTTTCCGGATATTGCTGACCAATGCGCTGGTATCCGGCCAGTTTGGCAGGGGTCCGGCCCTGATGCAGGACCCACCATAGGAACTCCGCATCTATTTTTTCCTCACAGCCCGGCGCGGAGGAGGAGCGCACTTTTCCCCGGTTTTTCCACCAGCGTTTCAGTACCCGGCTCAGGCAGGTGAAACGGCCAAAGCAGAGCACGATGATCTGGTCTGCTTCTTCCAGCCGCCGGTCATAACAGGTCTTTGTATAGTTGCCATCGATGATCCAGCTTTCGTGCGTGTCCAGAAAGCGGCGGACAATGGCGTTTTCCTCATCCAGCGGGCGCTCTACCCATCCGGGCAGGAAATGCACCGTGTCCAGATGCAGCACCGGAGCATGATAGGTGGCCCCCAGTGTTTGGGCAAGGGTGGATTTTCCGCTGCCGCTGGTGCCTAAAATCGCAATCTTCATAGGGCGTTACCGGCAGGCCGCCACAAAGGCATCAAAGATCCCCTGCATGGCGGGGTCGGCAGCGCTGAGCCACTCGGGGTGCCACTGCACGCCCAGGCAGAACTTCGCGTCCGGCTTCTCAATGCCCTCCACGATGCCGTCCTCGCTCAGGGCCGACAGCACAAGGCCGGGGGCGACCTTGTCCACCGCCTGATGGTGCTGGCTGTTGACCAGTACGGTATCCTGCCCCAGAATGCGGGAGAGCAGGGTATCCCGCCGCACGGTGACGGTGTGGATCTTACCCCAATGGTCGTTGTGGGGGACGTGCTCAAAGGGCTTGATGTCCTGATACAGATCGCCGCCCAGCGCAACATTCATCAGCTGGATGCCCCGGCAGATGGCCAGCACCGGCTTGTCGGCGGCAAGGAAGGCGCGCAGCAGCAGCGGTTCGGCGGTATCTCGCAGGACGTTGGGCTCACCGCAGGCGGGGATGCGCTCCTGCCCATAAAATTTCGGGTCGATGTCGCCGCCGCCCGGCAGCAGCAGGCCGTCACAGGCCAGCGCATCCTGCACGGCCTTTTCGGGGTCGTCCAGCTCGATCCAGCGCATCTCTGCCCCGGCCCGGGCAAGGCTTTCGGGATATTTTGCGTGGGCCTCCGCCAGCAGCTGGTTCGGCACCATGCGCGGCATTGCAATCGTAATAGCAGCAGACATTGTAGAAACTCCTTTTTACGTCAACAGAAAAACCCCGGAACATTCGTTCCGGGGTTTCTGGCGGAAAGATGGGGATTCGAACCCCAGAACGCTTTTGACACGTTACACGATTTCCAGTCGTGCGCCTTAGACCAACTCAGCCATCTTTCCACATCTTCAGTTTTCAGCGTTTCGGGCCGTAGCCCTCAGCGCTCCACTATAATACCTGAAAGGATGACTTTTGTCAAGGATTTTTTTGAAAAAATTTGAAAAATCTAAAAATCAACGTTTCTGCGCCATACATTTTTTCGTTTAAAAAAGCAGAACCTGATAATCCCCTTGACGAACCCATAAAAACGGACTATGATGTGGGCAGAGAACGGTTGGAATTTGCAGGTTCCGCTCGAAAAAGAGAGCCTGAACAGGAGGATGCGATATGAATTACGCTGATGTTTTGAACAATGCCCGCCAGTGCATCGGGCAGTACTGCAAGGCCTGCCCCGTGTGCAACGGTGTGGCCTGCAAAAACCAGATCCCCGGCCCCGGTGCCAAAGGCGTGGGCGATACGGCCATCCGCAATTATAATAAGTGGGCGGAGATCCGGGTGAACATGGACACCCTGTGCGAGAACGGCATCCCCGACACCGGCGTGGAGCTGTTTGGCAAAACCTTCAAGTATCCCTTCTTTGCAGGCCCTGTGGGTGCGGTGAACCTCCACTATTCCGACACCTACACCGATATGACCTACAATGACGTGCTGGTGCGCGCCTGTGCCGAAAACGGCATTGCCGCCTTTACGGGTGACGGCACCAACCCCGACGTGATGACTATGGCCACCAAGGCCATTGGCGCTGCAGGCGGTTGCGGTGTGCCCACCATCAAGCCCTGGAACATCGACACTGTCAAGGCCAAGATGGAGCAGGCCAAGGCCAGCGGCTGCTTTGCCGTTGCCATGGACGTGGATGCCGCCGGTCTGCCCTTCCTGAAGAATATGACCCCGCCCGCCGGCAGCAAGAGTGTCGCCGAGCTGACCGAGATCGTCAAGCTGGCCGAGCGCCCCTTCATCGTCAAGGGCGTGATGACCGTCAAGGGTGCCCTCAAGGCCAAGGAAGCCGGTGCTGCTGCTATCGTGGTCTCCAACCACGGCGGTCGTGTGCTGGATCAGTGCCCCGCCACCGCCGAGGTCCTGCCGGAGATCGCAGAGGCCCTCAAGGGCAGCGGCGTGAAGATTCTGGTGGATGGCGGCATCCGCACCGGCGTGGATGTGTTTAAGGCGCTGGCTTTGGGTGCTGACGCTGTGCTCATCTGCCGCCCCTTTGTCACCGCAGTCTACGGCGGCGGCGAGGAAGGCGTGAAGTGCTACATCGACAAGATCGCCGCCGAGTTGGCCGATACCATGCAGATGTGCGGCGCGCACTCCCTGGCCGAGATCACCCAGGACATGGTGAGAGTTTAAAGATTATGGTCTGGGGGTGTTTGATAGTTGGCCTGATACTTTTTCTGATAGCACGATTTAGTGTAAAAGGAAAAGGTGAGTACGGCGAAGATAGAATTTATGATATCCTTCAAAAAGTGGACGGATATAAAGCTACCCTGCCGAACTGTTATCTTCCGAAAGGCAATGGAGAAACGGCGGAAGTTGATTTGATTTTTCTGCACGAATCCGGTATTTATGTTTTTGAATCTAAAAATTACAGTGGCTGGATATTTGGCAGTGAAAATCAGAAGTACTGGACGCAAAGTTTTTCTGATCGAAGGGGTGGAACAAAAAAATATAAGTTCTACAATCCTCTATGGCAAAATGATACACATATACGTGCACTTCAGAAAATTATACAGAATGAGGATGTAAATATTTATTCTTACATTGTTTTTGGAAATGATTGCACGTTGAAGGATGTTCGATTGAGTCAATCAAATTATTATGTGATTCAGCGTCGAGAACTTTTAAAAAGTGTTTTAGAAAATGCAATGTATTACGGCAGAGTGCTGTCAAATGAAGATATTGACAATCTTTACAGGATATTGTTGCCATATACTGAGGTTTCTCCGGAAGAAAAGGAAGCGCACAATCGAAATATCCAAGAAAAGTATAAAATATAACTGAAAAAGCGGCATCTTTCCGTTTGCACGGAGAGGTGCCGCTTTTTGCTGCATATCAAAAAATTACTTCAACGTTCCATCCAGTACCTGCTGGTAATACCAGGGCTTCGGCGCGCGGAAGGTCTTGCCGGAAAGGTCGGCGAAGTCGGGGGAGGTGAAGCGGGGGAGGACCAGCTCCCAGGCGCAGAGAGCCTGATATTTCAGCTTAAGCTCCCGGTTGGCGGTGTTGTTGCCGTATTTGCTGTCGCCCAGGATGGGGCAGCCGATGCTTGCCATGTGGGCACGGATCTGGTGGGTGCGGCCGGTGATGAGCCGGACCTTGAGCAGGGCCAGCCGGCCGGAGACGGCAACGGTCTCATACTGGGTCTCCACGTCCTTGGCACCGGGCTGCTTGTCGGGCACGATCTTCACGATGCCGCGGTCTGCATCCTTGAGCAGGTAGCCGCCCAGGGTGCCGTCCGGCGGGGTGGGGCGGCCAAAGGTGACGCAGAGGTAGGTCTTTTTGACCTCGCGGTTCTTGATGACCTCGAGGAACAGCTGCTCGGCCTCGGGGGTCTTGGCGATGATGACCAAGCCGCTGGTGCCGGTGTCCAGCCGGTGGCAGAGGGCCGGGGTGTACAGATCGTTCTCCTTGTACTCGCCCTGCTGGTTGAGGTAGAGCAAAGCACGGTTGAGCAGGGTGTCGTCCTCGGGGCCGTCCACGGCAAGGCCAGCGGGCTTGTTCACCACCAGGATCTGCGGGCAGTCGTAGATGACCTGTGCCGGGCCGCGGGCGTTCTTCCACGCCGGGCCTTCCACCCGCTTGTCGGCATCCAGCACCTCGTCCAGGATGAACAGCTTGATCTCGTCGCCTGCCATCACGCGGGTGGAAAGGGGCTGCTTTTTGCCGTTCAGCTTGATCTTGTTCTCCCGCAGAGCCTTGTTCAGGCGGCCCGGGTTCAGTGCCGGGAACTGCTGCATCAGATAGTTGTCGAGCCGGGTGGGGGCCAGACATTTTACTTTTAAGATTTTCACGGAAATTTTCCTCTCTATCTTGAAATAGAATGTGTCTTTGAATCGTTTTTATTGTAGCGGAACGGAAACGTTCCGTCAAGCAAGAGAAAGAAGGTTTTCGTATGAGATGGAACCATAAAATAGGAACATTTACGGTGCTTTTGGCGCTTGGGATCACCATGGCGGGCTGTGGGGCCTCCAGTTCCACGGCGGGAAGCACAGCGGCTTCCACGCCAAGCACGACCTCTTCGGAGGCGCAGGAGGCGCAAAAAACGGAAGTACAGCCCATGCAAGGCGTTTTACTGAGCGACCCCCTTTCGGATGGCACCTATCACATCAGCTTTGAAAGCGATAAAGTATGGGTCGGTGAACGCAAGAATACCATCAACGACGCGGTCGTATACGACTATGACCGGTACACAGCCCCAGAGATAGAAGCATTGAGCGAAGGCGATACCATTGTAACACATCTAAACGGGACAGAGGAAACTACAGCCCTGACCGTGGAGAGCATCGAGCGGGAAAACAACTATGTGACCATCAACGGCGGAATAGAAGAAGGCGGCATCGACTTATGCAAAGAGGAGGACCATTACCGGACTCTGACATGGGATGATTTTCCCGCTTATTATGAAGTTGGTGTGGTGAAGCAGCTTGTTATGGCAGACGATATCGAACTATCGGACGGCGCAGCAGACTTTGGAGCCGACCCAGTGATGGTCAAGGGAGACCGGGCGGTTTGCGATGCAATGAGCAGCGAAGAAGATGTTTATGGGTGGAATGCGGGAAACACGACCGTGACCATCCAAAACGGCGAGATGACCCATGTAGACCGCATCTGGGTGCCGTAAAATTTGTGGAAAACCCGTTGACAAACGCAGAGCCCATGCTATAATTTAAGTGTACGCAAGGGGCGAATATGCGCCTTTGCGGCAAAACGTGAATTATGACAGATGGCAATGATGGGGTCAGAAATGCACACCGCCGCCCAGAGAGAGCGCTTCCAGCTGCAAGGCGCTCCGGCAGGTCTCGTTTCGTGCCGCCCCGGAGCTTCCGGCGAAACAAGTCGGACGCAGCGCAGCGTTACCGCGCCGAAAGCGGCAGGGGACAAGCAGTTTTATCCTTTGCAATTTGGGTGGTACCACGGAGCAGTTTTACACAGCCTCGTCCCTTTTGGGATGGGGCTGTTTTTGTTTTTGCGCCTGCCCGCCCCTCTGCCATAACATCATAAAAACTGACGTGCAAACGCCAAGGACAATTGAGGAGAGAAAACCTATGCAATGGACCGGTTTGAATGAACTGCGTGAAAAGTACCTGAGCTTCTTTGAGAGCAAGGGCCACCTGCGTCTGGACAGCTTCCCGCTGGTGCCGAAGAACGACCCCAGCCTGCTGCTGATCAACAGCGGCATGGCCCCCATGAAAAAGTGGTTTCTGGCTCAGGAAGAGCCGCCCCGTCACCGCGTGACCACCTGCCAGAAGTGCATCCGCACCCCGGATATTGAGCGCGTCGGCATCACGGCCCGCCATGGCTGCTTCTTTGAGATGCTGGGCAACTTCTCCTTCCAGGATTACTTCAAGGAAGAGGTCATTCCCTGGGCATGGGAGTTCCTGACCAGCGACGAGTGGATGGCCATCCCCAAGGATAAGCTGCACATCTCCGTCTACGAAGAGGACGACGAGGCTTACGATATCTGGACCAAGAAGGTGGGCATTGCTCCGGACCACATGGTGCGTCTGGGCAAGGAGGACAACTTCTGGGAGCACGGCTCCGGCCCGTGCGGCCCCTGCTCTGAGATCTACTTTGACCGCGGCCCCGAGTACGGCTGCGGCAAGCCGACCTGCGGCGTGGGCTGTGACTGCGACCGCTATATGGAGATCTGGAACCTGGTGTTCAGCCAGTTCGATGCCGACGGCAAGGGCCACTACGAGCGTCTGGCACGTCCAAACATCGATACCGGCATGGGCCTGGAGCGTCTGGCCTGCGTGATGCAGGGCGTGGGCAACCTGTTTGAGGTGGATACTGTTCAGAGCGTGCTGCACCATGTGGAGCACATTGCCGGTAAGACCTACGGTGAGAACGCCAAGGATGACATCTCCATCCGTGTCATCACTGACCACATCCGCAGCTGCACCTTCATGGTGTCTGACGGCATTCTGCCCTCCAACGAGGGCCGCGGCTACGTTCTGCGCCGTCTGCTCCGCCGCGCTGCCCGCCATGGCCGGATGCTGGGCATCTCCCGCCCCTTCCTGGTGGAGCTGGTGGAGACGGTCATCCAGTCCAGCGAGAGCGCTTACCCCGAGCTGCGTGAGCACGATGCCTATATCAAGAAGGTCATCGGCACCGAGGAGGCAAACTTTGCCCGCACCATCGATGCCGGTATGAACATCCTGAACAACATGATCGACGGCCTGGAAAAGGCACACCAGCACCTGCTCAAGGGTCTGGATGTGTTCAAGCTGAACGATACCTTCGGCTTCCCCCTCGACCTGACCAAGGAGATCGCTGCCGAGCAGGGCATTGAGATCGACGAGGACGGCTTCCATGCTGAGATGAAAAAGCAGAAGGAGCGCGCCCGTGCCGAGCGCCTGAAGAAGAACATCTCCGGCTGGAGCGAGGACCTGTTCGGCGGCCTGACCGTTGAGCCCACTGTCTTTACCGGCTATGAGACCCTGAACGACACCGGCGTTGTGGTTGCCCTGAGCGACGAGGAGACCCTGACCGATGCCATTGCCACCGATGAGGAGGCAAAAGACGGCGTGCTGGTGGTTCTGGACAAGACCCCGTTCTACGCTGAGATGGGCGGTCAGGTGGCGGACAACGGCCTGCTGACCGGCCCCGAGTGCAGCCTGCGTGTGCTGGACGTGAAAAAGACCCCCAAGGGCTACTACGTCCACACCTGCGTGCTGGAGAGCGGCATCGTCAAGGTGGGTGACCACCTGAACGCTCAGGTGGACAGGGAGTACCGGATGTCCGTCTGCCGCAACCACACCGCGACCCATCTGCTGCAGGCTGCCCTGCGTGAGGTGCTGGGCGACCATGTCCATCAGGCAGGCTCCTATCAGGATGCGGAGATCACCCACTTCGACTTCACCCACTTCAGCGCCGTCACGCCTGAGGAGCTGGCCCGGGTGCAGAAGATCGTCAACGATAAGATCTACGAGTCGATGAACGTCACCGTCAAGGAGATGCCCATCGAGGAGGCCAAGAAGCTGGGCGCAATGGCCCTCTTCGGCGAGAAGTACGGCAAGGTCGTCCGCGTTGTGAACATCGAGGGCTGGTCCACCGAGTTCTGCGGCGGTACCCACGTCAAGAACACCGCCCAGATCGGCTGCTTCAAGATCGTGAGCGAATCCTCTGTTGCCGCCGGTATCCGCCGCATCGAGGCTGTCACCGGCCGCAACCTGCTCGTCCGTGCAAATCTGCAGGAGGCAATGCTGCACACCGTGGCCAACACCCTGAAGGCCAACAACATCACCTCTCTGCCCATCCGTGCCGAGGCCGTCATGGCCGAGAACAAGGCCATGAGCAAGGAGCTGGAAGAGGTCAAGGCAAAGATCGCCGCTTCCAAGGTCAACAGCCTGTTCGACAATGCTGAGGAAGTGAGCGGCGTGAAGATCGCTTCTGCCTACTTCACCGGCACCACCGGCGAAACCCTGCGCGGCATGTGCGACAGCATCCGCGACAAGGCTGTCAACCCTGTGGTCGCTGTTCTGGTGGGCAAGGCTGAGGATAAGGTCACCATGGCTGTCACCGTGAACAAGCTGGCACAGGAAAAGGGCCTCAAGGCTGGCGTACTGGTCAAGGAGATCAGCGCCATCGCAGGCGGCAAGGGCGGCGGCAAGCCCGACTTTGCAATGGCTGGCCTGAAGGACGAGACCAAGATCGACGAGGCTCTGGCCGCTGTCAAGGGCATCGTTGAGAAGCAGCTGGGCTGAGTGAAAGCGGGCTCACCCTCTCAGGCTCACGTTCGTTCGCCAGCTCCCCCAAAGGGGGAGCCCTTGGCAAAACCAGAAGGTTTACCGTACTGCCAAGGCCTCTCACTTTGGGAGAGGTGGCACGGCGTAAGCCGTGACGGAGAGGGCGAGGCTGTTTATAAATATCGAAAGGAGCAATTCCCATGGAAGATTGTCTGTTTTGCATGATCGCCGAGGGCAAGATCCCCTCTAACAAGCTGTATGAGGACGATCAGGTCGTGGCGTTTTACGATATCAACCCTCAGGCCAAGGTGCACTTTCTTGTTGTGCCCAAAAAGCACATCCAGAGTGCCGCTGCCCTGACTGAGGGGGACGGTGCCCTGCTGGGCCATATCTTTACCGTGATCGCCAAGCTGGCCAAGGAAGTCGGCCTGGACAACGGCTACCGCGTGATCTCCAATGTCGGCGAGGATGCCGGCCAGACCGTGAAGCACCTGCATTTCCATGTGCTGGGCGGCGAGAAGCTGCCTGTCTGAGCCGCGCATAAAAATAACGGATCGAACAAAAGGAAGGGAATTGTTATGGCAAAGACCTATACCCTGAATGTTGCGGGCCTGACCCGTGAACTGACCATCTGCAAGGTGAACGACCACATGGACATTGCGGCCTTCATCATGCTGGGCGATGCAGAGCTGACCGTGGCTGCTGCCACCGAGCTGCTGAAAAAGTGCCCCGAGTTTGATATCCTGCTGACCGCTGAGGCCAAGGGCATCCCTCTGGCACACGAGATGAGCCGCCAGAGCGGCAAGCCCTACATCTGCGCACGCAAGGGCGAAAAGCTCTATATGGCCGACCCTGTCGTGGTGGAGGATCAGTCCATCACCACCGCAGGCAAGCAGAAGCTGGTCATCGACCGCAAGGAGCTGGACAAGATGAACGGCAAGCGTGTGCTTGTGGTGGATGATGTCATCTCCACCGGCGGCTCCCTGAAGGCGCTGGACGCACTGGCAGAGCAGACCCAGTGCACCATCGTGGGCCAGGCCGCTGTTCTGGCCGAGGGCGATGCAGCCGAGCGCAAGGATATCATCTTCCTTGAGCCGCTGCCCCTGTTCTTCCACTAAGTAAGATGCGCCGCCCCCTCTGTGTTTTCTGCGCAGGAACGCTGGGGCTGGAGTTGGTGTGCGCCTTTTTGCCGCAAACGGGACGTTTTGTGCCGTTTGCGGCATTTTTTATTGCCGGTCTGCTGTGGGCGCTGGCGGGCCGTTTGCGCAAAAGTCCGGCCTGGGGCTATGGCATCTGCCTGATCCTGGGGGCCGCGCTGGGCCTTGTGCTGACCGGCTCCACGCAGGCAAAATGGGAAGAGCTCCAGACTGCTTACGATGGCCGCAGTGTCCTGCTGGAGGCGGAGGTGGAGAGCACAACCTCTTCCTATTTCCCCGGCAGGGTGCGGGCGGTCCTGCGGGTGGAAACGGTGGACCGGGAGGCGGCCTCCCTCCGGGTGGAGTGCGCCAGCCTGCCCGCCTGCAGCCCCGGCGACCGGGTCAAGGGCCGCTTTGCGCTGGAAATGCCCGATGACACCGCCCGCCTGAATGCCCTGGCCGATGGCATTGCCCTGAACGCTGCTTATGAGAAAGGCTTTGCGCTGCTGGGGCAGAGCACCTCCTTCCGCGCCCGGACGGCCCGGCTCCAGAAGCGGCTGAGCGCCGCCCTGCGGCAGGGGATGGCCTCCGGCCCGGCGGGCGTGCTGGCCGCCATGGTCACGGGCGACCGCACCCATCTCTCGAAGGAACTGCGCACAGCCTACCGGGGCGCGGGGCTTTCCCATGTGCTGGTGGTCAGCGGAATGCACGTTTCGATCCTGTGCGGCGATGTGCTGGGCAGGCTGCTGCCCCGCCGAAAAAAACGACTGCGCGGCTATACCGGCCGCCGGGTCAGGGCGCTGTTCAGTGCGGTGCTGGCATTGCTGCTGGTGGGCGTGACGGGCTTTACGCCCTCTGTTTTGCGCGCGGCTGGGGCCGTCTGGCTCAGTGCGCTGGGGGTCTGGGTCTACGGCCCGCCGGATGCCCTGACCTCGCTGGGCGTGGCCGGTGTTCTGATGACGGCGGGCAACAGCTACGCCGTCTGTGACGTGGGCTTTCAGCTCTCCTTTGCGGCGGTGGTGGGTACCCTGGCCGGTGGGGCCGTGGTGCGCCGCAGTCAGGAAGCCTGGGAAAAACAGCGGGCAAAGAAAAAGCGCCCCCGCCTCCGGTTCTGGAAGCGGAAAGCGCTTGGGCTTGCGGGAAGTCTGTGGGAAACGGTCTGCATCTCGGCTTGCGCCTCCATGGCTACCTTCCCGGTGCTGGTGCTGCGGGGGATGAGCACCAGCCTGTACGCGCTGGTGTCCGGCGCGGCGGTGCTTTGGCTGGTGGAACCCATCCTGCTCACCGGTCTGGGGGCGGCCCTGCTGGGGCTTGCGCCCGCACTGGCCCCGGCCCAGCGGGTATGCTCGTGCTGCGCGGAATTTCTGGCAGAGGTGCTGGACCGCTGGGCGCTCTGGGTGTCCGGCTGGCCCGGGGCACAGATCTGGTTCGACACCGCCTATGCCGCCGTGGTCTGCCTGTTGCTGGCCGGGCTCTGCTGGCTGGCGTTCCATAACAGGGTGCGCCTGCGGGCGGCCCTGCCTGCCCTTCTGCTGGCGGCGGGGCTTGCTGTTTTCACCGGCAATGCCCTGAGCAGGGATGTTGTCCGGGTGGAGCTGGTGGGCAGCCGGAATGCCCCGGCGGTGGTCATCAGCCGGAACGGGAGTGCTGTCATCCTCTTCCGCGGCGGCGATGTGACCCGAAGCGCCGTGGAGACTACGCTGGAACGCCGGAATATCCGGACCGTGGAGTGCCTGATCGACCTGCGGCTCAGGCCCCGGAGCGCCCAGCGGATGGGGGCGGAACAGCGCATTGCCGTTGACCGGATGGCGCTCTATGCCACCCGCCGTGTCCGCTGCGGCCCGGCAGAGGTGGAGGTGCTCCGCACCCGGAACGGCTGTGTGGCCCGCATCCACGCCGCCGGGCAGATCTTTGTTACCCTGAGCGGCAGTGTTGCGCTTGCGGCCCCTGTGCAGGCGGATTATCTGCTGGCCTCGCCTGCCCGGCCGGACTGCGTGAAGTATGATGCGATCCTGAGCCTGAGCAGCGATTATCGGTGGATGCCGGCGGCTCTTTCTTCAGGGCAGCTCTGCCACAGTTTTTCAAGGGCAGAGTAGGCTTTGAGAGAAAAAATTGGCTTTTTGTCAGGAGCTGTTATATAATAGGAGATATCAAAGTAAAATCCGGAAAGGAATCAAGAAATTTATGGGCATCGTAGTCATCGGCGCAGTGTTTGTGGACATCAAGGGATATCCGCTTTCCACCTATATCCCCGGCGGGCGCAACGCGGGCAGAATGGAGCAGGTCCACGGCGGCGTGAGCCGCAACGTGGCAGAAGATATCGCCAACGTGGAGCTCCGGCCCACCTTCGTGGGCCTTGTCGATGACAGCGGCATGGGGCAGGATGTCATTGACAAGCTGGAGAACCACAAGGTCAACACCCGGTTCATCAAAAAGGTACCGGACGGCATGGGCACCTGGCTGGCCATCTTTGACAACAGGGGTGATGTAACTGCCGCCATCTCCAAGCGGCCGGATACCACACCGCTCATCGGCCTGCTGGCTGAGCAAGGGGATGAGATCTTTGCCGACTGCGACAGCATCGCGCTGGAGCTGGACCTTGAAAAAGAGACGGTCAAGCAGACCCTGAAATACGCCAAAAAGTACGGCAAAAAAGTGTATGCGGTCGTCTCCAACATGAGCATCGCCATGGAGCGCCGGGACTTCTTGCAGCAGATCGACTGCTTTGTCTGCAACCAGCAGGAGGCCGGGCTGCTCTTCTCGGACGATTACGACCATCTCGAGCCTGAGGAGATGTGCAGGGTGCTGGCGGGCAATGTGCACAGCGCCAACATCCCCAGCATGGTGGTGACCATGGGCGGCAAGGGCGCTGTGTTCGCCCGCGCCAACGGCGAGTGCGGCATGGTGCCCGCCAAGAAGGTGGATGTCATCGACACCACCGGTGCGGGGGATGCCTTCTTTGCCGGAACCGTCATCGGCCTGACCTACGGCAAGACTCTGGCTGAATCCTGCGAGATCGGCAGCCGTCTGGCCGCCTCGGTCATCTGCATCACGGAAAATGTCTGCCCCCGCTTCCGCCCCCTTGAGTTCGGGCTGGATATCCCGGTGGTGGATTGAGAGAACAAGTAAAAAGGGACGGCGTGTGCTCCACGCCGTCTCTTTTGTGGTGTCAGGAAAATGGATGGTCTTCAGCCCTGCTTTTTCTCCTTCCGGTTCAGGTACAGGAAGAAGCAGACATTCAGCAGCACACCCACCGCTGTGGAGGTGGGGGCGGCCAGGCCGATCATGGTCAGGCTGGCGTTGGGCTGGATGCTCATAATGTAGGCCATGGGCAGGCGGACGAGCAGGGTCTGGAACAGGCCCTGCGCCATGACGAAAACGGTCTTGCCGCTACCGTTGAAATAGCCGATCATACTGAACAGGATCGCGGTGAGGATGGTCTCCAGCGCAAAGCCCTTGAGGTAGGCATAGCCGTTGGCGATCACAGGTGCATCCGTGGTGAAGAAGCTGCAGAGCAGGTCGCCCTTGCACAAGACCAGCGCAAAGACGAACAGGCCAAAGAACAGACCGATGCCGATGCCGGTGCGCAGGGTCTGCCGGGCGCGCTGATGCTTGCCTGCGCCGATGTTCTGGGAGATGAAGGAAGCCATGGACTGCATCAGGGCGCTGGGGATCAGCATGGCGAAATTGACGATCTTGCAGGCCACGCCGTAGCCGGAGGAAGCCTCCAGACCCAGGCGGTTGACAAAGGCACAAAGGGCCAGAAAAGAGAGCTGGGTCAAAAACTCCTGCAGCGCCAGCGGCAGGCCGATGGCCAGAAACTTTTTGCACTGGAAGTTCAGCCTGAAGTCCGCCTTTCTGATGGAAAAGGGCAGATCTTTTTTCAGCAGCATGATAACAGCGCAGACCACGCTGACAGCCTGTGCGGCCACGGTGGCAATGGCGGCACCGACAGCATCCAGATGGAACCCGGCCACCAGGACCAGGTCGCCGATGATGTTGACCACGCAGGCCACCAGCACAAAGATCAGGGGAGATCGGCTGTCGCCCAGGCCGCGGAAGAGGGCCGAGAGCATATTGTAGGCCACGATGAAGAAGATGCCTACACCGCAGATGCGCACATAGCTGGTGGTCAGGTCAAGGGCCTCGGCCGGGGCCTGCATCAGGCTGGAAATGGGCCGTGCCAGAAACACCAGAACCCCGAACAGCACAGCGGCCAGAAGGGCGAATACAACCGCCGCGCCGCCGATGACCGGGCTGATGAATTCGTGTTTCTTTTCGCCGAGATACCGTGCGATCAGCACCGTGACACCCATGGCCAGCTGGGTGACCACAAAGGTGACAAGGTTGAGCACCTGGCTGCCGGTGGAAACGGCAGACAGGCCCGAGGTGGAGCCGAAGCGGCCCACCACCAGCAGGTCTACCGCGCCGTAAGCGGCCTGCAGCACCAGTGCGCCCAGAATGGGCAGCATGAACAGGGCCAGCTTTTTCAGGATGCTGCCCTGTGTGAAATCGGTCTTATCATTTTTCAAGGGAATCTCTCCTTTCGACCATGATCTGATAAAAAATCTCGATGGTGCGGATCATGGTCTCCGCATCCTCTTCCGGGATGACCTCCAGCGCCGGAACAAGAGAGCTGAAATATTCCGCATCGTATTTGCGGGAAAGCGCCCGCCCGGCCTCTGTGATGGTCAGGTAGGTCACCCGGCCGTCCTCAGGGGAGGTATGCTTGGTCAAAAGACCACGAGCTTCCATGTCCTTTACGGTCCGGGTCACGCCGGGGCGGGGCAGGCTGAGCGCATCGCTCAGGTCAGAGACCTTGACCTGTATGCCCTGCTGTTCCAGCGTCTGGATCGCATCCAGATATTGGATGAAGGAGGGCAGAACCCCGTCCGGCAGGGCAGGCAGCAGATCCCGCACCCGCTTGGCCTGATAGCAGGCATCCATCATCCGTTTGATCAGTGCGATGTTCATAGTGGTTTCTCCTCAAATAGTGACCAAAGATAATTACCGCAGATAATTATACAGAACTGCCGGGATTTGTCAAGCATTTTTTGCAAACAAAAATGCACCGCCCGCAGAAAGCGGACAGTGCACTCTTTGAAACAGAGATCGGATCGTGAAATGTGAGGATGAAAAACGTTGACGCTGCGGTAAAATGACGGGTCAGAACGTCTCCACCTTTTCCTGGGCGCGGTATTGCAAGGCTTCCAGCAGGGCCTCTTCATCCAGCAGCTGTTTGCCTGCCAGGTCAGCCACGGTGCGGGCCACCCGGAGGATGCGGTCATGGGCGCGGGCGGAAAGGCCCAGTGTGTCGTAGGAGGCGCGGAGGAGCCGCTCGGCGGCGGGGGTCATCCGGCAGACACGCCGCACCTGCCCGGCTGTGAGCTGGGCATTGCAGCGCACGCCCTCATATCCGGGGGCGGCATAGCGCTTGGCCTGCACGGCCCGGGCGGCAAGCACCTGCTTGCGCAGGTCTGCACTGCTCTCGGCGGGGGTGCTGGTGTGAAGCTCGTCAAAGGCAACGGGGTCCATCTCCACACAGAGGTCGATGCGGTCCAGCAGGGGGCCGGATACCCGGCTGCGGTACTGCCGCACCGCACTGGGCGAACAGGTGCAGGGACGGGTGGGGTGGCCGTAGTAGCCGCACTTGCAGGGGTTCATGGCGGCCACCAGCTGGAACCGGCTGGGGTAGGTGGCACTGCCTGCCGCACGGCTCACGGTGATCTGGCCGTCCTCCAGCGGCTGGCGCAGCACTTCCAGACTCTCGCGGGAGAACTCCGGCAATTCGTCTAAAAACAGCACACCGCAGTTGGCAAGGCTGCACTCGCCGGGCCGGAAGGTGGTGCCGCCGCCCGCCAGCGCCGCCGCGCTGGCCGAGTGGTGCGGGCTGCGGAAGGGCCGGGCAGAGATCAGGCCCCGCCCCTTGGGCAGCTGGCCCGCAATGGAATAGATCTTGGTGGTCTCCACAGCTTCCTCCCGGGTCAGGGGCGGCAGGATGCCGGGCAGGCGCTTGGCCAGCATGGATTTGCCGGTGCCGGGCGCGCCGATGAGCAGTACGTTGTGCCCACCGGCTGCTGCCAGCACCATGGCCCGGCGGGCCAGCGGCTGGCCCATCACGTCCGCAAAATCCGGGGCGGCATTCCAGCCGGAAGCGGGGTCAAAGGGGATGGGGGCGGCAGGGGAAAGGGGCACAAGGCCCCGCAGCGCATCCACGACCTCCCGGGCTGTGCGGGCGGGATAGACCTGCATCGCGTCGCCGCCCGCCTCGGCGGCTTCGGCGGCGTTTTCGGCGGGCACATACAGGCTGCGGATGCCGTCTGCTGCCGCCGCCAGCGCCATGGGCAGTACGCCAGAAACCGGGCGCAGGCTGCCGTCCAGTGCCAGCTCCCCCAGAAAGGCCGCGTCGGCAGGCGGTTCTTCCATCTGGCCGGAGGATGCCAGCACCGCCAGCAGCAGGGGCAGGTCATACACCGGGCCGCTCTTGCGGATGTCCGCCGGGGCAAGGTTGACCGTGATGTGGCGGTCGGGCCATTTGTAGCCCAGATTCTTCATGGCAGAGCGGACACGGTCGCCGCTTTCCCGCACGGCGGAATCCGGCAGGCCCACCAGCGAAAAGGCAGGCAGGCCGCCGGAGACATCGGCTTCCACGGCCACGGCAAAGCCGTTCAGGCCGTTCAGACCATAGCTTTTCAGAACGGAATACATGGGGGCCTCCTCACGCCGCATCTGCGGCCCGACGGGAAAATGACCGGGAAAATGTCCGGCCTCGGCAAAATATTCTATTGTTCCAATTATAGTGTCGGGCAGGGGGCTTGTCAATGCGCGGGCACTGCCGCAGGCCCTGCAGACAGCCCGAAAGCCCCAAATGATGGAAAAGGCTGAACTCTTTGTGGCATTTGTATGATTTGCGGAGCAAAAATTCTTACATAATATGGAATTGACACAGTGCCGGGGAAAGGTTTATAGTATAAATAGGTTTGGAAAAACTATCCCTGTGCGAAATACGAATTAAAGGTAAGGTGTGCAATATGTATCTGGATGAGTATAAGCGCTGGCTGGCAGCGGATCTGGAGGACGCGGATCTGAAACCGGAGCTGAGCAGGATCGAGGGTAATGACGAGGAAATCAAGGACCGCTTTGCCGTGGCCCTGAAGTTTGGCACCGCCGGTCTGCGCGGTGTGCTGGGTGCCGGTACCAACCGCATGAACATCTATGTTGTCCGTCAGGCTACCCAGGGTCTGGCAAACTGGGTCAAGACCCAGGGTGGCAGCCAGACTGTCGCCATCAGCTACGACAGCCGCCTGAAGAGCGATGTCTTTGCCAAGACTGCCGCCGGTGTTCTGGCCGCCAACGGCATCAAGGTGCGCATCTATGATGCCCTGATGCCCGTGCCTGCCCTGAGCTTTGCCACCCGCTACTACGAGTGCAATGCCGGTATCATGGTCACCGCTTCCCACAACCCCGCCAAGTACAACGGCTACAAGGCCTACGGCCCGGATGGCTGCCAGATGACCGATGATGCCGCCGCCATCGTCTATGATGAGATCCAGAAGACCGATGTTCTGACCGGCGCAAAGTACATCTCCTTTGCCGAGGGCGTGGAGCAGGGCCTGATCCGCTTTGTGGGCGATGACTGCAAAAAGGCCCTGTACGATGCCATCGAGGCACGTCAGGTGCGCCCCGGCCTGTGCCGGACTGCCGGCCTGAAGCTGGTGTACAGCCCCCTGAACGGTTCCGGTCTGGTGCCCGTGACCCATGTGCTGAACGATATGGGCATCACCGATATCACCATCGTGCCCGAGCAGGAGTACCCCAACGGCTACTTTACCACCTGCTCCTACCCGAACCCCGAAATTTTCGAGGCTCTGAAGCTGGGTCTGGAGCTGGCCACCAAGACCGGTGCTGACCTGATGCTGGCCACCGACCCCGATGCAGACCGCGTGGGCATTGCCATGAAGTGTCCGGACGGCAGCTATGAGCTGGTCTCCGGCAATGAAATGGGCGTTCTGCTGCTGGATTACATCTGCGCCGGACGCATTGAAAAGGGCACCATGCCCGCAAACCCCGTGGCGGTCAAGTCCATCGTTTCCACCCCGCTGGCCGACGCTGTGGCAAAGCACTACGGCGTGGAGATGCGCAACGTTCTGACCGGCTTCAAGTGGATCGGCGATCAGATCGCCAATCTGGAAGCTGCCGGTGAAGTGGACCGCTTCATCTTCGGCTTTGAGGAGAGCTATGGCTACCTGGCAGGCCCTTATGTCCGCGATAAGGATGCCGTCATCGGCTCCATGCTGATCTGCGAGATGGCCGCTTACTACCGCAGCATCGGTTCCTCCATCAAGCAGCGTCTGGAAGAGATCTACGCACAGTACGGCCGCTACCTGAACAAGGTGGACAGCTTTGAGTTCCCCGGCCTGACCGGCATGGAGAAGATGGCTTCCATCATGCAGAAGCTGCGTGACGAGCCCCTGACCGAGATCGGCGGCCACAAGGTCGTCAAGGTCACGGACTACAAGAAGCCCGAGGAGACCGGCCTGCCCGCCGCCAATGTCCTGATCTACACGCTGGAAAATGGCGCGACCGTTGTGGTGCGCCCCTCCGGCACCGAGCCCAAGATCAAGACCTACTTCACCACCCTGGGCAAGACCCTGGAGGAAGCACAGGCACAGAAGGACGCTCTGGCTGCCGCCATTGAGCCCATCCTGAAATAATCTCCCCCAAGAAGCGTTTTTGCCCCTCTGCCCTGCCGCAGAGGGGCGTTTTTGCTGTATAAAATCGGTTGCAGTTTGCCGGGCGATACGGTATAATAAAACATGGTTTATTCTATCTGTGCCCCGGGTGGTATTTCCCGGGAGAATAAGAGCAGGGCAGGTGCAGAAATTGGAAAAGAAAGTATCAGCCGTTCTGGTGGCGGCAGGGTCTTCCACCCGCATGGGGTTTGACAAGCTCAGCTTTGATCTGGGCGGGGAGACCGTGGTGCAGCGGAGCATCCGCGCCTTTGCGGAGTGTCCGCTGGTCAGCGAGATCGTTCTGGTGGCCGGGAAGAACCGGGCATTTCTGGAACAGCAGGCTGCGGCCTGCACAAAGCCGGTGCAGGTGGTGCAGGGCGGCGCGACCCGCGCCGAGAGCGCGAAGAACGGCGTACTGGCCGCCCACGGAGAGCTGGTGGCTGTCCACGATGCCGCCCGTCCCTTTGTCAGTCAGGCTGTCATCACGGCGGCGCTGGAGGCAGCCGCTGCCTGCGGTGCTGCCGCCCCCGCCGTGCCGGTAAAGGATACCGTCAAGCGGGCTGTGCGGGGCGACGGCAAGACCGTGCCGGAGCATTGCATGGTCACTGATACCCCTGACCGCAGCACCCTGTATGCGGTGCAGACCCCCCAGTGCTTCGACCGTGCGGCGTATCTGGCCGCGCTGGACGAGCTGGATGCGGAAAAAGCCCGCCTGGTCACCGATGACTGCAGCCTGTTTGAACTGACCGGCCGCCCGGTGCAGCTGACCCAGGGGGATTACGCCAATCTGAAGATCACAACGCGGGAGGATCTGCCCCGCGCCGAACAGAAAGAAGGAAATGATATGCGCATTGGTCATGGTTATGATGTTCACCGTCTGGTCGAGGACCGCAAGCTGATCCTGGGCGGTGTGGAGGTGCCTTTTGAAAAGGGTCTGCTGGGCCACTCGGATGCCGATGTGCTGGCCCACGCCGTGATGGACGCTGTGCTGGGTGCCGCCGCGCTGGGCGACATCGGCAAGCACTTCCCGGATACCGACCCCGCCTACGCCGGTGCCGACAGCCTGCAGCTGGCGCAGCATGTGGCACGCATCATGCGGGAGAAGGGCTGGAAGATCGTGAACATCGATTCCACCCTGCTCTGCCAGAAGCCCAAGCTGGCCCCCTACATCCCCGCCATGCGGGAAAATCTGGCCGCAGCCTTCGGGATGCCGGTGGATGCTGTG
>OLXA01000358.1_pt1 | contig 25566 bp, 29 predicted proteins | sample 1644551 | NCBI WGS metagenome assembly OLXA01 (sample SAMEA103958150, study PRJEB25191) | human gut metagenome | biome: human-associated habitat [ENVO:00009003]; feature: intestine environment [ENVO:2100002]; material: feces | place: Germany | collected 2013/2015 | reverse complement strand
CTGTTATGGCTCCCTGGTTCCGCATTTGCAGAACTGATATTGCGCCGAAGCTTGCTCTCTTTGATATTTGAGAGGAAAGCAGGGCGCTTTCCTGCAGGAGATTCGTCCATATAGGCAGGCTATGTGCTCCGGCGGCTCCCATCTGCTGACGGAAGTACCCTTCTTCGAAACCAAGAACAGGCGGCGGGCCGATGGCCCGCCGCCTTGCTGCAATTCTTATTTCGCGTACTCGATGACCTTGGTCTCCCGCAGGACGTGGACCTTGATCTGACCGGGGTAATCCAGCTCGTTCTCGATCTTCTTGGCGACATTGCGTGCCAGCAGAATGACCTCGTCGTCGCTGACCTTGTCGGGCTGGACAAGGATGCGGACCTCGCGGCCTGCCTGCACGGCGTAGGAGCTCTCGACGCCCTCAAAGCCGTTGCAGAGAGCCTCCAGTGTTTCCAGACGCTTGATGTAGCTCTCCATGTTCTCGCGGCGGGCACCGGGACGTGCGGCACTGATGGCATCGCAGGCCTGAATGATAAAGGCCAGCGGGGTCTTGGGCTCCACATCGCCGTGGTGGGCCTCAATGGCATGGATGACCTGGGTGTTTTCCTTGTACTTGCGGCAGATATCCACACCGATCTGGACATGGCTGCCCTCGATCTCGTGGTCAAGGGCCTTGCCGATATCATGCAGCAGACCGGCACGGCGGGCCAGCGTGACGTTCACGCCCATCTCGCCTGCCAGCAGACCGGCCAGCCAGGCAACCTCCATGCTGTGGGTCAGAGCGTTCTGGCCAAAGCTGGTGCGGTACTTCAGGCGGCCGATGAGCTTGATGAGGTCGGGGTGCAGGCCGTGGATGCCAAGTTCCATCACGGCGCGCTCACCCTCCCGCTTCATCTGCAGCTCAAGGTCGTGGCGGCACTTCTCCACCGTCTCCTCAATGCGGGCAGGGTGGATGCGGCCATCACCGATCAGGCGCTCCAGCGTCATGCGGGCAACCTCGCGGCGGGTCTGGTCAAAGGAGGACAGGGTGATGGCCTCCGGGGTATCGTCGATGATAAGATCCACGCCGGTGGCAGTTTCCAGCGCGCGGATGTTGCGGCCCTCACGGCCGATGATACGGCCCTTCATCTCGTCGCTGGGCAGGGGCACCACGCTGACGGTGGTCTCGCTGCAGTGGTCAGCGGCGCAGCGGCTGATGGCCTGACCGATCATATTGCGGGCGATGTTATCGCAGTTTTCCTTCAGGTCGGTCTCGTAGGCAGCCACACGGACAGCCTTCTCGTGGGTGAGCTCCTCGTCCACCTTGTGCAGCAGCACTTCGCGGGCATCCTCCTGGCTCAGGCCCGCCAGGGTCTCCAGGCGCTCCATCTCCTTGGCACGGATGGCATCCACCTCAGCCAGACGGCTGTCGGCCTCCTCGTGCTTTTTCTTGAGCTCTTCTTCCTTCTTTTCCAGGGCTTCGGTCTTGCGGTCCAGCGCATTTTCCTTCTGGTCAATGCGGTTCTCCTGGCGGCTGATCTCAGCACGGCGCTGCTTGATCTCCTTGTCGGCCTCAGCCTTCTGGGCATCGACCTCGGCTTTCAGGCGGAAAGCCTCGTCCTTGGCTTCCAGAACAGCTTCTTTTCGTTTTTGGTCAGCGGTCTTGATTGCTTCGTTCACCAGGCGGGTAGCCTCGGCTTCTGCGCTGCCGATCTGTGCCTCGGCGGTCTTTTTACGGTTGTTGTAACCAATAAAATAACCCGCGCCGGCAGCAACAGCAGCAACCACGACCACGATCAACAGAATGATCGGGGACATCGTGTTCACTCTCCTTACAATTAAAGTTCAAAAACAACTAAAATCTGGAGACGCTGCCGCGCAAGGCGTGGGTCAACAATACAAAATCAAGCTCTCAACAACAAAACAGACAACAGCACCGCACAAAAAGGGCATGTTTTCCCCTGCGGCCTGATGCAGCTTTTTTATCTACAAGGTTTTCATATAAAAACGGGCAGATGAAGCCCCATTGAACTTTGGTTGCGGAAGATCCCTGCACGCAGCGTCATGGATTCCATACTACTTCTTATATTACGAAACATTTGGTACAATGTCAAGTAAAGTGAAAGGAATTTTCTAAAAAAACAGCCATTATTCCAGATACATCCGCCGCAGCCGCATCAAGCGGGCGGGGGTCAGGCCGTATTCCGCCTCGAGATAGGCATCGGTGGTGCCGTACTCTTTGCGGATGGTGTCCAGCACAAAGGGGGCAGACTCCGGGTGGACACCGGCAATGCCCTGATAGAACTGCTTCTGTTCCGGATGCGCCTCGATCTCCTCGGCATGGGCGGCCCAGATCTTTTCCAGCTCCGGGCGGCGGCAGACATTGGTCCGGACAAAATCCTGACAGATCGTTTCATCGGAAGCGCCCAGCGCCAGCAGGATGAGCATGGCCGCCACGCCGGTGCGGTCTTTCCCGCCGGAGCAGTGGAACAGGATCGGCGTTTCGCCCGCCTCCAGCGCCCGGAACAGCTCCTTGTAGGCCTTATTGCGGAAGAGCATCTGCTCATACATGGCATCGGCGAGGTTATGCTCCACATCCTTCTTGCCCTTGAGCAGCTTTTCAATGTCCCCGGGAGAAAAGGAGATCTCGCTTCCGTCCGGGTGGCAAAGCCCGCAGATGCGCACCAGCCGCGCGCCATCGGGTACATAGTCAGGCTGCTCCGCTGCCTCGGACTCGCTGCGCAGGTCGAGGATGAGCCGCAGACCCAGGCTGTCCAGCAGCTTACGGTCAGCCGCCCCGGTCAGCAGTCCCGTAGGAATGCCGCGGTAGATCTGCCCCCACTTGACATGCTTGCCCTCGTCGGCCTCGTAGCCGCCCAGCTCCCGGAAGTTGTTTCCGCCCGCAAAGGGCAGCTGGGTGCCCGGAGCCGGGTGCTGCGGTGCCGCCTTGGGGGCGGCGCTGGACAGCACCGGGAAGTTGTAGAAGGGCTTTGCCGGGCGGCCCCGCCGGGGCGGCAGGGATGCCGCGCCCCCGATGACCTCCATCAGGTAGCCCCGCAGCAGGTCAAGATAGGCCGAGTTGTGGTCCCGCCGCTGCACCATCGAGACGCAGAGGGGCGGCAGATCTTCCAGCAGCACGTCCCGTACCCGGTCCAGCTCCCGCCGTGCCCCCGGCTCGTAGCGGGTCAGGCAGGTGCAGAGCTGCTCCTGGACCAGATAGTACGCCTGATAGAAGCTGGGGCCGATCTCCGCGTTGGGCGCAAAGCCCTCCCGGGCGCAGGCATCCCACAGGGGGCTGAACAGATCCTGCCGCAGGCTGGGCAGCAGCACCCGCTGGCCCCGCAGGGCCGAAAGCGGCACCCGCTCCTTCTCCCAGAAGGGATGGCCGCGCGGCACCAGCAGGCAGGCCGGGTCGGCCCGCAGGGTGGTGCGGGCCAGCACCGGAGCCGCCGTGCCCAGATCCATCACAAGGCCCGCGTCCAGCTCGCCCTGCTCCACACCATCGGCCACGGCATCGTTTTCCAGCAGGCGGAACCGCATCTCAATGTGGGGGTACTGCTGGCGGAACTTGTCCAGCTGGGTCTCCAGCCCGGGCAGGTAGTCCGGCACCAGCGAGACACTGATGCCGATGCGCACCGGCTGGGCCGACTGGATCTCCGCATGGAGGGCCGCCTGCATCTGCTGGAACTGCTCCACCACCGGGGCCGCATGGCGCTGCAAGCTCAGCCCCCGCTCGGTGAGCGAGAGCTTGTGGTGAGCGCTGACGAACAGCGGGCCGCAGAGCTCGGCTTCCAGCGCCGTGATGCTCTGCCGCAGGGCCTGCCGCGACAGAAACAGCCGCTGTGACGCGCGAGTGTAGTTCATTTCTTCGCACAAAACCAGAAAATAATGCAGCTGGCGGATATCCATGGGTTCCTCCTGAAGGGTGGTGTATCAATAGATTAAGGATACCGCCTTTTTGCCCGCTTGTAAAGGCCGCGCGGGCAAAAAGTCCCTCCCGGATTGACACATCCCGCCGCATGGTGTAGACTTCAAGCAGCAGAATTTTTCTCCCCGAGGAGAGAAGCTCCATCAACCACACAGAAAGAAGGTATTTTCCATGAAAGTCATCGCTACTGAAAAGGCTCCCGGCGCGATCGGCCCCTACTCCCAGGGCTTCATCGCAGGCGGTTTCGTCTACACCTCCGGCCAGATCCCTGTGAACCCCGCAGACGGCACTGTGCCCGAGGGCATCGCCGCCCAGACCGCGCAGAGCTGCAAGAACGTGGGTGCGATCCTGGAAGCCGCCGGCTCCGGCTACGACAAGGTCATCAAGACCACCTGCTTCCTGGCCGATATCGCCGACTTTGCCGCCTTCAACGAGGTCTACGCAAAGTACTTCACCTCCAAGCCCGCCCGCAGCTGCGTTGCCGTCAAGGATCTGCCCAAGGGTGTCCTGTGCGAGATCGAGGCCGTGGCAGAGGCGTAAGCTCCCGAATTGCACCGGCTTTGCGTTCTCCCCTTTACAACGCTCTGAAATTGTGCCATAATTTACTGTATTAAAGGGAAAGCCGTTCCGGTGCCGCAACTCGGCGGCGGAGAACGGAAAGAGAGGGGTAAACTGTTATGAGCAAGACGATGATCCCGCAGAACTACACACCCGCGCTGAACCTGTACGACACCCAGCGTGCCATCGGCACCGTGAAGCGGCTGTTTGCCGACACCCTGTGTGCCACGCTGAACCTCTACCGCGTGTCGGCTCCGCTGTTTCTGGAGGCTTCCACCGGCCTGAACGACGACCTGAACGGCGTGGAACGCAAGGTCACCTTTGACATCCGGGACAGCGGCATTGAGGCACAGGTGGTGCAGTCGCTGGCAAAGTGGAAGCGCAAGGCCCTGAAGGACTACGGCTTCCGCGTGGGCAAGGGCCTGTACTGCGACATGAACGCCATCCGCCGGGACGAGGAGCTGGACAACCTCCACTCCGTCTATGTGGACCAGTGGGACTGGGAGAAGGTCATCCGCGAGGAGGACCGCAGCGAGGCCTACCTGAAGAACGTGGTGCGCTCCATCGTGTCGGCTGTCTGCGCCACCGAGATGAACCTGCACGCCATGTTCCCCCAGCTGCAGGATCTGCCCCTGCACACCCCCAACGTGACCTTTATTACCACCCAGGAGCTGGAGGACAAGTACCCTGACCTGACCCCGAAGGAGCGCGAGAACGCCTTTGTAAAGGAAAACGGCACCACCTTCCTGATGAAGATCGGCGCTCCCCTCAAGAGCGGCAAGCCCCACGATGGCCGCGCCCCCGACTACGATGACTGGGACCTGAACGGTGACCTGCTGTTCTGGAACGAGCCCCTGCAGTGCAGCTACGAGCTGAGCAGCATGGGCATCCGCGTCAGCCCCGAGAGCATGGACCGGCAGCTGACCATGGCAGGCTGTGACGACCGCCGCACCCTGCCTTTCCACAAGGCAGTGCTGAGCGGTGAGCTGCCCTACACCATCGGCGGCGGCATCGGCCAGAGCCGTCTGTGCATGCTGCTGCTGGGCAGCGCCCACATCGGCGAAGTACAGGCAAGCGTCTGGGACGAAGCCACCCGCGCGGCCTGCGCAAAGGCCGGGATCCCCCTGCTGTAAGCAAAACACGAGAAAAGGCTCTCTGCCAAAACCGGCAGAGAGCCTTTTTTGCATCTCAGCTTCTGAAAAGCAAGCCCACATTTTTCTTTTTGCGGCGATTCCCGCCCAGCCGCCAGACAAGCCAGGCATAGAGCAGGTTCATGGCCAGGATGGCCGCACACCACAGCACCGTCTGCCGGGTGGTCTGCTGATAGACCAGCAGGAACGGGTAAGGCCCGGTGATGAGCCGCTGGTAATTGGCCCAGAGGGCCACAGAGCCATAGAGCATCGTGGGGACCAACGCCAGCGGAACGCACCGCGCAGGCAGCTTTGGCTCCCGTTCCAGCAGGACAAAGGAGACAAAGGCACACAGCGGGTTGAGCAGGTGGTGGTAGAGCATGGAGCTCTCGGTCAGCAGAAATACCACGCCGCCCTGGTCGGCACAGTAGGGCCCCAGCACGAACACCACGGTCAGGAAGGTCATGGTCAGGCAGCAGGTGGCAATGTACTTGAGTGTCTTGACCCAGCGGGGCAGCTGCCGCCCCGTGAACAGGCAGATTACCTGACACACCGCCACCAGCAGGCAGACAAAGAACGCAAAGACATTGGAGTTCTCGGTGTAAAAGGTGAAGGTCTGGTTGCCCACCGCTTCCCAGGTCATCCGGATGGCCACCGGCTCCCACCGCACGATGCAGAGGTTCAGGAAAATGGAGCAGAGAATGGCGATCTTCTTGATCATTTTGCGGTATTGATGAAGCTGCGGTTGTCCCACAGGTACTTGATGCCGGAGATGGCGGTGGCAATGGCCACCAGCCAGCACAGCCAGTAAGAGAGGAACACGCAGTCAGCGCCTATCATAATGAAATTGCCCCAGGTCAATGCGGTGCCGAAGTAGTAGAAGATGATGGTCAGCATCTGCAGCACAGTCTTCACCTTGCCCCACATGTTGGCGGCGATGACCTTGCCGTCCTTGGCACCGGCGGCCACCATGCGCAGACCGGACACGGCGAACTCACGGGCCAGGATGATGCAGAGCACCACCGGGCTGCACACGCCGTCCCGCAGCATGTAAATGAAGGCCACGGTGGTCAGCAGTTTGTCGGCCAGCGGGTCGGCAAACTTGCCAAAGTCGGTGACCATGTTCCACTTGCGGGCCAGATGGCCGTCCAGAAAATCGGTAAAGCTGGCCGCGGCAAAGATGATGCCCGCCACCAGATACCAGGTGGGGTTGAAATCTTCCGTGCCGATCTGGGTCAGGGAAACGAAGACCATGAACACCGGCACCAGAATGATGCGGGTCAGGGTGAGCTTATTGGGCAGATTCATATAGATTCCTCCAATTTGTTATTTTGCAACCGTGCCGTACAGATCGTAAAGGTCACTGTCTTCCACCAGCACATCATAGAACTGGCCGGGGTAGAGCGGCTCCTCGCTGGAAACGTAGACATTGCCGTCCACCTCGGGGGCATCGCCGGTGGTGCGGCAGAGGTACAGGCCGCTCTCCTCGTCGATGCCGTCACAGAGCACACGGACGGTCTGGCCCACCTTCTCGGCCTGTTTCTGGGCCATGATGCCGGTCTGGATCTGCATCACCAGCTCAGCGCGCCGGTCCTTGGTCTCCTGATCGATCTGGCCGTCCATCTTTGCGGCCACAGTGTTCTCCTCGGCAGAATAGGCAAAGCAGCCCAGACGGTCAAATCTGACCTCCTTGACAAAGTTGCACAGGTCCTCGAACTGCTCCTCGGTCTCGCCGGGGAAGCCCGCGATCAGGGTGGTGCGCAGGGTGATGCCGGGGATCTCCCGGCGCAGCTTGCCGATGACCTCCAGCAGCTCCGCACGGGTGGAGCGGCGGTTCATGTTTTTGAGGATGGTATCGTTGCAGTGCTGGATGGGCAGGTCGAGGTAAGGCACCACCTTCTCGTTCCGCTTCATGGCAGCAATAAAGTCATCGGTGATGCGCTCGGGGTAGGCGTACATGATGCGGATCCACTCAAGGCCCGGCACCTTGTTCAGCTTGTCCAGCAGCTCACAGATGCTGCCGGGCTTGCCCCAGTCCTCGCCATAGGCGGTGGGGTCCTGGGCCACCACGATCAGCTCCTTCACGCCCTCACCGGCCAGCCAGCGGGCCTCGGCCACGCAGTCGGCCAGATCACGGCTATGCAGCGGGCCGCGGATGCCGGGGATGGCGCAGTAGTGGCAGCGGTTGTTGCAGCCCTCTGCGATCTTTAAGTACGCATAGTGGGCAGGCGTGCCGATGACGCGCTTGCCGCCCAGCGGGAAGTCCTTTTTGGCACCGTAGCTTTCCAGATGGTTCTCACCGTGGAACAGGCGGGCCACGATGGTATCAATGGCCTTGTTGGAGGCACAGCCCACCACAGCATCCACCTCGGGGATCTCCTCCTCGATCTGGCTGCGGTAACGCTCGGCCAGGCAGCCGGTGACGATGACCTTCAGCTCCGGGTTTTGCTGCTTGTAGGCGCAGGCCTCCAGAATGTTCTCAATGGCCTCGGTCTTGGCGCTCTCGATAAAGCCGCAGGTGTTGACCAGAATGACATCGGCTTCACCCAGGTCGGCCACCGTCTCGTGACCGGCCGAAAGCAGGATGTGCACCATCACGTCCAGATCGACCTGGTTCTTGGGGCAGCCAAGGGAAATACATGCAATTTTCATAAGGGATGATACTCTCTTTCTCTTTTGAGGGATGCTTTTGATTTTTTACGATTTGCTCCGGAAAAGCTCCCCCTTCGGGGGAGCTGGCAAAGCCGCAGGCTTTGACTGAGAGGGTTATTCCCCCTCCTCCACCCTGCGAATGGCTTCCTTAATGACGGAATACGAAAATCCCCGCCGCTGCAGGGCCGCAATGACCAGATCCCTGCGGCCCGCTTCCAGCTTTTTGCGGTAATGCCCTTCCACCAGAGCGGCGACGGCTTCCAGCTCCGGGTCCTCGCCGGAAACATCGGGGGTGTAAACAGCATCCAGCGCCTGCTGGATCTCGCCTGCGGCCAGGCCCTTCTGCCGCAGATTCTGGGCAGCGGCGCGGCGGCTCTTTTTTGCCGCCAGCAGGGCGTGGGCACGGGTCTCGGCATAGCGGGCATCGTTGATATACTCCCGCTGCACCATCTCTGCCACCACGGCGGCACTGGTCTGCTGGGTATAGCGGCGGTTCAGCCGCTCATACAGCTGGCCCGAGGAAAGCTCCTGCCCGGCCAGCAGCTCCATGGCCCGGGTGCGGGCCTTGGCGGCATCGGTAGATTTTTCCTCTTCGGCCAGCGGGCGGCGGCCACGGCTGTAAAAGGCCATTTACTCTTCCACCATGATATCCAGCTCACTCTCGCTGCTGCGGGCGGGAGCCTTGACCACCGGCTCCTTGGCATCTGCAGCCTTGGCGGGTTCCTCGGCCTTGGCCGCAGCGCCCTTGCCTGCCGGGCGGCGGGATGCGTACAGCTTATCGGCATTGGCGCGGATCTGGCCCTCGATGTCATTTGCGATCTCGGGATTGTCCTTCAGGAACTGCTTTGCGTTGTCGCGGCCCTGACCCAGACGGATATCACCGTAGTTGAACCATGCACCGCTCTTCTGAACGATGCCCAGCTTGACACCCAGATCGATGAGCTCACTCATCTTGGAGATGCCCTCGCCGAACATGATGTCGAACTCAGCCTCACGGAACGGAGGAGCCACCTTGTTCTTGACGATTTTTGCGCGGGTATGGTTGCCGATGAACTGGCCGGAAGAATCCTTCAGGCCCTCCACGCGGCGGATATCGATGCGGACAGAGGAATAATACTTCAGGGCGCGGCCGCCGGTGGTGACCTCGGGGTTGCCGTAGACCACGCCGACCTTTTCACGCAGCTGGTTGATGAAGATGCAGACGGTGTTGGTCTTGCCGATGACGCTGGTCAGCTTGCGCATGGCCTGGCTCATCAGGCGGGCCTGCAGGCCCACATGGCTGTCGCCCATCTCGCCCTCGATCTCAGCGCGGGGCACCATAGCGGCAACAGAGTCCACAACGATGGCATCAATGGCACCGGAGCGCACCAGCGCCTCGCAGATCTCCATGGCCTGCTCACCGGTATCGGGCTGGCTGACCAGCAGGTTGTTGATGTCCACACCCAGCGCCTCGGCATACACAGGGTCCAGCGCGTGCTCCACGTCGATGAAGGCAACATCGCCGCCCTTCTTCTGGGCTTCGGCCAGAACATGCAGGGCCAGCGTGGTCTTACCACTGGATTCAGGGCCGTACACCTCAATGATGCGGCCCCGGGGCACGCCGCCCACGCCCAGTGCCAAATCCAGGCCGATGCTGCCGGTCGAGATGGCATCCACCTGCATGGCGGCGTTGTCGCCCAGCTTCATCACAGCGCCCTTGCCGAACTGCTTCTCGATCTGGGCCAGTGCCGTGGCCAGCGCATCCTTCTTGGCACCGGGATCGGTCTTCTGGGTCGCCGGGGCAACGTTGTTGTTCTGATTTTTTGCCATAGTGTCATGCTCCTTTGTCATCTGTTCCCGGCGCGGTGCGGCCAAACGCAGGCGCGGGCATTCCAATTCTTTCGGTACTAGTATAACACATTTTACAGATATTACAACAGGAAGTTGTAGATATTTTTATTGTTTTCTCGCCATCACACAGCGGTCATTGCCGCCAAAGTCTTTTCTGCACACGATGTCCGTCCACCCGTTGGCGGCAAGCAGAGCCGTTACAGCTTCCCGCTGCTGCCAGCCGATCTCCAGGGCAAGGGCACCGCCGGGGCGCAGAGCTTTCTGGTAGTGTTCCGCAATGGTGCGGTAAAATACCAGCCCATCCTCCCCCGCTTCCAGCGCCATAGCAGGCTCCTGCGCCACCTCGGGCTGCAGTGCGCCCATCTCGGCGGAGGTCAGGTAAGGCGGGTTCGACACAATGAGGTCGAGCTGCCCCTCCGGCAGGGTCTGCCAGTAGGTGAACAGATCTCCCTGCACCGGGGTGATGGTCAGTACCGGGGAGAGATGGGCGTTCTGCTCCAGATAGCGGTATGCCGCAGGGCTCTTCTCCAGACTGGTGACCTGTGCCGCCGGGCAGAAGCGCTTCACACCCAGCCCCAAACAGCCTGTGCCGGCACAGAGGTCGAGCACCCGGGGTGCCTCTACCCCAGCCAGCATTCCGGCGGCGGCTTCGGCCACCACCTCAGTATCGGCCCGGGGGCAGAGCACGCCGGGGCCGACAGCCAGCTCAAAGTCAAGGAAGGGCCAGCTGCCGCAGAGGTATTGCAAAGGCTCCCGGGCCGCGCGGCGGGCCGTCAGGGCTTCCAGCCGCTCTGCCTGCTCTGCACCCAGCGGAGCATCTGCAAGGCGGACATCCCCGCCCGCCGCCAGCCGGAAGAGTTCGGCCGCGTCAAAATCTGCGTCGGGGCAGCCTGCGGCGCGCAGGCGTGCCTCCACCTCCCGGACTGCTGCCCGGGGCAGCATCCCTGCGGTTACCATCTGCCGTCCTCCGGGTCCTCGGGCAGGACCGGTGTGACGGCGGCAATGGCCACCTCGATCATGCTGTCGTCCGGCTCAAACACGGTCAGATGCTGCACCCAGATGCCGGGCTGACGGATGATGCGGGTGGCGATGTTGTCCGACCGGCCGCACCACTTGAGCAGCTCGTAGCTGATGCCCATGACCAGCGGCAGGAGCAGCAGCTTGAACACCACCCGCAGGCTGGTGCTGGACCAGGGCAGCACGCTGTATAGGAACACGCTGACGATGACCACCAAAATCAAAAAACTGGTGCCGCACCGGGGGTGGAAGCGGGTATATTTGCGGACATTCTCCACCGTGAGGGGGTCTCCGGCCTCGTAGCAGGCAATGGTCTTGTGCTCGGCCCCGTGGTACTCGAACACCCGGTGGATCTCCTTCATCCGGGAGATGGCGGCCATGTAGGTCAGGAAGATGGCGACCTTGAGCACCGCCTCCAGCACCACCTTGGCCCAGCGGCCCAGCGGCACCAGATGGTTCAGGCCGCCCACCAGCACCGTGGGCAGAACGGTGAAGAGCAGGATGGCAAACAGCCCGCCGATCACGGCAGCTGCCGCCAGCAGGATATCTTCGGCCTTTTTGCCCAGATGGTCGCCCACCCATTTTTCAAAGGCGGTCTCCTCTTCGGCGGGGTCGTAGTCGTCCCCCATGCTCACCTGTGCCGAGTACATCATGTACTTGTATCCCATGATCAGGCTTTCGATCATCGAGATGGCTCCCCGCACCAGCGGGATCTTTGTCCACACGCCGTGGGTGGGGGTGGGCTCGACCTTGGTCTCAATGGTTCCATCGGGCTTGCGGACGGCACAGCAGATGTTTTTCGGGCCCCGCATCATAATGCCCTCCATCAGGGCCTGCCCGCCCACACTCGTCTTGAAGCGTTCCTTGTTCGGTTGATTCATTGGCTCTCCTATGGGGCGCTGCAGCCCCTCTCTATCGTAAAAACTGCCCCTCTATCTTACCAGATAAATATGGACAATCTCTTATCGTTTGTAGATCGGCAGGCCCAGGGTGACCACTGTGCCCCGGCCCAGCGTGCTCTTGAGGTCCATGGTGCCGTCCAGTGCGGTCATAATGGAATCCACCAGCGCAAGGCCGATGCCGCTGCCCCGCACCGAGTTGCTGCCCTTGTAAAACTTGGTCTTGACGTTTTCCAGATCCTCCGGCGGGATGCCGCGGCCCTGATCGATGATCTCGATGAATGCTTTGTACTCGCCCTGCCAGATCTTGACCGTGATGCGTCCGCCGGGGGCCGAATACTTGATGGCATTGTCCAGAATGTTGATGAACACCTGCCGCAGGCGGTCGGGGTCGGCGTAGACCGGGATCATCTCCTCCGGCTCCGCATAGGCCAGCAGAAGCCCCTCCCGCTGGATGCGCGCTTCACAGAAAAGGACAGCGTCCGTCAGCTCGGCCACAAGGTCCAGGGGGCGGCACTCCATTTTCAGGCGGCCATTCTGCAGGCGGCTGAAATCCAGCAGCTCCTCCACCATGTTGTACAGGCGGGCGGTCTCGTTGTTGATGATCTCCAGCCCCTTGCGGTAGTTCTCATCGGTGGGATCATCCAGGGTGCGCAGGGTCTCCACCCAGCCCCGGATGGAGGTGAGCGGCGTGCGCAGCTCATGGGAGACCGAGCTGATGAATTCGTTCTTCATCTTCTCCGTCTCTTCCAGCCCCTCGGCCATCTGGTTGATGGTGCCGCGCAGGCGGTCCACCTCGTCCCGCTCGTCACCGGTCACAGGCAGGCGGACATCCAGTTCTCCCCGGGCGATGCTGGCGGCGATCCGCTCCACCTGCCCCAGCGGCACCACGATGCCCCGCACGAAGTACAGGCCAGAGGCCACTGTAAAGCCCAGAATGGCCGCCACCACGATCAGACTGACGATGAAAACGCTCTTCAGCTGCGCCTGCACCAGCGTCAGGCTGGTGACAAGGCGCATGGCAGCTACGTCCTCGGCCGCATAGGGCACCAGACTGCACACAGCCATGACCGTTTCCCCGCTGGCGGTGCGGTAGATGGCCACACCCACGCCGTCCGGTGCATCCTGCGCCTTGTTAAAATCGTCCTGCACCACGATGCCGTCCGCACCTGTGCCGCTGGAGGAGGCGATCACGCTGCCGTAGCCGTCCAGCAGCATGAACTCATATTTGTCTTTATCCGCAAACTGCTCCACCATCCGGCGCAAGGCCACACTGCGGTTGGCCGCGGTCTTCTGGGCCGTGTCGCCGGTGTACATTTTCAGCTGACCGTTGATGGAGGAAAAACGCCGCATCATGGTCTGCTGGACGCTGTTGTAGTAGCTGCGGCCGAAGTTGTACACGAACATGCTCTCCACCAACAGCACCAGCAGCACGGTCAGGAACAGGCTTCCCCGCAGCCAGCGGTTGGTAATACCACTGCGCATTGCTTTTCCTCCTTTCTGTCAGTAATCCTGGCTCTCCTATTGGGAGAGCTGTCGAGCACAGCGCAACTGAGAGGTTTTTCTTTACTCCTCCCACCGGTAGCCGTAGCCCCACACTGTCATAATGTGGGTGGGGTGGCTGGGCTCATCTTCCACCTTCATCCGCAGACGGCGGATGTTCACATCCACGATCTTCACATCGCCGAAGTAGTTCTCGCCCCACACGCCTTTCAGGATCTTTTCCCGCACCAGCGCGATGCCGGGGTTGTGGAAGAACAGCTCCATGATCTGGAACTCCACCTGGGTCAGCTCGATCTGCCGCCCGGCCTTGAGGAGAACACGGCGGTTCTCATCCAGCACAAATTCCCCGCTGACCAGCGTGGTGGGGGCATTTTCGTCTACAGCGGAGCCGCCGCCCGAGCGGCCCACACGACGGCAGAGGGCCTCCACACGGGCCAGCAGCTCACTGACGCTGAAGGGCTTGGTCATATAGTCATCCGCACCGATGGACAGGCCGCGGATCTTGTCCTGCTCCTGCCCCTTGGCACTCAGGATGATGATGCCGATCTTCTGGTCGGTGCGGCGGATGGTCTCGCAGAGCGAGAACCCATTCATGCCGGGCAGCATCACATCCAGAATGGCAGCATCACAGCCGGGCTTCTGCTCCAGCAGAGGCAGGGCGGCTTCGGCGCTGTCGGCCTCCACCGCCTCCATCCCCGCCAGCCGCAGGTTCAGCGCAATCATCTCGCGGATGCTGGCTTCATCCTCTACCACAAGTACCTTGACCATCTAAGACCTCCATATTTTTCTGCCTTCTCCCTCTGCCCAAGAGCACACGGAGAAGCATTTCACCTCAGAACACCCAGCCTGCATCCGGTAAACTTCTGCAAAACTGAGCGGCATCATCAATTCAACCGGTACAACGACCGGGACAGTCGATAGCTCTGATCCTTCAGCACCACGTCCGGCCCGAACCTGGCCTGCATCTGGCGGGATGCCACCACGCCCAGACGGGTCCAGCCCGCCGCGCTCTCGCTGGAAGGAACCAGGCGCATGGTCAGCACCAGCTTGCCCTCGTCCACGGTGCGCAGCTCCACGGCCTCCTCTCCCTCAGTGCTGTCGGTGAGCATCAGGTTGCCCTCCCACTCGGCAGGCAGCTCAATGTAGCAGCTGCTCTCCTCGTCCAGCAGGCCGAAGCTCTTTTCCGGCTCCGGGCTGGTATAGTCCATCCAGACGATAAAATCCATTCGTCGGCTCTGGCTCAGGTTCAGCAGGCCCGCTTCGTCGGGCTGGGTGGGGATCTCCACGATGCCGTCGCCGTCCAGATCCCGGCTGACCAGCGTGGAGACATTGCGCAGGGACGCATTGTACAGCTCACTGGTGCTGATCTGCTCCGCGGGCAGCATCTGCTGGCTTTCCTCATCGAAGTAGAGCAGCACCGTGGCCAGATTGTTGCCCGAAAGACCGGTCCAGCCGTCCAGCACCAGATAGCGCTTTCCGTCCGCTCCCAGGCCCGCCGCCACAGCGGCACAGCCCGAGAACTTATCTGCCGAAAGGCCCATGACAGCCACCTGCTGGAACATCCCGTCCCGGTCAACGGTCAGCAGCTCGATCTGCACCCCGCCGTCCTCCAGCGTGGACATCAGGATCAGATCCTCGTTGCCGCCGCCGGTGATATCCTCCACCAGATACTGCTCATAGGACTGTTCCAGAATGGCATTGACCGTGCCGTTCTCGTAGGAGTACACCGCCAGATAGCTGTCGCCCTGCGCGGCGAGGTACCCCACCACCAGCTGGGTGGCGGCACCATCCTGCAGCTGTGCCAGCCGGACATTGTCCACTGTATCCGCCAGACCCTCGATGCTCTGGCGGACCTGCCACACGCCTGCGGCATCCTTCTGCAAAAAAGCAATGCAGACGTTGGAGCTCTGGGCCGTGGTGTAAAGAACAGCGGCATCCTGCTGGCCGTCACCATCCAGATCCTGCAAAAGGAACGGCGAGAGCAGCTCCCCCTGCATCGGGTATTTCAGCTGGGCGCTCTCCCCCAGCCATTCGTTCAGGGCATTTTGCAGTGCACCGTAGTCGCCCGGAAGGCGCGGGGCACGCAGCAGCTCCTCCACCTGCACATTTTCCGACATCGGAAGGCCGCACGCCGAGAGCAGGCCCATCATGCAGCCTGCACTCAGCACCAGAAACCGTCGTCTTTTCAACCGCCGCCCCTCCCTTCTATGGAAAATTCGCAAAGTCGTGCAGAAATACAGTATAATTATAGCATTCTTGCCCCGCCATCACAAGCCCCAGCTGCTAACGCCCAACCGGGCAGCGGGGTGTTCCCAAAGCAAGTGTCCGCTGGGGTGGGACCCGCAGGCAGTAGGGCGGGCGATGGAATGGCCCGTTTCACTTGCGTGGGAACACCCCGCTGCCCAGCCCACACGATGCAAAAAAGGCCCTTTCCCCGAAGGGAAAGAGCCTTTGTTACACTGTTTGAACAGTCAGAGTCGATCAGACGAGCTCCAGAACTGCCATCTCAGCAGCGTCGCCGCGGCGAGCGCCGATCTTGATGATGCGGGTGTAGCCGCCGTTGCGGTCAGCGTACTTGGGGCTGATCTCATCAAACAGCTTCTTTGCAACATCTTCCTTGGTGATGTAGGCGTAGACCTGACGCTTGGTGTGCAGGTCGCTGGCCTTACCCAGGGTGATCATCTTCTCGGCCATGGAACGAACGTCCTTAGCGCGAGTGACAGTGGTCTCAATCTTGCCATTCTCTAACAGGTAGGTGACCATAGCGCGCATCATAGCGTTGCGGCTGTCGCTGGTTCTACCGAGCTTTCTGGTACCGGGCATCCCGTTTCACTCCTTATTATTTTAGTTACTCATCGTCTGTGTTCAGCTTGAAGCCCAGGGAGTCCAGCTTTGCCATGACTTCTTCCAGGCTCTTGCGGCCGAGGTTACGGACTTTCATCATCTCGTCCTCGCTCTTGCTGACCAGATCCTCCACCGTGTTGATACCGGCGCGCTTCAGGCAGTTGAAGGAACGGACGCTCAGATCCAGCTCTTCGATGGTCATCTCCAGAGCCTTTTCCTTATCGTCGTTGGTCTTCTCCACCATGATCTCCGTACCGGCAGCCTCATCGGACAGGTTGACGAAGAGGTTCAGGTGCTCGGTCAGCACACGGGCAGCCAGAGAAACGGCTTCCTGTGCATTGATCGTGCCATCCGTCCAAACCTCGATGGTCAGCTTGTCGTAATCGATGGCCTGTCCAACGCGGGTGCTCTCAACGTTATAATTCACCTTGAGCACGGGGGTGTAAATGCTATCGACGGGAAGAGTATTGATATCGTTCTTCTCGACGATGGCCTGCTTGTTGCGCTCTGCAGGCACATAACCGCGGCCCTTATCGAAGGTGAGCTCCATGACGAGCTTGCCGCCCTCGCCCAGGGTTGCAATGTGCCATTCAGGGTTCAGGATCTCAATATCGTCGCCCTGCTTGATGTTGTCCGCAGTAACCTCACAAGGGCCGACTGCCTCAACACGCACTGTCTTCGGCCCGTCGGTGTACAGCTTTGCAGCAATACCCTTCAGGTTCAGGACAATTTCGGTAACGTCTTCCTTGACGCCCTCAATGGTGGAGAACTCGTGAACCACGCCGTCGATCTTGACGCTGGTCACGGCGACACCGGGCAGAGAGGAAAGAAGCACACGACGCAGGCTGTTGCCCAGTGTGATGCCAAAGCCACGCTCCAGAGGCTCCGCCACGAATCTGCCGTAGCGGCCGTCCGGGGACAGGCTTGCCGTTTCGATTTTGGGACGTTCAATCTCCATCATATCTATGCCCTCCTTGTCAAACCGATGTTGCCATCGGCCCATTATTAAATTCTTTTAAAAAGAATGCGAAAGGTCGCCATCCAGAAGGAAGGCCTCCCCTTCTTAATGGATTACTTGGAGTACAGCTCGACGATGAGGTGCTCTGCAACTTCGTAGTCGATGTCGCTGCGCTCGGGGAGCTTGGTCACAACACCCTTCAGGGTGCCGGCCTCACGGTTCAGCCAGGAAGGCAGAGCCACAACGGGAGCCTCGGGGCCAACGAGCTTTGCGAACTTAGCAGAAGAGCGGCTGGACTCACGAACTTCGATCACGTCACCGGCCTTGACCTGGTAGGAAGGAATGTTGACCTTCTTGCCATTGACGGTGAAGTGAGCGTGGCTCACCAGCTGACGAGCGTCGCGGCGGGTCTGAGCAAAGCCCAGGCGGAACACGACGTTGTCCAGACGGCACTCCATGATCTGGAGCAGGTTCTCACCGGTCTTGCCGGGGCGAGCCTCAGCACGCAGGTAAGCATTGTGGAACTGCTTCTCCAGAACGCCGTAGATAAACTTGACCTTCTGCTTCTCCTTCAGCTGAGATGCGTACTCAGACTGCTTCTTGCGGACATTGCCGTTGGAGTTGCGGGTGGTATTCTTCTTTGCATAGCCCATGACCGCAGGAGAAATGCCCAGGGCCTTGCAACGCTTTGCGATAGGCTGCGTATTCTTTGCCATAATTCAATTTCCTCCTTCGATCAGACACGACGGCGCTTCGGGGGACGGCAGCCGTTGTGGGGGATGGGAGTCACGTCCTTGATCAGGGTGACTTCCAGGCCGGTAGCCTGCAGCGCACGGATAGCGGACTCACGGCCAGCGCCGGGGCCCTTGACGTAGACTTCAACAGTCTTCATGCCATGCTCGATTGCAACCTTGGCTGCGGTCTCGGCAGCAGACTGGGCTGCGAACGGGGTGCTCTTACGGCTGCCACGGAAGTTCAGGGAGCCAGAGGAGCACCAGGACACTGCATTACCCTGCAGGTCGGTGATGGTAACGACAGTATTGTTGAAGGTAGACTGGATATGAGCCTGACCAGCAGCAATGTTCTTGCGCTCTTTCCGCTTCATGCGGACATTTGCGCCCTTCTTGGCGTTATTTGCACTTGCCATTTCTCAAATCCTCCTTACTTCTTCTTGTTAGCGACAGTGCGCTTGGGACCCTTGCAGGTACGTGCATTGGTCTTGGTGCGCTGGCCGCGGCAGGGCAGATTCTTGCGATGGCGGGTGCCACGGAAGGACTGGATCTCAACCAGGCGCTTGATGTCCAGAGCAACGTTGCGGCGCAGGTCGCCCTCAACGATGATGTTAGCCTGATCGATGTAGTCACGGATCTTAGCCTCTTCTTCCAGAGTCAGGTCCTTGACGCGGGTATCGGGGTTGATGCCAGTTGCTTCCAGGATCTTGTTAGCAGTGGTCTGACCGATACCGTAAACGTAGGTGAGACCCACCTGAACGCGCTTCTCGCGGGGCAGGTCAACGCCGGCAATACGTGCCATAGTAGTATCCTCCAAAATCATCCCATGTCAGTGTCGGGGTCTGCGCCGGGACTCTACGCACTTGACCCCCAGGCGCCCGAATTAGCCCTGGCGCTGCTTATGCTTGGGGTTCTGGCAGATGACCATCACGCGGCCTTTGCGGCGGATGACCTTGCACTTTTCGCAGATGGGTTTCACGGAAGGCTTGACCTTCATGATGTTGAACCTCCTTTTGGTTGATGCCCTGGCACTTATTTGGAGCGCCAGGTGATGCGGCCCTTTGACAAGTCATAGGGCGACATTTCTACGGTAACCTTGTCCCCGGGCAGGATACGGATGAAATTGGTCCGCAGCTTGCCGGAGATGTGCGCTAAGAGGATGTGCCCGCTGGGAGTGAGCTTCCCGGTGTTCTTATCCTCGCTCAACATTTCCACCTTAAAGATGGCGTTGGGCATGGCTTCACGCACGATGCCTTCGATCTCGATAACGTCTTCTTTAGACAAGCTATTTGCCTCCTCATTGGATCTGCTCAGTTTGCCATGAATTGACGGACAGGCGGCGATAACCGCCACATACTTCTTCTCCTGCGGCACAAAATCCGCAAAGTGGGCAGAAAATCCCTGTCCACCGAGAAAGCATCTGGCTGTCACGGCCATTTATAGATTATACACCTTTTGTATTGGATTTGCAAGTGTTTTTTCCGTATTTCCGATAAAAAATTCTCGCATTTTCAAACCGGCCGTTTCCCCGCCCCGGTTTTGCGCTTCTCCACCGGGAAGATGAAAATTTTTCACCAAAACTTGTCAGAATTGCACAAAGGACCTGCTCCGGATGCAAAAAGACCTCCCGTTTCCGGGAGGCCTTGGGGGATGCTGTACCGGTTTGCTTACTTCAGGCAGAAGGTCTCGGGATCAAAATCGGGATCATCCCAGAAGCGGGTCATGATCTCGGTGTGATCCTTCAGGATCGCGTTCGAGTGCTCGAAGTGCGCTGCCAGACCGCCGTCCTTGGTCTTGACCGTCCAGCCGTCCTTGGCCTGGGTGATCTTGCAGTCGTACTGGCAGATCATAGGCTCAATGGCAATGGTCATGCCGGGCACAAGGCGGGGGCCGCGGCCCTGATGGCCGTAGTTGGGCACCTCGGGGTCCTCGTGCAGTTCACGGCCGGTGCCGTGGCCCACGAACTCCCGGACCACGGAGAAACCTGCGTCCTCGCAGTAGCTCTGCACCGCATAGCCGATATCACCGATGCGGTTGCCGGCCTTTGCCTGCTCGATGCCCTTGTACAGAGCTGCCTTGGTCACATCCAGCAGGCGCTGTGCTTCCAGGTCGATCTTACCCACCGCATAGGTGCAGGCGTTGTCGCCGTTGAAGCCATCGACCTTTGCACCGGTGTCGATGCTGACGATGTCGCCCGGGCGGATGACGATATCATGCGACGGGATGCCATGGATGATGGTATCATTCAGGCTGATGCAGGCCGTTCCCGGGAAACCGTACAGTCCCTTGAAGTTGGGGGTACCGCCGTGCTTTACGATGAAATCGTAGATCAGCTTATCCAGTTCCCAGGTGGTCATGCCAGCCTCAATGTGCTGGCCGCCGTACTTCAGGGCAGCTGCGCTCAGGGCATTGGCCCTGCGCATTCCGTCCAGTTCTTTCGCATTCTTAATCTGGATCACGATTATGCCTCCAGTGCCTTCATCACTTCAGCGGTCGTCTCCTCGATGGAGGGGCAGAAGGGGATCACGGCCAGCTTGCCGCGCTCACGGTAGAACGCCACCAGCGGCTCAGTCTGCTCGTGGTAAGCCTTCAGGCGATCCAGAACGGTAGCAGGCTGGTCGTCCTTGCGGATGACGGTCTTGCCGCCGCACAGGTCGCACACGCCCTCGACCTTGCTCTTCTTGTTGACGATGTGGTAGCTTGCGCCGCACTTCTCGCAGACGCGGCGGCCGCTCATCCGCTCCACGATGACATCGTCCGCCACAGACAGCTCCAGCACCTTGTCGATGCGGATGCCCATGGTCTCGATGGCCTCGGCCTGAGCGATAGTGCGGGGCACGCCGTCCAGAATGAAGCCGTTGGCGCAGTCGTCCTGTGCCAGGCGTTCCTTCAGGATGCCGATGATGACCTCATCGGGCACCAGAGCGCCAGCGTCCATGAAGCTCTTTGCCTTCAGGCCCATCTCGGTGCCTTCCTTGACAGCAGCGCGCAGGATGTTGCCGGTGCTGATGGAGGGGATGTTCAGCTTTGCGCAGATGATCTCGGCCTGGGTGCCTTTGCCCGCGCCGGGTGCGCCTAACAGAATCAGATTCATAGGTATTCTTCCTTTCCTCTATCAAAGGAGCCTTTTTTGATGTTTGAAGGAACTAACGCCCCTTCAAAGCAAAAAAGCACTGAAAAGTACGAGCATGCTCCCCTTTCCAGTGCTTTCTCACATCAGTGCTTTTGTTTTAGATCAGCCAAGGAAACCCTTGTGGTTGCGCATCGTCATAAAGCTGTCGAGGCTGCGGGTGGTATCAAGTGCCACACCAACCACGATCAGCAGGCTGGTACCGCCCAGCTGGATGCTCATACCGGTCAGGTTGCCCAGAATGATCGGCAGTACAGCCACCGCAGCCAGGAAGATGGCACCCATGAGGGTGATCTTATTCAGGGTGCGGGTCAGGAAATCGCTGGTCGGCTTGCCGGGACGGAAGCCGGGGATCGAGCCGTTGTTGCGGCGCAGATTGTTGGCGATCTCAACGGGGTTGTACTGGATGGCCACATAGAAGTAGTTGAAGGCCAGGATCAGCAGCAGGTAGATCACGATGTAGAGCAGCGACGTGTAGTTGAAGGTATGGAAGAAAGCATACCAGAACGGATGTGCTGCCTGATCGATCTGCAGGAAGCTGCCGATGGTGCCGGGGATCGAAACCATCGCGGAAGCGAAGATGATGGGCATCACGCCGCTCATGTTCAGCTTCAGGGGCAGGTAGCTGTTCTGCCCGCCCATCTGCTTGCGGCCCACCACACGCTTGGCATACTGGATGGTGATGCGGCGCTCAGCGTTGGTCATAACAACGATGAACACGATCACAACCAGTGCCAGAACCAGCAGCAGGGGCAGCAGGATATAGAACCGGGTCTCGCCTGCAGCGGCGCGGGTCAGCAGACCCGTGACGGTGGTGTAGACACCGGACCAGTTGGAAACGATCGAGGAGAAGATCAACAGAGAGATACCGTTGCCGATACCCTTGTCGTCGATCTGCTCACCACACCAGGTGATCAGCTGCGCACCTGCGGTAAAGGTGGCAATGATGACAACGGCGGTAAAGATACCGGCCGCGCCGCTGGTGTACTTCAGTGCGCCCATATTGCGGATCACGAAGTAGTAGCCGAGGCTCATCACCAGAGCGATGACACCGCCAACATACCGGGTGATCTGCTGCATCTTCTGCTGGCCGTCGGCTTCCTTCGCCATGTTTTCCAGGGCGGGGATCGCAACGGTGAGCAGCTGCACAATGATGGAAGCGTTGATATAAGGCGTCACACCTAACGCGAAGAGTGTGCACCGGGACAGGGCACCACCGCTCATCATATCGAGATACGAGAGCATATTGCCGTTGGAGAACATCTGGTTCAGTGCAGAACCGGTGATGAACGGAACGGGGATGGCGCTGCCCAGACGATACACCACGAGGATCGCCAGCGTGAACAGGAGACGATTTTTAAGCTCGGGAATCTTCCATGCGTTACGGAATGTCTGGAACACCTTACATCACCTCAGCCTTTCCGCCTGCCTTCTCGATTTTCTCTTTGGCAGAAGCGGAATAGGCTGCGGCCTTGACGGTCAGAGCCTTGGTCAGCTCGCCGTTGCCCAGGACCTTAACACCGTCCAGAGTCTTCTTGACCAGACCCTTTGCCTTCAGAGCCTCGGTGTCAACGACATCGCCAGCATTGAAAGCTGCTTCCAGGTCAGCCACGTTAACAATGGCGTACTGGGTAGCAAAGATGTTGTTAAAGCCAACCTTCGGCAGGCGGCGTGCCAGAGGCATCTGGCCGCCCTCGAAACCAGCGTGCTTCACGCCGGAACGGGCCTTCTGGCCCTTGCTGCCGAAACCGGCAGTCTTGCCATTGCCGGAGCCAATGCCGCGGCCCTTGCGGGTCACAGCCTTGTTTGCGCCGGGAATCGCGTGCAATTCATGAAGTTTCATTATGCGTATACCCCCTGCTATTAGGCTTCGGTGACGCTGAGCATAAAGCCGATCTTTGCGATCTTGCCCTGCGTAGCGGCATTGTCAGGCTGAACGGTAACGTCGCCCGGCTTCTTCAGGCCCAGGGCCTCAGCGGTAGCGATCTGCTTAGCGCCGCGGCCGATCAGGCTCTTCTTCAGCTCGATCTTGAGCATCTTATCTGCCATGGTTTGTTACCTCCTTAACCCAGAATCTCACTCACGGTCTTGCCGCGCTTCTCAGCGACGGACTCCGCGCTGACCAGGCCGCACAGACCTGCGAAGGTAGCAGAAACAACGTTGATGGGGTTGTTGGAACGCATAGACTTCGCACGGATGTCCTTGATGCCAGCAGCCTCAATGACGGCACGCACAGGGCCGCCGGCGATCATGCCGGTACCGGGTGCAGCCGGCTTGAGCAGAACGGCACCTGCGCCGTACTTGCCGACGATCTCGTGGGGGATGGTGGTGCCCTTCAGGGCAACCTTGTGCATGTTCTTCTTTGCAGCAGCCTCGCCCTTGCGGATTGCCTCAGGCACTTCGCCAGACTTGCCGATGCCATAACCGATGGTGCCCTTGCCGTCGCCCACGACAACCAGAGCGGCAAACTTCATGATGCGGCCGCCCTTGACAGTCTTGGAAACGCGGTTGATGGAGACAACCTTGGTGATCATGCCGTCGTCTTCACGGTTTCTCATAGCCATAATGTGTTTCCTCCTCTCATTACAGCTTCAGGCCGCCCTCACGGGCGCCATCAGCCAGGGCCTTAACACGGCCATGATAAACGTAGCCACCACGGTCGAACACGACCTCGGTGATGCCCTTTTCCAGAGCCTTTGCTGCGACCTTCTTGCCGATCTCAGCTGCGGCCTCGACGTTGCCGCCGAAACCATTGAAGTCCTTGTCCATAGTGGATGCAGACACCAGGGTCACGCCCTGCTCATCATCGATGATCTGAGCGTAAATGTGCTTGGCGGAGCGGAAAACATCCAGGCGAGGACGTGCTGCGGTGCCGCTGATCTTGTTACGAACGCGGCGATGACGACGAAGACGAGCTTCGTTCTTGTCGATCTGCTTAACCATTGTCTTTCACTCCTTACCTTATTTCTTGCCCTTGCCGGCCTTGCCTTCTTTGTGCTTGACAACCTCGCCCACATAGCGGATGCCCTTGCCCTTGTAGGGTTCAGGCGGCTTCTTGGCGCGGATCTCGGCAGCATACTGGCCGACCTTCTGCTTGTCAATACCGGTAACGGTGAAGTGGTTGGGATCCTGCCACACGATGGTGCAGTCCTCAGTATCAGGAATGTTCACCTGATGAGAGAAGCCCAGGTTCATGACCAGGTTGGAGCCCTGCTTCTGGCAGCGCAGGCCAACGCCCACGATCTCCAGCTTCTTCTCGTAGCCGTTCACAACACCGTTGACCATGTTAGCGATGTTGGTACGGGTCAGGCCGTGCAGGCTGCGGGCCTGGGGTTCGTCATTGGGGCGGGTAACCAGAACTTCATTGCCCTCGACCTTAACGGTCATCAGGGGGTGGAAGTTGGAATTCAGGCTGCCCTTGGGGCCCTTGACAGCGACGGTGTGTGCTGCTTCATCAACAGTAACAGTGACGCCGGCAGGAATGACGATGGGTTTTCTTCCAATTCTCGACATTGTCTTTTACCCCTTTCTTACCACACAAAGGCCAGGACCTCGCCGCCAACGTGCGCAGCACGAGCAGCCTTATCGGTCATAATGCCCTTAGAGGTGGAAATGATTGCGGTGCCCAGGCCCTTCATGACCTTCGGCATATCCTCGCAGTTGGTGTAGATGCGCAGGCCGGGCTTGGACACGCGGCGCAGGCCAGCGATAACGGGCTCGCCGTTAGCCTGGTACTTCAGGGTGACAACGATGGTACCCTGAACGGTGTCGTTCTTCACCTGCATGCCCTTGATGTAGCCCTCGTCAACCAGAATCTGGCAGATAGCCTTCTTCATGTTGGAAGCGGGGATCTCCACAGAAGGGTGTTTGGCAGTGCTAGCGTTGCGGATGCGAGTCAGCAGGTCCGCGATAGGATCAGTAATCTGCATGTGCCACTAACCTCCTTAGATTAGCTCTCATTTGTTTTATAATGATACCGCCCCGAAACATGCTTGCCCCGGGGCGGATATCCGACATTCTATCCAGCCCTCTGGCAAATTACCAGGAAGCCTTCTTCACGCCCGGGATCTCGCCCTTGTAGGCCAGCTCACGGAAGCACACACGGCACACGCCGTACTTGCGCAGCACGGAGTGGGGGCGGCCGCAGATGCGGCAGCGGGTGTATGCACGGGTAGAGAACTTAGCAGGACGAGACTGCTTCAGCTTCATAGACAGTTTAGCCATTGTATCAATCTCCTCCTTAGTTATTCTCGGTAGCGAACGGAGCGCCCAGAGCCTTCAGCAGCTCCTTGCCCTCTTCGTCGGTCTTAGCGGTGGTAACAAAGCAGACATCCATGCCGCGGACTGCATCGACCTTATCAAAGTCGATCTCGGGGAAGATGATCTGCTCCTTGATGCCGCATGCAAAGTTGCCGC
>OLXA01000355.1_pt1 | contig 25668 bp, 26 predicted proteins | sample 1644551 | NCBI WGS metagenome assembly OLXA01 (sample SAMEA103958150, study PRJEB25191) | human gut metagenome | biome: human-associated habitat [ENVO:00009003]; feature: intestine environment [ENVO:2100002]; material: feces | place: Germany | collected 2013/2015 | reverse complement strand
TTATCCGGAAATTCTTTTTTCAAAATTTATCATCTCACAGCTATCAGTTTGGCACAATCGGGAAGGTTTTACAAGAGTTTTTATTATACCGCTCTATCTCCCATATTTCTTTCATTTTAAAAGATTCCACACTACATTTCTATAATGTGGAATCTTTCAATATAGAATATCTTTTAAAACATTTTACGGTAAAATTGTTAGCAACTCTTCAATTTTTTTAATGTGGTAATCTGCTTTGGCGTACGAACATGCTTCACCAATTCCTACCGCCTGCATATTTCCAGCCTTTGCTGCATCAATACCCGCATAGGCATCTTCTACAACAATACATTCCTCCGGTTGCAAATCAAGGTACTCTGCCGCCTTTAAAAACACTTCTGGATCCGGCTTTGATTTTGAGATATTGGTACCATCTGATATTGCATCAAATGCCTCTTCAAGTGCCACTTTTTTCAAAATAATCTTAGCTTTTCTACTGGATGAGCCCAGTGCTATTTTGTACCCTCTTTCATGTAAATCTACCAACGTTTTTCGCACTGCATTGCTCACATCCGAAGGTACCATATTTTCAAGATAAATCCGTACCATACGATATTCCCAGCTGCTGAAAATACTCCTTAACTGCCATTATAGACCGGTTATATGTATAGATATCACTGTCAGAATCCACCCGTGCAAACGTTTCACTATCATAAACTGCCTGTTGCATTTCCTGATATAAATGAGAATACGATACCTCAATATTTTGCAGATATGCGGTTACGATATTGCTTTCCGCCCTTCTGTTCTTCCCCCGTACCCATTTCCGTCGATTCATCTTCTCATCCTTCTCTTTTCACTGACCAGAAAGGGGAACCTTTCCACCTTTCGGTTTCAAAGTTCCCCTATTCAGGATTATCTTATAAAATTCGTTCGTATACGGCTCTCTTCTTCCGGCAGTTTCAATCCCATTTTCAGTCCCAGGTTCTTGCAGTTAATGAAAAATGCCATATTGTTCCCAAGGGTTCGCATGGTCTGCAATCCCTCCAGATCCTGCCGCACGTCTTCCGGGCAGGCCCCGTGTACCATGTTCCAATACTGTGAAGTGACAATGGGCATCTGCATGAGACCGAAATACTTATTCATCTGGTCCCAGGTTACTGTGGTTCCCGCTCTTCTGGCCGAGATCACGGCCGCTGCCGGTTTCAGCCGGAAGTGGCTGCCGCCGCCATTCAGATCCACATAAAAGACTCTGTCCATAAAAGAAGTCATGGCTCCTGTGGCACCCGCCCAGTGAACGGGAGTTCCGAATACGAATCCGTCATAATCTCCGGCAATCTCCAGGAATTCATTAACCGAATCCTGGAACACACATTTCCCTGTGCCCTGACATTTTTTACAGGCAATACAGCCACTCAATGCTTTATTACCAATCCAGAAAATGTCCGTATCCACTCCGTTATCATTTAATGCTCTGGACACCTCACACAATGCGGTGTAGGTGCATCCCTCTCTGTGGGGGCTGCCATTGATCAACAATACTTTCATTGTTGCGCTTTCCTCATTTCCTTATTCATTCAGATTCAGAGAAGCCACCCAGTCTGCCGCATCTGCATCGGATGCACCGGAGCTAAATCTGTGACCTTCCTGCCAGTCACCGGTCCCTGCCATCTCTTCCAGAAGATTGCCGCTGTCACCCAGTCCGGAAGATGAAGAGGTGCAGAACGGAATCACGGTCTTACCCGTAAAGTCATTGCCTTTGACAAAATTGTCTACCGGCCATGCTGCGATTCCCCACCAGATCGGATAGCCTGCATCTGTCAAGACTGGGACAAAAAAAATTTTATTTTTTTCTGTACATATTCTATCAAACCCTTACTGATTTTTAAAGTACAGAATAGTTTATTACTATTAACCTTTTCGTTACTACCCATAGAAGAAGCCAGCAGCTTTTTCACTACTGGCTTTCTGTATTACTCATTTTGTTTACTACACTGCATTTCGGATAAAGTTCTCACCCTTAAACACAATCTCTATATCTTTATCGTTGTAAATGAACACCTTATCAATTATGTTTGAAAGTACATCTCCGTCATACTGCTCCAGCATACTATACTGGGTTAGCTGTTCTATCTTCTCCTCTGCGTCAGGCTCCTGATTTGCAACTTTCTCCTGCAAATCTGATATCTGATTCTCCAGATCAGCTAACAGCTCTTGGTTTGTTTTTCTTAGCTGCACATATTCTTCTTTTGTGTACTTTCCCTCTCTGTATGACTGATAACAAGAAACTGTGCTGTTTGATATTCTGTCATACTCCGCTTTAAGCTCACTAATCAAATACTCATCGCTTGTCACCTTCCTTTTATCCTTTGATGCCTTTTTAAGTTCTTCTTCCTGTATAAGTGTTCTACAGATTTCCTTTGTGATTTCCAGCACCTTGTCCTGTGCTTCTGACTTCAGCATAAAAATCTGCTGACATTCGCCAGTCCTTACCATCCTGCGTTTTGGACAGAGGAGCTTCGGTGTACATACTGCACTGGAATTCATCAGCTTTCTCCCACAATAGGGACAGATAAAAAGATTTTTCTTACGTTTCTTTGTACTCTTTTCAATCCCTCTGGCTTCAACCCGTAGCATTTTATTGACTTCATCAAACATTTCATCGCTTACTATTCTTGGTATTGCACCTTCTACAACAGACCAGTCCTCTTTATTTCGTTTGCGAACCTTCTTATTATCTCCAAAACCAACAGTTTCACATTTATTCTGGATCATTATTCCTTTGTACTGCTCATTCTGGACAATCGCTATAACTTCTGAATTATCCCACATATAATCCCCTTTATTATGAACCGGAACATAATTGATTCCATTCTTCCACTGGTTTTGAACTCTTGTCGGGATTTTTCTCTCATTTAATATGCGGGCAACCTCACTTGCATTATATCCTGCAATGATCAGTGAAAATATCTCCACAACAACCTTTGCAGCTTCTTCATCTATTATCAGCTTATGCTTATCGTCCGGATCTTTCTTGTATCCATAGCAGACAAATGATGCCGTGTATTCGCCACTCAGATTTCTTGTCCTTCTGGCACTCTTTACCTTTCTTGATAAATCCATACTGTAAAGCTGGTAAATCAGATTCTTATAAGCTACATCCATTCCTCCGGTAACACCAAAGTTTCTGTCACTGTCATAATTATCGTTGACAGAAATAAACCTCATTCCCATTGCAGGGAATACAAACTCCAGATAGTTGCCTACTTCAAGGTAATCCCTTCCAAATCGTGAAAAGTCTTTTACTATGATACATTCAAATCTTCCAAGCTCTGCGTCCTGTATGAGCCTTTGGAATTCTGCTCTGTTATTGAACATTGTTCCCGAATATCCGTCATCAAAGTATTCCAGTACCTCAAAACCTGCAAATTCCTCTGTTTTCTTGATATACGCATACAAGAGTTTTCTCTGTCCTGTAATACTGTTACTTTCGTCTTTTGTTCCTGCTTTTACCTCCTCATCCGCATCAGAGAGACGGATATAAAAGGCTAATTTTCTTTTCTCAGCCATTATCCTGCCTCTCTTTCCATATTCAGTTCTGCGAATTTTTTCAGTTCATCTTCATAGTTCAGAACGATCTCAAGATTCTTGTTTTCGTATATGCGTACCTGTGCAACAAACAAATCGACCATTTCCTGCGTCAACTTGCGTTTTCCTTTAAAACGGAGCATTTCAGCTTTTAACTGGGCAACGGTCTTTTCAGCACTTTCATACTGACTTGCCGCCTGCCTGTATTCATCAGCCTGTATCTTCAATTTCTCAATACGCTGCGAATACTCCCTGTTCAGTTGCAGGTATTCCTTTTCATCAAGCAGTTCTTCTGTGTAATCTGCATACAAGCCGCTCTTGCCTTTCAGCATATTCACTGTCTGATTTTTTGCTGGCTTTATTACCTTTCTTTTGTTCTTCTGTACCGCATAGAACTGTTCCTTTGCAATAAGTGCAATATGATGATTTTCAAAAACATACCACTCATCTTTATTGGTAGTATGCCTCTTTTCGTGTCTGTACAGGCATACCCTGTCTTTACCTGTCACATATCTTCCAATATAGACTTCATTCTTTAAAATGCGTGATATTGTATCAACAGTCCACGATATGGATATAATTCCGTCCGACCTTGCCACGTTCGGCAGCGAAGCGAAAAATCTCTTGCAGGATTTACAGAGCAGAAATGAAAGAATGTTTCTGCTGACGTTCCTTGTGGTAAACATGGCAGACACGAAGCGGAAACTGGATAATGACATCTTTGCTACGGCGGGCTTTGCACAGAAAAACAACTGCGCTCTGACCCGCCTTGACTATTTGCAGGAAGCGGGCTTTATGTCCTCTATTCCTCTTGGGGAGAACCTTATCCCCATTCAAAGAGGGCTTACGACCAGTAGCACCGCTATTTTTATCCCGTTCATCACGCAGGAGCTTTTCCAAAGGGGTGCAGCCCTTTACTACGGCTTAAATGCCCTTAGTAACAACATGATACTCTGCGACCGCAAGCAACTGAAAAATCCCAACGGGCTTATTCTTGGAACACCGGGAAGCGGTAAATCCTTTGCGGCAAAACGGGAAATGACAAACGCCTTTCTCATTACTGACGACGATATTGTTATCTGCGACCCGGAAGCAGAATATTTTTCCCTTGTGCAGCGATTGGGAGGGCAAGTGATACGCCTGTCGCCAACAGGAAAAGGCATGGACGGCAAGCCCCAGTATGTGAACCCTATGGATATTAACTTAAACTACTCCGAGGACGACAACCCGCTTGCCTTGAAATCCGACTTTATCCTTTCCCTCTGCGAGCTTGTTATCGGCGGTAAAGAGGGCTTGCAGCCCGTGGAAAAGACCGTCATTGACCGCGCCGTGAGGAATGTGTACCGACCGTTTTTAGCAGCCCCCGACCCGGAAAAAATGCCGATTTTGGGCGACCTTTACAACGAGCTTTTGAAGCAGCCGGAGCCGGAAGCTGCCCGCATTGCGGCGGCATTGGAGCTTTATGTTTCCGGCTCTCTGAACGTCTTTAACCACCGTACCAACGTGGAGCTTTCAAACCGTCTTGTCTGCTTTGATATTAAGCAGCTTGGAAAGCAGCTCAAAAAATTAGGTATGCTCATTGTGCAAGACCAGGTGTGGAACCGCGTTACCGTCAACCGCGCAGAGAAAAAAGCAACCCGTTACTATATGGACGAGTTTCATTTGCTTTTGAAAGAGGAACAGACCGCAGCCTATTCCGTGGAGATTTGGAAGCGTTTTCGTAAATGGGGCGGCATACCGACGGCAATCACACAGAACGTCAAAGACCTTTTATCAAGCCGCGAAGTCGAGAATATCTTTGAAAATTCCGATTTTGTTCTCATGCTCAATCAGGCACAGGGCGACCGGGCTATCCTTGCAAAGCAGCTCAACATCTCCCCGCAGCAGATGAAGTATGTAACCCACACCGAAGCGGGCGAGGGGCTTATCTTTTACGGGAATGTGGTGCTGCCATTCATTGACCGTTTCCCGACGGACACCGAGCTTTACCGTCTGCTTACGACAAAGCCGGAGGAAGTGAGCAAGCCATGAAAACGGACGTAATCATCAACCGTGAAGCCCTCTATGCCCTGCGGGAGCTTCCGAGCGAAAGCGTGAACTGCTGCGTCACAAGCCCGCCTTACTATGGACTAAGGGACTATCCCCGCAGACTATGAGGAACAGGAGGAAACCGAGAATGAAGAATAAAATCCTTGCAAGCATTACCGCACTTTGCGCCGCCCTTGTCCTTGTGGGCGGCTTTTCCGTTACTGCCTACGCGCAGACCCCGACAGAGGAAACCGACGACAGCGGCGTAATCGTGGAAACCGAGCCGCAGCCCTTAACCCCGGAGGGAAACATGACCCTTGTGGACGATATTGACGGGGACGCTGCCGAGGATAAGCAGTTTATCGTCGTGAAAAGCAAAGGCGGCAACTATTTTTACATCATCGTTGACCGGGCAGCCGAGGGCGAAAATTCCGTCCACTTCTTAAATCAAGTAGACGAAAGCGACCTTATGGCGATTATCGGGGAGGAACAGACCGAGCAGCCCCCGGCTGTCTGCAACTGTACCGAGAAATGCAAGGCGGGCGAAGTAAACACCGCCTGCCCGGTCTGCTCTGTCAACATGGATAGCTGCACAGGCAAGGAAGCCGAGCCGGAAGCTCCCGCAGAGCCGGAGAAAGCGAAAAACAGCATGGGCGGGCTTTTGATTTTCCTTGTTGTGGGACTTCTTGGCGGCGGCGCAGCCCTCTACTACGTTAAGTTTATGAAACCGAAACAGAACGTGAAAGGCAGCACCGACCTTGACGAGTTCGATTTTGACGAATACGACGAGGACGAGCCGGAAGAAGCTGACAGCGCAGACACCGAACAGGAGGACGAGGAAGAATGAAACTTGTGATTTGTGAGAAACCCAGCGTCGGGGCGGCGGTTGCCGCCGCCCTCGGCGTAAGGGAGAAGAAAGACGGATATATCGAGGGGAACGGTTATGTTATCTCATGGTGTATCGGGCATTTGGTACAGCTTTCCGAAGCTGCCGCCTATGGAGAACAGTACAGGAAATGGAGCTATGACAGCTTACCTATTCTGCCGCAGGAATGGCAGTACACCGTAGCTGCCGACAAGGAAAAGCAATTCAAAATCTTAAAAGACCTCATGCACCGCGCCGACATTTCAGAAGTCGTGAACGCCTGCGACGCAGGACGCGAGGGAGAATTGATTTTCCGTTTCGTTTATGAAATGGCAGGCTGCAAAAAGCCCTTTACCCGTCTTTGGATTTCCTCAATGGAAACGGGCGCAATCCAAAGCGGCTTTGACAATCTGAAGGACGGGCGCGGGTATGACGCCCTCTATCATTCTGCTTTATGCAGGGCAAAGGCTGACTGGCTTATCGGTATTAACGCGACCCGCCTTTTCTCCTGCCTGTATGGAAAGACCTTGAACGTGGGACGTGTGCAGACCCCGACCTTAAAAATGCTTGTAGACCGGGACGCTGCTATTACAAGCTTCAAGAAAGAAACCTACTACCATGTGCGCCTTATGCTTCCCGGCACGGAAGCGGCAAGCGCGAAGATCTGCGCCGCTGATGAAGCGGGCAAACTGAAAGCGGCCTGCGAAGCGTCGGCGGCTGTCTGCACTTCCTTGACCCGTGAAAAGAAAACCATTGCCCCACCGAAGCTCTTTGACCTTACCAGTTTACAGCGGGAAGCAAACCGTATTTACGGGTACACGGCAAAGCAGACCCTTGACCTTGCACAGACCTTGTATGAAAAGAAGCTGCTTACTTATCCGAGGACGGACAGCAACTATCTGACCGACGACATGGGCGACACGGCAGAAAGTATCGTATATCGCAGATTACAGAATATATTTCCGGGAACAAAGAAGTTACCATTGAATGTAACGATGAAGGCGAGCTATACAGACTGTTCCATGAAGTTAATTCTTTAGTTGCAATCTTGAACGCCCATGCTGAAAACGAAAAGAGCGCAAAGAAATTTTTGCGAAATACCATATCGGATATTTCACATCAGCTAAAGACACCGCTTGCTGCTCTCAATATTTACAATGGTATTATACAGGGCGAAGCAAAGGAACTGCCGACCATACAAGAATTTAGCCAGCTTTCCGAGCAGGAGCTTGACCGTATAGAAACACTGGTACAAAGTCTTTTGAAAATCACAAAGCTGGATGCGGGTACGATTATATTGGAAAAATCTTTAGAAAATGTATCTGAGCTTGCAAAGAACATAAAAAAGCATTTCCTGTTTCGTGCCGAACAGGAGGGAAAAGAAATCTGTTTATCCGGCAATGAAGAAATTAAACTTTTATGTGACCGAAACTGGATTATCGAAGCTATCAGCAACCTTGTAAAGAACGCTCTTGACCACACAGAAAAAGGCGGACTTATCCGTATTGAGTGGCGGGCGTTCACTTCTATTGTTCAGATAAGCGTAAAAGATAACGGAAGCGGCATACACCCGGATGACTTATACCATATTTTTAAGCGGTTTTATCGTAGCCGTTTTTCTAAAGACACACAGGGTATAGGGCTTGGCTTGTCACTCACAAAAGCGATTGTAGAAGCCCATAACGGAACGATTGAAGTTGATAGCACAGTGGGAATGGGAACCTCTTTCACAATAAATTTTCTTAACCCTACAAAATTGTAGGCTGATTGTAATATTGATGTAGGGTTTCTCTGTTATATTGGGGCTATCAAAACAGAAAGAGGTGTTTACACATGAACTTATTGGAAGTCAACAATATTTGTAAAACTTACGGAAGCGGCGAAACCGCCGTACACGCTTTGAAAAAGGTCAGTTTTTCCGTTCCAAAGGGCGAGTATGTGGCTATCGTCGGAGAATCCGGCTCTGGAAAAAGTACGCTGCTTAACATGATAGGCGCACTTGATACGCCTACGTCCGGTAAAGTCGTAATTGGCGGCAAAGAAATTTTTTCCATGAATGACAACAGGCTTACAGTCTTTCGCCGTAGAAATATCGGGTTTATTTTTCAGGCGTTTAATCTTATTCCCGAACTGACCGTTGAGCAAAATATCATTTTTCCGGTGCTGCTTGATTATCAGAAACCGGACAGAAAATACTTGGAAGAACTGCTTACGGTTCTTAATCTGAAAGAACGGCGCAATCATTTACCGAGCCAGTTATCCGGCGGTCAGCAACAGCGTGTGGCAATCGGACGAGCCCTTATCACACGCCCGTCGTTAATCCTTGCAGACGAGCCAACGGGCAATCTTGACACACAGAACAGTAGCGAAGTCATAGCCTTGTTGAAAGAAGCGTCAAGGAAATATGAGCAGACCATTATTATGATTACTCATAACAGGAGTATTGCACAGAGCGCAGATCGGATATTGCAGGTATCAGACGGTGTGCTGACCGATTTGGGGAGGTGCCGCGAATGAAAAGCTATTTAAGCCTTGTGCCTATTTCTGCAAAGGTACATAAGCGTCAAAGTCGTATGACACGCATTTGCATTATCCTTGCGGTATTTCTCGTAACCTCTATTTTTTCTATGGTAGAAATGTGGACAAAAGCGGAAACCACAGCTATGCGCCACAATCACGGAGACTGGCATATAGCTCTGCAAAATATACAGGATAATGAAGCGGAGCAAATCAGAAAAGACAATGATGTAGCATTTTCTTCTTGGTACGACAGTATAAACGCAAACGCAGAACAAGATTATTATATAGGCGGCAAAAATGCTGTTATTTATGGTATCGAAGAAGCATACTCAACCAATATTATGAATTATCCAACCGAGGGCAATTATCCGCAGAATGAAAAAGAAGTGGTACTGAGTGCTGATGCAAAAGAACTTTTCGGAGTTAAAGTTGGGGACAGCATTACCTTAAATACTCATGCAGGGGATTTGGGATATACCATTACTGGATTTTATCAAGATGATTCTGAATTTAACAGTATGGTAAACGGAATTTGCGTATATGTGAACCGGGATACTTTTAATCATATCCGCAGTTTGAACGGAGAAACATCTGCTTCTCAATTCTACATTCGTTTTCAAAATGAAAACAGATTGAAAAAAACGATTGCTGATTTCAAGCTGAAATACAATTTAACTGACGAAAATGTAAAAGAAAATATGGCTGTTTTAAGTATGTTGGGAGCCAGCAGTAACGACAGTATAAATCAGCTATACCCATTAGCGGCAATCTGCTTTGTCATTATACTAATTTCGGGTGTGTTTATGATTTCAAGCTGCATGAATAGTACTGTGGCACAACGGACGAAATTTTTTGGTATGATGAGGTGTATCGGTGCAAGTAAAAAACAAATCATACATTTTGTAAGGCTTGAAGCATTGAATTGGTGTAAAACGGCAATTCCGATTGGTTGTATACTGGGAACAATAACCTGTTGGATATTATGTGCGATATTAAGATTTCTCGTAAAGGGAGAATGGGCAGATATGCCGCTTTTTTCCGTAAGTGTGACGGGTATTCTTTGCGGAGCTGTCGTTGGTATTGTTACAGTATTTATCGCAGCTCATTCCCCTGCAAAACAGGCAGCAAAGGTCTCGCCGGTAGCCGCAGTATCGGGAAACACAGGAACATCAAAGCATGGAGGTTGTGCAGCAAAGTCAGGCGTTTTCAAGATAGAAACTTCTTTAGGTATTCATCACGCAACCGAGGCAAAGAAAAATTTATTCCTTATTACAGGCTCATTTGCGCTTACGATTGCTCTTTTTCTATCGTTTGCCGCCTGCCTTGACCTTGTGCATAAGCTACTTCCGTCTGTAAGCGATTTTACACCGGATATAGTCATAAGTAGCGAAGATGAAACAAATTCCGTAGACAGAAATCTTGCGGAAGATATTTCAGAAATCCCCGGAGTAAAATCCGTTTTCGGTACAAAACTTCATGTAGCATATCCTGTTGAAATTAACGGCAATGCAGGAACAGTTGATTTGTTTTCCTATGACGAGTCCATGCTTGACAGCTTTAAGAAGTCAGTTATGAGTGGAGATTTATCAAAAGTCTATGGTAATTCTGGCTATGCACTGGCGATTTATAATCAAGATAATCGGTTAAATGTTGGCGACAAAATAAAAATCGGAGATACAGAAATTGAAATTGCGTGTATCGCTTCCGAGGGAGTAGGTAGTGTCAGCGGTGCTGCAACAATGGTCTGTTCAGAAGAAACCTATACACAGCTTACAGGAGAACAGGACTATGCCTTAGTAAGTGTCGTATTGGAAAAAAATATATCCGAAACAGAAGTAAGCAAAATCCGCAACTTATCAAGTGATTATGTGTTCGCAGACAACCGGGCAGAAAACAGTGATGTCAATGGTTCCTATTGGGTATTCCGGCTTGCAGCATACGGTTTTCTTGCAATTATTTCATTCATCACGATATTAAACATTATGAACAGTATTTCCATGAGTGTGTCCGCAAGAATAAAACAATACGGAGCAATGCGAGCAGTTGGTATGGGAAATCGGCAAATTACAAAAATGATAACGGCTGAAGCAATCACTTACGCTGCCTGTGGTACAATTATTGGATTTGTTTTAGGTCTGTTGCTTCACTATCTGATTTATGTAAAGATAATTGTTACGCACTTCGGAGGAACATGGAAAGTCCCTGTTGTTCCAATGGAAATCATAGTCCTTTTGGTTCTTGTTTCGTGTATTTTGGCTGTATATGCCCCGGCAAAGCGTATAAGAAACATGGCAATAACAGCAACCATAAATGAGTTATAAAATAGAAATATAATATCTGCCGCACGACGGCAAAAGAAAAAAAGCCGTCGTAAAGCAGACACATTTTCACGCGCCTATTCTATCGCGGCGGCTTTGATTTTTCAGAGCCGCCGTTTCTTTTCGTCTATCCCAAACCTACGACGACCCAAACACCGTGAACTGACACGGCGGCATTTTAGGAGGTTGCCGCCGTGTCTACTTTGGTATTCCATAATACCCATGAGCTTCATCAATTAAAAAAAGCATAGCTCCACCACCGGGCAAGTCTACCCATGAGTATGAACTGTCAAATCATCTGAATACTGCTTACATTTCCTTTGCGTCCGTCTGCGCCTTGCAGACGGGCGCATTTTGTGTTTTTCAAAACTTTTTTGAAAAACTTTTCTATTCCGTTTGGCAAATCTGCGGTGCGTCCGTGGAAGGCAGCCGAAAGGGGATAAATAACCCGCCCCCGGGACGAAAGGGGGTGAGAACATGGATTATCCTAATCGGTTGGAATGGCAGACAAGATGTGAGTTTAATGCGTACTGCAAACACACGCTACGCAACGAACTGATTGACGCCTGCCGGGAAAGCAAAAGTCGGCGAAAGCACGAAGTCAACTTTTCAGACCTTGCCCCGCATGAGGAAAAGCAGCTTTATACCGTTGACAGATATTTTGTCAATGAGGACGAGGACGCTTTTTGTGCAGGCGGTTTGAAGATTACGGCGAAGCTGCTTGCCGAAGCAATGCACTCCCTGCCGGAAGAAAAACGGCAAGCTGTTTTACTGTATTACTTTTTCAGCATGACCGACGCTGAAATCGCGGAGCTTATGAAAGTACCCCGCAGCACAGTACAGTATAGACGGACAAGCTCTTTTGAACTGCTACATAAAGATATCCCATTCAAGCATTTCTCTTTTTATCCAACGAAAAAAAGAACACACAACACTCTGTATGTTCTCTTTCTGTATGTGAAGTCCAATATTATACTTTGAAGTAGCTATCCAATCCTTTGAACTCTTCCGCTTTGATATTCCTGGTCTTTATCGTTATCGTTCGACATATTACTCCTTCCATTTCATCCATAATAGAATACTATTTTCTTCTATAAATCAGAACTGAGTAATATGTGGAAGATTTTGGACATATTAGCGTGATTTTTTCCAGATAAAACCAGACACCCAACACATATCAATATTTTTTACTATTTGTACCAAGGACAGATTATGGGGATATTTTCCTATATTCTGTACCTTTTCTGTATGTTATTACTACATTGCTCTTTTCCGCTGTCGTAATGCTTCCATATCTGTAGAGTATCTGCTGGCTTTTTCCTGATCATGTTCCTTTCCACGGCAGTTCTCAAATATCTTCATATAAATTTCATCCACCACCCCTACGATTTCTTTTTTGCATCTCACACATGTAATCTCAACACTGCAATTTCCCGCCACCTTAAACAACTGCTTTCCGCAGGACGGGCAGCTCACATATCTCATCTTAACTCTCTCAGTCATCATCAAAGTCCTCCTGACATTGTACAATTTACGTACCATTCAACGGATAAGGGAAATGAAAACCATTGATGATTATATTCTCTGGATAAATGAGTTCCGATGTGCCGAAGTCCGCACCATTCATCCTGTGACCTTCTTGCTGATCTTTTCGACTGGTATAACACCATTAAAAAGCTATCTCTCCTCCATAAACCACATATTGTTGTCCTCATAGAAAAGATGGCTCTCTTTTCCGTCAACAATACAGGTATAACGTATTCCGGCTCCGCCTGCTTTCAGGCTTGCCGCTCTTCTTACATCTGTTACTTTCTGAATCTCATATACATGGCCATCCTTCCAGATAAAGCTCCTTGGTAGAAGCCTTCCGTCATTTGTAAATTCAGCCATGACATTTACATATACCTTGCTGCTTTCCATAATAGTTCAATCCCTCCTGTCTATCCAAAGTACCCATGCGGATGTACCATATGATCAGACTTTGCATCACATGCTGACAGTATTCTGTCACGGTACATAAGCCCTCTCTGGACACTGTAAAATCCAAATCTTTTGCGGATAATATCAACCGTCTCATCCATTTTCATCTGTTTTTCTCTTGCCTGAGGATCCATGAACATGTCCAGCTGCTCCCAGAAATAATCTGTCACAAGATCCGTTCCACGTATTCCTATGCTCCGCAGTGGCTTTTGAAAGAACTCTGGCCGGCTGCTTTTCAGTTCCTTATCATCTGCCGGCAGTCTGTAGTTGTCTTTGTATAGCCTGTATCCAGCCTCTGCAATCTCTTTGGTGATATTGCTCGCATTCTGTAACTTTACCTGTTTTGAAAAATGGAACAGTTCTTTGTCACGGACACTGATCTCAACAGTCCGGCACCGGAAACCATTCTCCCGGAGTCTTGCCGCTACACTTTCTGCCAGAATGTATAACACAATCTTGACATCTTCATCTGTTTCCATATCCCTGAGCGTTGTTGTACTGTTGCCTACGGACTTGACCGGAGCTGATGTGTTTTCCAGCTTTACCGGAGATTCATCATATCCATTAGCAAAAGCCCACAGAATACTTCCCATCTTGCCAAGTTTTCTGACTAGCAGGGTTTCATCAGATTTTGCCAGATCTCCGATAGTCCGGATTCCCATGCTATATAACTTTTTATTCGTTGCATTTCCCACATATAACAGATCAGAAACTGGAAGACACCAGGCTTTTCTCTGAAACTCATCCTCATACATAGTAGTAATGGCATCCGGTTTCTTGTAATCCGAACCAAGTTTTGCAAAAATCTTGTTGAACGACACACCCACGCTCACCGTAATGCCAAGTTCTTTTTTCATCCTGCTGCTTATTTCCTGTGCAATGTGAAATCCATCTCCCTTGAGAGTTGCACTGTCTGTCACGTCCAGCCAGGACTCATCAATTCCGTATGGTTCCCTCTTATCTGTATAGTCAGCATAAATTTCCTGTGCCATTCTGGAAAATCTGAGATACAGGTCCATTCTTGGGGGAAGAAATGTTATGTCCGGGCATACCTGTTTTGCCTGCCATAATGCCATTCCGGTTTTTACACCATATCTCTTGGCCGTATAATCAGCGGTCAGCACAATTCCATGTCTCGCCTCAGGATCACCTCCTACTGCTACAGGCTTTCCCCGAAGCTCCGGATGATGCAGAAGCTCTACTGATACATAAAAACAGTTACAATCACTATGCAGTATTGTCCGGTTCACTGAATCACCTTCTTTCCTGCTGCCGGATGATATGCCATCCGTCTACATGGCATAATATAATACTTTTTATATTGCTATTCAACAGTAATTTATTGCATATTATCAATATAGTTGATATTGTGTATTGATTTTTAGGGATTCTTATGCTAATCTTGATATATCCCAATAGGGAGATCATACCTGATATGATTACTTAGAAAGGCATAATACTATGAAAGATTTAGGAAAGACCATTGCTAAATACAGAAAAGAACATAAGCTGAACCAGAGCCAGCTTGCAAAAGAACTGGAAAACTATGACATCTATGTAAAGCAGAATTCAATCAGCGCCTGGGAGCTTGGCACAGCAACACCAAATGCCAGACAATTTCTCGCCTTATGTGAAATTCTTGAAATATACGATATCTATACGGATTTTATTGGTCAAAGTCCCCTTAACCCATTCCGAAACCTGAATGAAACGGGAATGAACAAGGTGCTTGAATATATCAGAGATCTGGAAAGCACCGGCAACTATAAACCGGCAGATATCATTCCTATTCACGTGATCCGGGAAAGAAAAGTATTTTACAATACAGTTTCTGCCGGTACCGGCTCTTTCCTCGACAGCGATGAATATGAGATGATTTCCTCTCCTGATATTCCGGAAGCCGCAACCTTCGGTGTATATGTAGATGGTGACAGTATGGAGCCTAGATATCATAATAAGGATCTCATCTGGATTGAACAGACAGCCTGCCTTGATGATGGCGAAATAGGTATTTTCTATCTTGATGGAAACGCATATGTGAAGAAATTTCAGAATAACAGACTCGGAATCTACCTCATATCACTGAATAAAAAATATGATCCGATTCCGGTTACAGAGAACAGTTCCTTCAAAATATTCGGCCGTGTTCTTTCATAAGTCCTTTTTTTGGGACACTTAAAACTGTAGGATTATTATAGCGGAACAGACCTGAACAATTCTGAATTTGGAGGTGCATATATATGAATACTGATATGGATATAGACATAAACACCATGACAGACACAATTACTTGCAGACTTGTTGAAGCGAGGGCAGATCTTGGCATTACCCAGAAAGAACTTGCATCAGCAACCGGCATCAGCCTGAAAACTATTGCCAATATCGAGTCAAAACAGCATATTCCTTCTCTGCTATACGCCATGAGAATTGCAGATTTTTTTCACAAACCGGTAACAAGCCTGTTCTGCTATCATCCTGGTGTTCAGCAGACTCCCTCTAAAGGAGATGATCTGAATGAATAATAAAAAAATGTTAGATTTCCAGACAATCGCTGTTGATTTTGATGGCACTCTCTGCTACAGCAAATGGCCGGAGCTTGGTCAGCCAAACCAGGCACTGATCGAATATCTCCAGGAATGGGGCTATGCCTTTGTGCTTATTCTGGCATTCATTTTTAGTTAGTGCGAGTTATTTGCCTAATACAGTTTTTCTCATAATAAAAATCTGTTGGTTAAACTTTTTCAAATTTTGCTACTTCATCCGATAAATCTTCCGAAAGGTTCTTATTTTCGTCCGCCTGCACTGTAATTGCTGAAATTGCTCTTACAAGTTGTGATATCTCTTGTGCTACGTTTGTAACACCTTTTGCAGATTCTTCAATCGCTATAGAAATGTTATTGATACCTTCATTCATATCATTCATTGTACCTAAGCTATCTTTTGACTTAACTGCAAACTCGTTAAATGTATTACTTGCCTGTTCAGAATCAGCATCATAATTTCCAATAATTTTTACAAAGTTGTCATAATCAAGTGCTACCTTTTCATCTACAAAACGAATCATTTCTGTTGCATTTCCAGACAGATTGTTTACTGCCTCAATAACTTTTCCACTGATTTCCTGAATATTGTTTGCTGTCTCACGTGAACTATCTGCAAGCTGTCTGATTTCATCTGCAACAACGGCAAAGCCCCTGCCTGCTTCCCCTGCTCTTGCTGCTTCAATCGATGCATTAAGTGCTAGAAGATTTGTCTGTGCTGCGATATTTAAGATATTTTCTGTAAGTTTTGCAATTTCATTTACAGACTTAGATGCTTCTACTGCCTCCGCGACATCCTTTTGAATGCCATCAAATGTTTCTACTGTTTTTTCTTTTGATGCAATCGCTTCTTTATAGCTATTTTCTGCAGTAAGCTTCACTTCATGCATCTTCATTGCAGAGTTCTTAGCATCCTCATTCATGCCTTCCATTTTCTTTAGCAGATTATTACATCCTTGGGCTAAATCATATAGAGAAGCAGATACCTCTTCCATGGATGCTGCAAGTTCTTCCGATGTTGCACTCACATTGGATGCACTCATATTTGAAGATTCCGCCTCATTTTGTACAAGATAGGAAGATTCTTTCATATCTTTTGATACACTCTGAATCTTTACCATAAGATTTTGTAATGTTTCAATAAAATGGTTGACACCATTTGCAAGCTGACCAATTTCATCACTGGTTTCATCAAATACTCTTAACGTAAGATTACCCTGTCCTGATTCTATACCTAAAATGATATCATCCAAATCATTCTTTGCTCTTTTTGCTGGACGAACAATGGACTTATTAATAACAATCGAAAGAAGTACGATTACAATAATATCAGCTACCACAAGTGCAAGATCAAAAATGATGCTTCCATTTATTCTGTAGTTGATATGTCTGATGGCTTCTGCCACTTCTCCTTTTGCTGTTTCAAAAACCGCGGTATCATTATTTTCCACTGCTTCTTCATATTGTTCAAACTGTTCTATAAGCACATCATTCTTTCCTCGAATAGCTTGTAATGCCATTAAATTCAAGGCTGTAATCAAAACTGCAAAAAAGCCTACAGACACTAACATTGTTACTAACTTTTTTCCCAAGTTCTTTCTCTTTTTCATGTTTATTTTTCTTCTTTCTGCGAAAAGCACCAATGCGTTATGTTTTGGAATTTTTTACCATCATTCTACCCCACCCCACAAAATTTTGTCAATACTTTATTCTCTTGATAGAAAATTTTAATCTTTACTCTGATGAGGATGGCGTGAAACACATCCGTATCAAAGCCAGACCTAATAAATGGCATGAGAATGACTGCCCTTTCTGTCACAAGTCATGTCCTGCTTATGACAAACATTCCAGCAGACCAACCACTTGGAGGGGACTGGACTGGGGTGGTATTCTGGTCGAAGTTGAATACCAGACGCATCGTATCATCTGCCTTGAACATGGGGTTATATGTTGCCGAAGTTCCATGGGCATATCCAGGTAGTAGATTTACCAAGGATTTCGACCTTACCGTTGCATGGTTTGCATCCTATCTTCCAAGAAGTACCACATCATACTTCATGAGAGTGGACTGGGAAACTATAGGCCGCTGTGTCAATCGTGCTCTTCACGATTTAGAACCGGAGCACTCAAGAAGACTTGATAGTCTGGTTAATATCGGCATTGACGAAACCAGTTACAAAAAGGGTCACAAGTACATTACAGTAATCGTTAATCACGATACCAACACAGTGGTATGGGCATCGGAAGACCATGGCAAATCCGTTCTTGAAAAGTTTTATAAACAGCTTACTCCAGAGCAGCTATCCAGCATCAAGGTTGTTACAGGTGATGGTGCCAAATGGATCACAGAGTGTGTAAATGAATACACTCCTGACTGCGCCCATTGTGTTGATTCCTTTCACGTAATCGAGTGGGCTATGACAGCTCTCGATGAAGTCAGAAAAGATATCTGGCATGATGCCTACAGCGAATATAAGCAGGTCAAAAAAGATAATCCATGTAGCAAGGGTCGTCCTAAAAAGGATGATCCTGAACTTGCTATTGTGAAAGCAGCTAAAGCTAAAGCAGATGAGATAAAAGGCTCTGCATACATGATAAAGGTTCTCTGTTTCCTTTTTGATACCAAATATCATATGCATTATATAATATCTTTCTAAACTCTTCCATGTTTCTATTATTGATAGTATTAAAATCTCCTATGAGAATATACTCTTCGTTAGAATGTTTCTGTAAAAATGAATACAATTCATTCCAAAATTGTTCATCATATTTGGGTGGAATTGGTTATCTAATTAACTACATTATTTTCTGTCTAAAATATCCATAAATTCGTCACCTGTAATTGTTTCCTTCTCATACAGGTACATAGCCAGTTCGTCCAGTTTTTCCCTGTTTTCAGCAAGGATTTTTCTTGCTTTTTCATGCTCTGCTTTTACGAGCTGCACGACTTTTTCATCAATTTCCTTCTGGGTATCTGCGGAACAGGAAAGGGACGTATCGCCGCCAAGATACTGGTTGGTCACGTTTTCCATTGCCACCATGTCGAATTCATCTGTCATGCCGTAGCGGGTGATCATCGCTCTTGCAATTTTTGTTGCCTGTTCGATATCATTGGAGGCTCCGGTCGTGATCTCACCAAATACGATCTCCTCTGCCGCACGTCCGCCTGTAAATGTAGCAATCTTATTCTCAAGTTCTTTTTTCGTCATCAGATATTTATCACCCTGCTCAACCTGCATAGTGTAGCCGAGTGCACCTGAGGTACGCGGGATGATCGTAATCTTCTGGACCGGTGCTGAATGACTCTGCAATGCAGCTACCAGAGCGTGTCCTATCTCATGATATGCAACAACCTTCTTCTCTTGATCTGAAAGAACCGCATTCTTCTTCTGATATCCTGCAATAACCACTTCTATACTTTCTTCGAGATCAGATTCATTTACAACGGTCCTTCCACTACGGACAGCACGTAATGCTGCTTCATTTATAATATTGGCAAGCTCCGCACCGGATGCACCGGATGCCATACGTGCAATCGTATGCAGGTCAACATCATCAGATGCTTTTATCTTCTTTGCATGAACCTTTAAAATTGCTTCACGGCCTGCAAGATCCGGCAGTTCAACCGGCACACGCCTGTCAAAACGTCCCGGACGTGTAAGTGCCGGATCTAACGACTCCGGACGGTTCGTTGCAGCAAGAATGATGACACCATTATTTCCTTCAAATCCATCCATCTCTGTAAGAAGCTGGTTTAAGGTCTGCTCCCTCTCATCATTTCCGCCCATTTGTCCGTCACGCTTTTTACCAATGGCATCAATTTCATCAATAAACACGATACATGGTGCCTTTTCCTTTGCCTGTCTGAAAAGATCTCGAACCTTGGAAGCTCCCATACCGACAAACATCTCAACGAATTCTGAACCGGACATTGAGAAAAATGGTACATTTGATTCACCTGCAACTGCTTTTGCAAGCATTGTTTTGCCGGTTCCCGGAGGTCCTACAAGAAGGACACCTTTTGGCATAGACGCACCTACATCGGTATACTTCTTCGGATTGTGAAGATAATCAACGATCTCTGAAAGGTTTTCTTTCGCCTCATCTTCTCCTGCAACGTCTGAAAAACGGATTCCCTCACTGGATTGCACATAAATCTTCGCATTGCTTTTTCCCATTCCAAAAGCCATCGAATTTTTTCCTCCGGCATGCTCCATCAGTTTCTTCGCCATATAATTTCCCAGTGCGATAAAAAGGATCAATGGCAAAATCCCGGTCAGCAGGAAGCTGATGATCGGTGACATCTGTTTATCGATATCTTTTGCGAATACTGCTCCACATTCATATAGCCTGTCCGTCAGGTTCGGATCGTTCATCAGACCTGTTTTATAAATATTTTTTTGATCTTTATCTGTAAAGATGATCTGATTGTCCTTAACTTCTACTTCACCGATATTCTTCTTCTCGATCATGCTCATAAAAGTTCCATAATCCGTTTCCTTTACCTGATGCTTCATAAGGATTGGTGTGACAACCAGATTAAATACTATCAGCACTATTAACACAATCCCATAATAATATGCCAGTGGTTTTTTCGGTGTTTTAACTTCTTTCATGTTCTTTCCTCCTGTTGTTCTGCGTTATGCTTTCTCCGTGCATTTTCGTATTATTTATTCTGCCATCTGACTTCGCCCTTGGACAGAAGCGGATAACAGATCAGCTGATCTGAATCCAGATTTTCCGCATGCATGTCAACCGCTGTGATCTGATGATTATCATAAGTCGTATAATAATAAATACCTTTTGCTGTATTACAACAGGACGTGTATATCGTGATCTCATATTTGCCTTCTGTCACCTCACAGCATCCACGCTGCTGATCTACGGATCCTAAGATATGGAAGAACTGGCTTACACTCTCATCCTCTTCTTCACCGGAGATCGAATTTAATTTTGTAAAGGCAACTTTCACAAATCTTGACTGGCTGGAAAGATCTCCAGGTATTCCCATTCCACCCATTCCTCTGCTATATGCATCAAGCTGTAATACTCCTGCAAAAGTACTCTCCGGCTGTTTTCTGGATACTCCGGCATAATTATTCAGTGCAAACATCTGACTCGGGAATGGTGGATTATTGGTAAGCACTCCTACCGGATTATCATATACATGCAGCCCATCTTTCATAGACTCAACAACGATACAGGAGTCTTTGTCTGCAATGATCCAGTGAAGCTGTGCTGTCGGCAGCTGTTCACTGAATGCTGTGCCTGTCAGTCTCATTGCTGCCAGCTTCTCTCTCGCCTCTGCTACAGTAGCACACTGTGTAAGGATCCATGGGATGAACTCGAACTGTGCCACCTGGCTGACTTCTGTTTCATCTTCCGGCAAAGCCTCTTCATATGCCGCATTGCCGACAAAATTAAGACCTGCCATTCCAAGGCCTTTTTCATTAACAGCATCATAATAAAGCGGATAACCTCCTGCAACAAATGCCATTCCGATCAAAGCATAATGGCTTTTTATCTTCCCGGCAAACCGGAAATCAAATTCGTAATTTCTTGGCGTTATCGTGATCTGTTCCCCATAGGAAAATTCATAATCAAGCGTTCTGCCCATATAAAAATCTTTTGTTTTGTAAGTTGCTGCTGTACACATATCGAACACCTCTTCTTTCTGCTATAATAGTCCTGCAAACAATCTCATAAACAACTGTCCGAGCCGTAAATATGCACTCCGTCCTGTGCGGTACTTTTCGGTCACTTCCCTGCATTCATTCATGGTTGCTCCCAGATCATCTCTTATATCCAAAACTGTCTGACTATCCGCCATAAAACAACCATTTTCAAAGTGGTGATAAAGCAATGCCATTCAGTTAAGCATCATTTTAGTGGTTTTCTGTCATAGAAAGCCACTGTTTTTATACCTAAAAACTTTAAAAATATTACAAAAAACAGTTGACAAGTAAGCCAATCCGGAGTGATATCCATAAAATCAGATATTTCTTTTGCCATTTTTACAACACATTCATGAAAAGATCAACATCATGCTCTGTTTCGTAAGAAAGAACTCTTGCTCTAAACCTGCTGAGGGTTCTGTCACTAATTGGCTGCTCTTCAAAACTGGTTGTGTGCAGTGCATACTGATAGCGGATATCAAATGCCATAGCTTCAACGATCTCATCGTCAGTAACATTAAGAGCTTCTTTAAGAATCAGTGCCCCAACAATCACATTGACCGGAGTATTAGGTCTGGATGCTTTTTTACTGTAAAGAACAGAAAAAATATTTTCATCAATAGCAGGAAAAACTTTGTCTGCAAAAATTTTTGCCCATGATTTTTCTAACATTCGTTTTTCGCGTTCTGTAAGATTAAAAGTACTGTCTAAAACAGTAAGCTGTTGATTATCATTTTTAACAAAAGACATATAGATCACCTCATAAAATGCTACCTACATTTTACCAAAGAATCCAATGTTTTTACATATCGTGTTAAGTTTTCAAGGTACAAATTTATATCAAAGGCTATAAACCTTTTGACACCCTAATCTTTTATTTTATCTTCTCCGGAGCAGTTTTTTACACTGGCTTACAGGTGCATCCGATTCCCAGTCCATCCGGACCGATATGACAGGACAAACCGAAGGAAAGTTTATCACACATGACTTCCATTCCCGGGAAACTTTCTTTAATCTGGTTTACCCATTCTTCTGTCACTTCATCGGTACTGCTGGACGCCGCCATCAGGTACACTTTACCAGCAGCATATTCTTCTCGGAAATTCGTTTCCAGCTCATGCTTCATTGCATCGATCATAACTTTACGTGATTTCTTCATACCACGGCATTTCTGGTAGATATCAAGCTTTCCTGTGCTGAAATGCATAACAGGTTTGATATTCAGGACATCTGCTGCCAAAGCTGTCACAGAGCTGACTCTTCCTCCTTTTTTGAGATATTTCAGTGTGCTGAGCCCGATATAAATTGTCATTTTTTCTCTGGTTTCTTCAAGAATTTTCTTGATTTCGACTACACTGTATCCTTCTTTTGCCATTTCTACTGCATCAAGAACAGAACGATGCATCGGGGTTGCCACACGACCGTTATCTACGACAAACACCTTACCGGCAAATTCATCTTCATTTGCCATGGCTTCTGCTGTCATACAGGACCCGCTTAAAGCACTGCTAAGAGGAATATAAACAATCTCCTCATATTCTTTCAGCATCTCTTTCCACATATCCATAACTTCTGTTGGTGACGGCTGAGATGTAGATACATCTACGCCCTTTCGAAGCATATCATAAAATTCATCTCTGGAAAGATCTACTCCTTCACGATACACTTTCTCTCCGATATAAAAAGGCATCGGTAGTACCTTAATTCCGAGTCTCTGCGCTTCTTCACTCAAAATTCCACTGTGGCTGTCTGTCATGATTCCTATTTTCTTCATAATATCTTCTTCCTTCGTAATCTATTTTTATAACGTCTTAATAATCGGCATTACACTTCATTTATATTTGTATCAAATCATTATTTTTCATTCGGCACAATAAAGGATGACGCAATTTCCTCCTCCGCATACTCTTCCACATCCGTTCTCGTTACTCGTTTTATATGTTGTTTTTTTAGGCGCAGATATACGAACTCCCGGAATATAGTATAAAATACCGATACAAGTGGAATGAAAATCAGCATACCTATAATTCCCATAAGATTTCCGCCGATTGTAACTGCCGCCAGTACCCAAATTGATGGAAGTCCTACTGATCCGCCAACCACATGAGGATAGATCAGATTACCTTCTATCTGCTGCAAAAGCAGAAAAACTATAATAAATAAAACTGCCTGTTTTGGATTTACCATAAAGATCAGAAAACTTCCCACGGCACAGCCAATAAAGGCTCCAAAGATAGGAACCAATGCGGTAAACGCGATCAAAATTCCAATTAAAAGTGCATATGGCATTTTTAAAATACTTAGCGTGATAACAAACATCATTCCGAGAATTACTGCTTCCAGACACTGCCCTGTAAGAAAATTTGCAAATGTCCGATATGTCAGCGAACATATGTTAAGAATTGCATCTGCTTTTTGTTTTGGAATAAAAGCGAAAATCACTTTTCTTACCTGTAAATGTAATTTTTCCTTCTGAAAAAGAATATAGCATGCAAAGGAAAACGAAATAAAAAAGGTCGCTAATCCACTGGCAATGGAACCTACTGCTGACATCGTCGTATTCATCATATTTCCGACTCCGTTTCCAAGAAGACTTATTCCCCATTTAATTGCCTGATCAGGCTGAAACTGCAGCTGATCTACCAATTTCATAATATCCTGATTATCATGTGAAAATTCTCGAATCCAGTTTTGCATCTGTGGAATAAAATCTGAAATACTCGTCATCAGATTTCCCATGGTCTGTGTAAGCTGTGGAATCACACCAAACATTACCAATATAATGACACCTGCTACCAATATAATTGTAAGAAGCAGGCTTATCGGTCTCGCAGCTTTTTTTCCTATTTTATTATTTTCTTTTATCTTTCCGAGCATTTTCTTTTCTAGGAAACTCATTGGTACATTAATCACAAAGGCAATTGCACCACCAAGCGCAAAAGGAAACACAATTTTCCATATTGACTTCAGCACTTCAATCACCACATCGAATTTCCACAAAGCAACTACAAGAAATGCCGTAAACACAATCAGTTCTCGAATTTTTTTCATAGAACATCTACTTAAATCCACTATCTTTCCCCTCTTTTTCTTAGTTTCATACGTATACACTTAAGTAATTGAATAATCAGAAGGCTTGCAAAAGCATATAAATATACACATCCAAGCTGCATCAGATTCAACGTTTCCACTTTGAATAAGTTATGGAAACCAGGAACCGTCAGTACTGTTGTAATGAGTACTGCACCTAACACAAATGCTCCCTGAAGCCACTTGTTATGAAAGAGACCTTTTGTAAAAATGACCGGATGATCTGATTTGCAATTATATCCATGAAACAAACGTGCCAGACAAAGAGTTCCAAAAGCATACGTGCTTCCAAGCAATGTACCATTCTGGTTGTATCCTGTCAAAAAACTGATCATTGTCATTGCTCCAATTACCAAACCTTCCAGACCGATTTTGCTAAGAAAATCTTTTGTCAATATCGACTCATCTGCCAATCTCGGTTTTTCACTCATCACTTCACTTCTATCCGGCTCTAAGCCTAACGCAATTGCCGGAAGACTATCCGTCAAAAGATTAATGAAGAGTAAATGTACTGGTGCAAATGGCACCGGAAGTCCTGCAACCGATGAACAAAGAACGGTTAAAATTGCTCCGAAATTTCCTGACAAAAGAAACTGTATCGCATATAAAATTGCTTATACAGTCTCTTCCTTAAGAGTCCTGGTATTCTGGATAATATACAGAGCGACCGATATGACCATCATTATAGCGCACAAACCAATCAACAGATCTGATACCATCGGTGTAATGTGGAACCATATAATATGCACCGCTGCAGTTCCATATAATAAAAAGGTTACTATCTTTCCATGCCAGTCTGCACCATGTACTTTTCCTGTCTTTTGTATCACAAGACATCCACTGACTACCATATACAGCTCCTTACCTGCCATTATTACGATTAAAAGAAGCATATGCGGAAAACGAGTAAACAGACAGATTAACATCGCTGCCTGTGTCAGCTTATCAGCCACCGGATCAAGTATTTTTCCTAAATTACTAATCCTATGGAATCTTCTTGCGATATATCCATCAGCAAGATCCGTAAGACCAGACAGCAATAAGATTTCACCAGCTAACAGAGGATTTTTCTTTACACAATAACT